>Ga0193707_1000170_pt1 | contig 19701 bp, 25 predicted proteins | sample U3c2metaG_FD_143043 | JGI IMG/M metagenome (GOLD analysis project Ga0193707, IMG submission 143043) | Soil microbial communities from a riparian zone of the East river system, Colorado, United States - U3c2 | ecosystem: Environmental > Terrestrial > Soil > Riparian zone | place: USA: East River... | reverse complement strand
TGTGTTTTCATATTAGTTATGTGATGCGTGTGTTTTGTTAGCATGTTGAGACCATCAATAGAACTGGTAATGGGCTACTTTGAAAAGTAGCCCATTACCATGGAACGCGCTTAGCCCTCAGCTTCCGAGGTAGCGTGCGAGAGTAGTTCCGTTGTTGCTATTGCCCACAGCAATGATCTTGCCGTCGATCTGAATAAGGACAGTGTTAGCAAAGGCCACGCTCGTTCCAAATGGTGTGCTTACAAAACCGCTGTTACCGAAGGTCGTATCGACGCTTCCGTCGGGATTGTACCGCGCCAAAGCGAAGTCGGACGGCCCAGATTCAGTAAGCGCGGTTTGTCCAACGGCGACAATGTCGCCGTTTCTCTGGAGCGCAACAGCAAAAGCGTGTGCCAGGATGTTACCCGGGAATGGTGTTGTCACGCCCCCATGAATGCCAAAGGCGTTATCGAGCGTTCCGTCGATATTGTAGCTTACCAGCAGGAAACCGGAAACGCTATTCGTGAACGTGATGTTCAGATCAGTAAAAATGCTCCCAGCAGTAATGATCCTCGTAACAGTTGAAGAGTTGTTAGGAACAACAAATCCGCCTGCATCATTCGCGAAACCCGGAGTCTGACCATGAATACCGAAATCTTTAACAACAACGCCGTTCGGAGCATACGCTGATGTAACGCTGCCGGTGCCGACCAGGATGTTGCCATTAGGCAAAACCGCGACCGAATCGCCGCCGAAAGTGGGCGCTGCGCCATTCGAACCGAAAGTTGAGTCAAGCTGCCCATTCGCAAGCAAGCGTGCGACGATGCGCAGGCCTGCGCCGTCGTTATGTCCAGTGGCGACGAGGATTCTGCCGTCAGGTTGCAACGCTATACCTCCACTGGCTGGTGCAAGGAAGAGCCCTGCTGCTTGGATGGCGGTAGCGCCATTGCTGCCAAACGTGCTATCCACGCTGCCATTGGTATTGAAGCGGAAAACGGTGAGAAGAAGATTCGCAGGAGCCACCGCGAGAATTTTCCCGTCGGTTTGAACGGCGACGGCAAATGCCGGTCCAGCATTGTTGCCACCGATCAGGACCTTACCGCCGGCCCCGAACCCAGAATCGAGAGTGCCATCGGTGTTGTAACGCAGCAGACCGGGCTGTTGCGAATTCTGAACGGTTGAGATCGACCCGGCCACCAAGATCTTGCCATCACCTTGGAGAGCCCCGGCATTCGCGCTCGTGTTTGTCGTAAAGACGATGCCGCCCTTGCCAAACTTCGGGTCCAGAGTGCCCGCTTGCGCCATCAGCGAGGCCGGTAAAGCAAAAACTGCCAGGGATATGCCCAAGGCAAGACGTTTTTGAGAAGTAACGCTTTTCGCGAGATTCTGAAAAACGCGCCTAGGCAAGGTTAAGGTAAGAAGAATTTTGCTGATCATTTGTGTTTTCATATTAGTTATCCGATGTGTGTGTTTTGTTAGGATGTTGAAGGCTCAAGCTCAAGGCTTAATGAACATTTGAGCTGAGTTAGGTTCGCCTACGGCATATCCCAGGCCGGGTTCCAGAGTTATCACAACGCTGTGCGCCTGGGGGACGACTGATGCGCGGGGATCGGGCAACGTCTTGACCAGGAGCACTCCGAAGCCGGATTGTCCGATGGAGGCGGGCGGGACAAGCGGAGTGTAATCAACTCCTGGGATAGCGGTGCCGCTAACAGAGAAGTTTACGAAAGTTGTAGCGAGCTGGATTTTAGAATTCTCGCTCAACACGAATGTCCCGATTTGTCCTCGGGTAACATTGTCAGTGCTTTGGATGGTGACCACCGGGAATTGCCGATCCGGAGGGCCTATTACAGAAGGGGAGCTTGGTTGAGTGCCACCATGCACGGGCGTGACCGCGCTACCAAGCACGAGCACCAAGCCCAGGGTAAGAAGGATTTTGCTGATGATTAATGTTTTCATGTTAGTTATCTGATATGTTTGTTTTGTTAGGATGTTGAGTTGTTCGACCCATCTATACCGAATTGGCGAAGTTATATTCCAAGAAAGTGATCTCCCGCATGGTGTGCCCGGCGGATCTCTGGGGAGGGAAGTTCGATCCACCCGGCCTTTCTAGTCAGAGGGACTGGAATAAAAACGGGTCCGCGCCGGTTGTATTAAATGAATGGAAAGATGTATGAACGAAATAGAACTTCTCGAGGCCACAACCGTTGGAGAACGGCCCAACAATAGGTTCGCAATGGAGCGCAGATATAATTCTCGAAGCTATCGGTGCGCGCTACACATGCGCGCAATGTTGAGGCGTCCGAAAACGGTTCGGTTTCACTGGCAAGGAATACGAAAACGATTGGCAGAGAGATCAGAGTCTAAATCTCTTTACCCTTATTATGATAAGCAATTTGGTCAAACGGTTACTGGAATATGAATGCATTAATTAAACTTACAAATTTGATTGTCGAAGCTATTGGCGCAAGTATTCTCCGTGAGCTGGGTGGCGCCGAAGTTCGCCAGTTTGGCCCTGCCTGTTCGTTGCAATCCCTTGGTCTTATCACCCAGGAAACCGCGTATTCCGGGTTTCGCAAAGAACCGAATTATTTCACTCGTCTCAATAACTATAACTAATGTTTAGAACGCATTAAATTTCTTATGAATTACAAAAAACTTATTGCAGTAACAATTGCTCTTACAGTTTGTGCTCTTGCAGGCTCAAACGTGATGGCGCACGGCGGCGGCGGTGGTGGTCATGGTGGCGGCGGCTTCGGTGGAGGCGGAGGCTTTCACGGTGGCGGCTTCGGTGGGGGCGGTTTTCGAGGAGGAGGCTTTCACGGCGGTTTTGCCGGTGGAGGCTTTCGAGGTGGGGGTTTTCGCAGTGGTTTTAACACTGCTGGCTTTCGCGGCGGCTTTCGTGGTGATGGCTTTCGCGGAGGTGGCTTTCGTGGCCGCGGCTTTCATGATGGTGGCTTTCGCGGCGGTCGGTTCAACAATCGCGGCTTCGACGATGGGTTCTTCTTCTTTGGTGATTTTGGGGATCCGTTCTTTTACTATCCCGATCCATACTACGGGTACTATCCCTATAGCTATTATCCTGGCTATTATCCTTATGGTTACGGATACGGCGGCTTTAGCAGCGGCGGCTTTCGTGGCGGTGGCTTTCATGGCGGTAACTTTCGCGGCGGTGGCTTTCGCGGCGGTGGCTTTCGCGGCGGTCGGTGATCCGTACAATCAATCTGTTTACCAAGGCAGTGCCGGATATTCCGACTCTTCGACCGGACAAGTCCGGCCCCTCTAGCTCGTGCAGACTATTATCATGGCTCGCGTAGCGCTAATCGACTCCCTACCTCGAAAGAGGAGCCGGCACCACCTCATTATGTGACAGCACAAAATCCTGCGAACCCGTTGACTTGAGCCGCAGTGACACTCTTGTGGCTACCGGCCCTTATCGTAACAACCGGGACCGCGACTAAACACAGTGCCAGGAGCTTCAATGTTTTTCTCGTGATAGCATCGAATTATGTCGAAAACAGCTCGGGTAAAGCAAGAACGCCACAATGGCGCAAAGGATGGCGAAGGCCCAAGGAAGCTCTCGGCAATACGTGTCGTACCCGCTGGCGAGCAGTTATTGCGCGAGTAGCGCGGTGAATTGCCGCGCTGCCTCGGTATTCCGAAACCGGCAGACGCCGTTCGTAGAAATGCATGTGGTCAGGTTACACGCTCCTCTACCCGCGCAATGGGATTACTCGTCGAGGCTTGGATATCCTATCGGTGCGCTCCCAGCGGCGCGATTCTCGTTAGGCCATCTCCTATGCTTAAGTGCACTGGATGGTACGCCATTGCTTGGTAATCGCTATTATTTCCGGGCGTATTCGTCGTCTGGTCCTGGCGATGGAAATCCCGGCGATGGTTGAGATCATATACTGCGCAAACGCACTAGCCCAGCTTCGCACGCTGAGGATCCAACTGTACCTTTTGAGCTGAGTTAGGTTGGCCGACGGCATATCCCAGGCCGGGTTCCAGAGTTATCACAACGCTGTGCGCCTGGGGGACGACTGATGCGCGGGGATCGGGCAACGTCTTGACCAGGAGCATTCCGAAGCCGGATTGTCCGATGGAGGCGGGCGGGACAAGCGGAGTGTAATCAACTCCTGGGATAGCGGTGCCGCTAACAGAGAAGTTTACGAAAGTTGTAGCGAGCAGGATTTCAGAATTCTCGCTCAACACGAATGTCCCGATTTTTCCTCGGGTAACATTGTCAGTGCTATTGATCGTGATCACCGGGAATTGCCGATCCGGAGGGCCTATTACAGAAGGGGAGCTTGGTTGAGTGCCACCACGCACGGGCGTGACCGCGCTACCAAGCACGAGCACCAAGCCCAGGGGAAGAAGGATTTTGCTGATGATTTGTGTTTTCATATTAGTTATGTGATGCGTGTGTTTTGTTAGCATGTTGAGACCATCAATAGAACTGGTAATGGGCTACTTTGAAAAGTAGCCCATTACCATGGAGCGCGCTTAGTCTTCAGCTTCCGAGGTAGCGTGCGAGAGTAGTGGTGCCGTTGTTGCTTTTGCCCACAGCAATGATCTTGCCGTCGATCTGAATAAGGACAGTGCTAGCAAAGGCTACGCTCGTTCCAAATGCTGTGCTCACAAAACCGCTGTTACCGAAGGTCGTGTCGACGCTTCCGTCGGGATTGTACCGCACCAAAGCGAAGTCGGACGACCCAGTATCAGTAAGCGCGGTTTGTCCAACGGCGACAATGTCGCCGTTTCTCTGGAGCGCAACGGCAAAAGCGCGTGCCAGGATGTTACCCGGGAATGGTGTTGTCACGCCCCCATGAATGCCAAAAGCGTTATCGAGCGTTCCGTCGATATTGTAGCTTACCAGCAGGAAACCGGAAACACTATTAAGTGACATGAGGTTCAGATCAGTAAAAATGGTCCCGGCAGTAATGATCCTCGTAACAGTTGAGGAGTTGTTAGTAACAACAAATCCGCCTATCTCATTCGCGAAACCCGGAGCGAAACCCGGAGTCTGACCATGAATACCGAAATCTTTAACAACAGCGCCGTTCGGAGCATACGCTGATGAAACGCTGCCGGTGCCGACGAGGATGTTGCCATTAGGCAAAACCGCGACCGAATCGCCGCCGAAAGTGGGCGCTACGCCATTCGAACCGAAAGTTGAGTCAAGCTGCCCATTCGCGAGCAAGCGTGCGACGATTTGCAGGGGTCCGCCTTCGTTATGTGCAGTGGCGACGAGGATTCTGCCGTCAGGTTCCAACGCGATACCTCCACTGGCTGGCGCAAGAAAGACCTCATCTGGTTGAATGGCTGTAGCACCATTATTGCCAAACGTGTTGTCCACGCTGCCATTACTATTGAAGCGGAAAACCGTCAGGTGAAGATTAGCCGGAGCCGCCGCGAGAATTTTCCCGTCGGTTTGAACGGCGACGGCAAATGCGGGTCCGGCATTAGTGCCCCCGATCACCACCTTGCCGCCGATGCCGAAATTAGGATCGAGCGTACCATCAGTGTTGTAACGCAGGAGGCCGGGTTGTTCCTGATTCTGATTAGTTGCAATCGACCCAGCTACTACGATCTTGCCATCACCTTGAAGAGCCCCGGCATTCGCGCCTGTGTTTGCCGTAGTGACGATGCCGCCCTTGCCAAACTTCGGGTCCAGAGTGCCCGCTTGCGCCATCAGCGAGGCAGGTAAAGCAAAAACTGCCAGGGATATGCCCACGGCAAGACGTTTTTGAGAAGTAACGCTTTTCGCGAGATTCTGAAAGACGCGCCTAGGCAAGGTTAAGGTAAGAAGGATTTTGCTGATCATTTGTGTTTTCATATTAGTTATCTGATGTGTGTGTTTTGTTAGGATGTTTAGTTGTTCGATGCATCTATACCGAATTGGCAGAATTATATTCCCAGAAAATGATCTGCCATTCGTCCGCTTTTACTGTTCGGCGGCAAAGGACGACATTTGCTGCTGCGTTGGTTGCGTTCTGCTCTTGGTGACAAAACGACCGTTTCGTAAAGAAACGGTGTTGGTGCCGATTGACCACGAGCGACTCGCCGCGTAGGAGAGGCAGTTGTACAACGCCTCTGTAGTGCGCGCAACCTTGCAAAAGTTACGCGCTTGTTACCCCCTAATCCGATGCAGCCGTCGCGTTGTTACTCTTTACTTCTTCGATTAGTGTAACCTTATTTGAAGACTTCAGGAACTCCACAGTAGCGCGCGGTTCCTGGCCGGTGATATTGGCGCGACCAAGCATGTGATGAACGACCACAAATGAGCTGTCACTTTGTGCATCTGTGAAAGTAACAGCAACGTTACTCTTGCGCTGCAACGCGCCTCTACAGATCGTTGTCGATGTGGTTGACACAAAAATCATGACCTCAGTTCCTCATCAACTTTACGAAAGTTGTAGCGAGCAGGATTTGAGGCTTCATGCTCAAGACGAATACGCCGATTTGCCCTCGGGTAACCTCCTCAATGCTCCCATTGAATCCGGATGCATTCGGTATTCCGGATGCATTCACGGTATGGATGGTAACAAACGGGAATTGCTGATCCGGAGGGCCTATTACAGAAGCAGAGCTTGGTTGAGTGCCGGCGTTTACGCGTCCGATTATCACTTTAGGTTTTCGGAATAAAATAGAACCGAATCGGTAAGAAAGGGTGTGAGGCAAACCTACCAATCAGCTCAAACCTCGGCGGCGTTGAAACGCCTTGAGTGGTAATGACACAGCTTTGCGCCTGCAACAGAAACGGAAAACACCAATGCACACAAGTATTAATCAGATGTTATACCCAGATCGGCAGGCTTTTTTTGAGAAGCTTGCGTTAAGTTTACCACCGCAACCCGCGATCAAGATCGGACCCGCACCAATGCCTGGTGGACAGCACAAACAAGGATTGCGGGTTATGCGAAAGGCGGTGCCGGCGCAGCGGCTGAGCACGGCGCAACGAAGCATGGGGTCCGGCAGATGATCACAGAAGATCAAAGCTCAATAAGGTTCGCAGTCGCGAGCCATTGTTCCACGGGATCAGCCAGGATTATTTGACAAAGGAAGCGCCTCAGCATTTCGCCCGCGAAGCGGAAGTGTTTTTGAGAGATAAATGATGGCGGGCCGGATAAGACCGCCCGCCCAAGCTCTGCTGGCGTACGATCGAGCTGTTTTGTGGAGGACGGGCGGCTCCCGAGATCGCGTCTCTGCTTTCTGCAGTAAGCTCCATTCTTAACGCGGCCGGAATATAGCTCGCACCAAAACGGTATGGATCAGTGTAATAGAAAGGAAAAATGAAAACCTTTATTGTTTATAATTTAGACTCGAAAATGCCCGTTGCTGTAGGCGAACAAGTAAGCGCAGAAACTGCGCGATATTGCGCAAGCGAGATAACCGGAACTTTCCACACAAATCTTTTCGCAGAAGAAATTGATTTAGAAAAAAAATTACGACGTTATACCCGGATCGGCAGGCTTTTTTTGAAAAGCTGGCGCTGAGTTTGCCGCCACAGCCCGCGATCAAAATCGGACCCGCGCCAATGTCTGGTGGAGAGCACAAACAAGGATTGCGGATTGTGCGGCTCATCAACAAATTATCGCGCGCGTCCTCAAACGTGCGTCCGCGCCTCCCCTTTCTACCAGTTCCGTATTAGTTCGTCCACAGGCTGTGACCAATCCAATGGCCCTAATGCCTCCCAGCAAGGCTAGACAGGGACCGGTTGTCGGCAAAAAAATAACTAATCAGGGAATATTTTGCAGCGCTGCGCGGTTTAGACAGGCGAACAAGCTGCATCGCATCGTGAAGTGTGACCGCAGCAAGCGTATCTCTCCAGGACAGAAACTAGAAATCGAAACCAAAAAGGAACACATAAATATGCAACTCAAACTGATTCGTAAAAACCTCGGCCAAACGTTCGGCAGTAGTTCAAATGCAAACATTCCACAAGGTGATGTCACCACACCGGCTGGAAGACTGCGTCTCAAACAACGCGGCTTACCTGTTAAATTGGCGCTGCTGCTTGCTGGCTTATTGGTTCAAGTTACGCTGGTCTCTGCCCAATCGCAGAATGTCGTTGTTGACTGGAATAGAAACCTGTTGGTGATCGTCCGGACGCACGGTGCGCAGCCGGCAACCATTCACCCTACCCGCAGCTTCGCCATGATGCATGCTGCCATCTATGACGCGGTCAACGCGATTGACCAAACGCACGAGCCTTATGCGGCCGGCGTGCCTCACGCATCGCAATCCGCTTCACAGGAAGCGGCCGCTGCTGCTGCCGCACATGAAGTCCTCGTACAATTGTATCCCGCTTTCCAGGCCACGCTCGATGCGGAACTCCAGCAGTCACTGTCACAAATTCCGGATGGCCAACCCAAAACAGATGGCATCAGTGTTGGACAAGCTGTTGGCGACCTCATTCTGGCCTTGCGCAGCAATGACGGCTCAAGTGCACCGCCTATTCCGTACGTTTTCGGCAACGCTCCTGGCGATTACCAATCAACGCCGCCCAATTTTCCGCCGCAGCCTCAATTCACTCACTGGTCGAACGTGACGCCATTTGCTCTCGAACAGGCGAACCAGTTTCGTCCAGGGCCTCCACCGGCCTTGGATAGCCATTCCTATAGCGACGCTTTCAACGAAGTGAAGACATTGGGAATCATCAACGGCACTGTCGCTACGGCTGACCAAGCGTTAACCGGCAGATTCTGGAATGGAGCTATTCAAAACTATTGGAACGAGATTACCCAAACCGCTGTGCTGACAGATGGGCTGAGCACCGCACAAAGCGCGCGGCTGTTTGCCTTGGTGAACTTTAGCCTGGCCGACGCGGTAATAGCCTTCTACGACGCCAAGTACATCTACAACTTCTGGCGGCCAGTTACCGCGATCAGGCAAGCCGATACAGATAACAACCCGAAAACCGTAGCCGATCCAAATTGGTTGCCAGAGGTCACCAATACCACTCCAGATCCCTCGTATCCTGGCGCGCATGCCGTTATTAGCGCTGCGGCATCGTTCGTTCTCAACTCCGTCCTTCACCATGACCACTTCGACTTTACCGTCACCTCCGAAGTGCTTCCGGGAACGACGCGTTCATTTCGCAGCTTCTCGGACGCAGCCGAGGAGGCGACCTTGAGCCGAATATTTGCCGGAGTCCACTTCCGCTTTGACCTCACCACCGGAGAGCGCCTCGGCCACAACGTGGCTGACTTCGTTGTCGACAACTTCCTCACTCGTGTTCATTGAAGCAACGAAGTGGACGAGGCTGCGGGGCAATTAACAAAGATCAATAACGTTGATAAACTGTCGCGTGCGCCTATCTCAGTTACGAACCGCGGCGAGGTTTTTAGCTCGCCGCGGTCTTCTGTCCAATCGCGGATGATCGCTAACGAATGGACCGCGTGGTGATGAGCGACATAGAAGGCTCCGAGCCGGACTGGCGTTTAGCTACGAGGGTAGCAGCGACGCTCTGTGGACAATAACCCAGTTTCAAATCAGGAAAAGGTTTACAGCTTCTGAGTTGTTCTCTGGATTCCTGGCTCCAGGATAAATTGCAGGATACAACCGCGGTCCAGCGGCGTCGATTTGTCGCCGTGCCAGGCACGCTGGTAAAGATTATCGGCAAGTGGAGCGACACCCAAAAATTGTTGCTGCGCCAGTCCTTTTTCGAAAATCGTGGAATAAAAATACGCCTGCACGGTTGTACATAGATGAATGCAACCGTTCATGACCTTGTACCGCCGAGGGAACAGTGAAGCGTTGAACGACCGGATGGCCGATAGGGTTCAAAGTCGTCGGTGCATGCTGCACAAAGGCACATTACGGAAGCGTTCATGCGCGATCCGATCTCATTGGCAACGAACTTTCCACGATTTGAAGCGAGTGGAAATGACCTTTGTTGGCATGGCGATCCCCAAACGCGCTGGTTCGATATGCAGTTTCTAGTCGACGCGCCGATCAAAAACACTATGGCCACAACCCTCGAAGCCGACTATGTTTTTGGCACTAAAGATTTCGAGCTGGGAGCGAAGGTTGTGAAATTTGCCGTAATTCAGGGGCACCAGGGAGAGGGCGCCCAGGAACACGAATTAGCTTCTTTTGAAGCAATGATGCTGCCGCACATGGATGCAGCCCATAACCTCGCCAGGTGGCTTCTTCGCAACGAACAGGATGCGCAAGACATCGTCCAGGAGGCGTATCTGCGTGCATTCAAATCGTTCGGTGGCTTCCATGGGTCCAATGGGCGGGCGTGGCTGCTCACGATCGTGCGAAATACAGCTTATACTCTGCTGAAAAAGAACCGCGCAGTCGATCTCACCACGACTTTCGACGAAGAGATTCATGCGGTCGGCCAAGAGTCGACCAGTCCGGCAACGATTCTTGAGCACGCGGAAGACGCCGAACTAATAAAGAATGCGATGGAGGAGTTGCCAGTAGAGTTTCGGGAGATATTGACCCTGCGCCACCAGGAAAGTTTATCCTACGCCGAGATAGGGGAAATCCTCAAGATTCCAATCGGTACGGTCATGTCCCGGCTGGCCCGCGCACGAGGAAAACTTAAGGAATATTTAGCTGCTCGCATGAGTCAGGAGAAATGAGATGAATTGTCAAGAAATTGCAGATTTGATGGACGGTTATCTGGATGGCGAACTAGATGCATTGACCAGCCAGAAGATCGAACAGCACTTGCGGGACTGCCGTAAGTGTGAGGAAGCGTATGAAGTGGAAACCGCGATAGCCCACGCGATTAGCCAGGCCGCACCTTATTACAAAGCGCCACCAGAACTGCGTGAGCGGATTCAGGTTTCATTGCGAGAGGCCATCGGCGCGCCGACCAGCCGCGGCGCTGCAGCAGAGGATCCGCTGCCGGTCAGACGTCCCGAGGCAGTGCGGCGGGGCGTTTTCTTTGACATGCCGTGGAACTGGTTGGCCCTGGCCGCAGCTATAGTACTTGCGGCGATTGTTGCTTCCAGTTTCTTGCCCAGAGTAAGGCAACCGGGGGCGGATCAGTTCCTCGCGACACAACTTATAGCTAGTCACGTCCGTTCACTTATGGCCGATCATCTGACCGATGTGGCTTCGTCCGACCAACACACTGTTAAACCGTGGCTCGATGTAAAGCTCGATTTTGCAGCTCCCGTAGTGGACCTGTCCGGTGATGGTTTTCCCTTGATTGGCGGACGCTTGGACTACCTCGATAACCACTCGGTAGCAGCTCTGGTTTATCAAAGGCGCAAGCATTTTATTAACCTGTTTATCTGGCCGACGACACCCGCGGATAACAACGAGCAAAAGATGGTGGAACGCGAGGGCTATCACCTAGTCCACTGGATTGACGGCGACTTCACTTACTGGGCGGTATCCGACGTCGGTGTTGGCGACTTGCAAAGCTTCCAGCGTCTCTTCGAAAAGCAAATTGCGGCTCACTGACGGCAGTCAGGAATTTCGCCCTGCGTTTTCTGTCGGCTTTGTCAGCGCAAGGCACTTGGACGATCGCGCCGAACGTCCTCAGGGGTATCTAACGGTCTATTCAGCCACCGATCGATCCGAAGACGGTGGTTTGCTATACTACGCGCACAGCTCGTACGCGATTTACACCATCGACGGAAGACTTTTCAAGCGCGTGGAGAATCATCTTTCAGCCACTGACGAAACGCCCGAGATGGTGTCGCTCCCGATTGGCTCGTACATAGTTGAAGCTCGATCGGAGAAGGACGGATACGTCCGCAGACCCGTTACAATCAACGAGGGGCGGGGAACGATTCTCGACCTGGATCTCAAATAACAGAGGACTTTCGAGCGGTTACGAGACAACGAACCGACCCAATCCAACGCCGTTGAGTTCCTCGCGACACAGCTTATCGCTAGTCACGTCCGTTCACTCATGGCCAATCATCTGACCGATCTGGCTTCATCCGACCAACACACTGTTAAACCGTGGCTCGATGTAAAGCTCGATTTTGCAGCTCCCGTGGTGGACCTCTCTGGCGAAGGTTTTCCTTTGATTGGCGGACGCTTGGATTTGACCCGACATCGCTTGTTCCTGGTTAACCTTCTTGGAGTATCGCGCGCCGCGGCCTTAGATTTCTTTTGTAGTGGCTAGCACGTTACGGCTGGGTGCGCCGTACTAAGCCTGCCCCCCGCCGCTATCCAACGACGTATGACATGTTGGTTGAGTGGTCCCGCTCCCCAGGAAGACGTTTTGCAGCGGGAATATCTGCTCAAAAAAACAGTATGAATAATTGAACTACATCATCAAGCACACATGAAAACAGACCACAGATTGAGCCGCAGGATACCAGCGAGTGGTGTTCACCATCACAAACAGCCTCAATGGTTAGCTCCGCTTTCGCCATTCCTGAAACACGTCAACATGCGTACGCTGGCCTTGTTGATGTTTTTCGGTGTCGCACTGTTGAACACTACTGATGGAAAAGACGCTCAAACCAAAGAGCCGGCCGCCGGCATAAGCAACACGGCGGTGGTCACTAATGGCCGCCATGAGTCCTCGCCTGTGGGACCGCTAATCCTATGGCAGTTGACGAAGCGGATTGCTCAGGCGTTTACAGCCGCAGTAAACGACCCATCGCTTATCGAATACGCGAAGCAGCAAGGAACAGACACACTCGATTTACAGACAACGCGCTGCCGGGGCGCGGAAACAAAAACTTCAACCTACTAACATTACATCCAATATATGAAATCATTACTAAATGCCTCGTGTTCGACAGCCGCACTGCTGATTGTTCTGCTCGTCTTTGGCTGCGGCAGCTTAACGACCGCTCAAGCTGGAGATAATACCGCTTTACGCATTGGCTTGGTGCGTTTTGGCGGAATGGAACATCGTACCGGTTCAGCCGAGGGCTATCTATTAGTCTATTCAGCAACTGACGAATTTAACGACGGCGACCTCATATATAATGCCCATAGCTCCTACTCGATACACACGACTGACGGCAAATTGTTCAAAAATGTGGAAAATCACATGTCACGCAGCGATGAAATTGCCGAGGTCGTAACCCTACCAGTGGGATCGTACCTGATCGAAGCTCGATCGGAAAGAGACGGCTATGTCCGCGTGGGCGTTGTCATCAAGGCTGGCCAACGGACGATTGTCGATCTGGGCTAGCAGAAGAGGGACATGCAAACGACACTTTCAGACCAGTGATCGCATCGCGAGTTCAAGCCAGTCGTAGCGTGTCCATCTTACGAGAAACTTGCATGAACACCGAAGCGAGCAGTGAGTTTGAGGCACACTATTACGATCGCGTCGGCAAAATACGCGAAGCGGCCACAGCCGCGATAAGGCAATTAGGCCAATTGCGTTCAACCGGACCCACGCCGCGAGAAACGCTCGACGCTGAGGTCGCGCGCATTGCACAGGAGAAGCTGCACCCTTACTGATGCGATCTCGTTGTTCATCGGATGGGATGATGGCTTAACGCAATTCCTGATCAAGGTCCAGATCGCGCCGAAATGACGTTCGTTGCGACCGATTGGAAACATTCTGTTGAGCCAGTGGCGGCGCTTACCAACTTCGTAGCAGAATAAGTCGTAGTTTTTTTAAGAGTGACTTGGATCCCGGGCATTGGATCCTTTCTTGAGTAAGAGCCCCGTTCAGACGTCTTGCGTTACCATATTCGATCCTCTTCGAGCAGCCCAGCTTTCCGAAACGCCTTCTCACACGGTGGGAATATTAGTTCAGCAAAACGGTATGAATAACTGAAGACAATGTTACCGATGAAAACATCACTAAAACCAAATCTCGAAAGGACTGATCCTTTGTTCGCTTCTCCTGTTCACCATCAGAAACACACCGCCAGGCGCGTATCCGTACTCTCTCCGATTCTGAAACATGTAAATACAGGCACTCTGGCGTTTGCGATGTTCGTTGGTCTAGCGCTTTTGAGCAGTCCCGTTGTTGCGCTTCAATTTACTTTTACGCAAAGCAGGGACTCCCAAACGAAAGAGTCAGCTCCTGTCAAAGCGACAAAGACTGAGGTTGCTATGGACAACTTCAGTTTCTCTCCAAACACATTGACGCTATCAGTCGGCGGAACAGTGACCTGGACTAACCACGACAACGTGCCACACGTTGTGTCCAGTGCTGACAATCAATTTAAAAAGTCGCCTCTATTGAAGACTGGTCAGAGCTTTTCCCATACCTTCGCCACAACGGGAACCTACTCTTACTTCTGTTCTATCCACCCCCGGATGACAGGGAAAATCATTGTCAAGTAAACATCAATTCCACCGACATATGAAATCACCACAGTGCTCGTCGCTTTTGAAAGGCGCGCTCCTAATTGTTCTGCTGGCCTTGTGCCTTGGCGGTTCAACGGTCGCGCAACCCGGAGGTAAGGATGATCCGTTGTCTCCAGGCCCAATAAGACCAGGGAATTTGGATTATCGAACTGAGTTACCACAAGGATATCTCAAGGTCTATTCCGCCACCGATGAATTCAACGGTGGCGACGCGTGGTACTTTCCACACAGCTCTTACGCCATCTACACGATCGACGGAAAGCTCTTTAAAAAGGTCAGGAATCAACGTTTTCCAGCCGATGAAATTCCCGAGGTTGTGGCGTTGCCCGTTGGAACTTACGCCGTCGTAGCTCGGTCGGAGAGAGACGGATACGGCCGCGTCCTCGTTGTTATCAAGGAAGGTCAGCAGACGATCGTTGACTTGGATCTCTGGGAGAAAAAGACAAGGCGCTTAGCACACAACTGACCAATGAACTCCGAAGTGAAGAATGAGTTTGACGCAGAGTACGACGATCGCGTCCGGAAAATCCGCAAAGCGGCCGCCATCGCGCTAAAGGAATTAGACCAATTGCGTTCAGGCGGACTCATGACGCAGGAAGCGCTCCATGCTGAGGTCGAGCGCATTGCGCGGGAGAAGCTGCACCCTTACGGATGCGATCTGGTTGTTTATCGGTTGGATGATGGCATCACGCGATTCTTAATCGAGGTCCAGAGCACTGGAAAACGATACGATCTCATCAAGAGTTTTTTCCATCGTGACGAGGCCGCCAAAGATTTTGGGAATAAAATCGCGCAGCATCGGTAAGGACAGGTGCAAGGCCAATACGCCAAGCACAACTAAAACCAAACCAATATTAGTCCATTCTATGAAATCCGAAATCAAACCTACAGTTATTAAGGAGCGCGACAGCGCTGAATCATCGAATCCTAGCCAGGAATTCCCGCAGCCTCGCCGCCTCGCCAGACGATCCTTTCTGCGCAATCTCGGCATGGGAGCCGCTCTTCTGGCCCCGGGAGCTGCTTTACTAGGCGGTTCTAGCAAAGCATCAGCAGCTAATGGAGGCCAAAGCCTCAACGCAGGTGATGTGGCGATTCTCCAGCTCCTCGCCGCGGCCGAACTGATCGAGGCCGATCTCTGGCAACAATACAAGGAGCTTGGAGGAGTCGACGCACCAGATTCAGGGTACAAGGCAGGACTCGTGATTCTGGATGGGGACCAGCCGCAGTATATTTCCGATAACACCGATGATGAGCTGAGTCACGCAGCTTTCCTAAACGCCTATTTAAGATCCAAAGGCGAGCGGCAGGTCAACCTAAGGCAGTTCGCCAACTTGCCACCCAGCCAAGTGTCGTTCGTCCCGCAAACTGGACGGCTTACGAACCTTAAGCAGCTCACTGTCGACACCAGCTGGTGGACCCGCTACCGCAGCACGACAAACCCCGATTTCGGCGCGAGATTTCCGAATGCAGTCCCCAGTTTGGACATTGGGCTGCATACCGCGATTCCGAGAAACAACGACGAACTAGGCGACCCAAATAACCCCAGCGACCATGTTAAGGCCATCGCTTTCACGGCCGGATTTCACTTTGGTTATATTGAACAAGGTGGCACGAGCCTCTACGCGACGCTGGCTCAGAAAGTAACGAGTCTCGAAGTTCTACGCATCCTCCTTAGTATCGGCGGATCCGAGATTATGCACTTTCAGACCTGGCAGGACAAGGCAGGCAATGCGACTCCGTTGACCGACTTCGACCCAATCAACAATTCAACGGTAACATTTATCGACCTGACCACAGGGCAGCCGGAGACGTTGCAAGCCAACTTGATAATGCCTGAGCCGTGCGAATTCATCCGCCGAGGCTTGCCGGCCTGTTCAATCATTCGTCCGACCGGTCCCGGACAGCTAGACGCCACCGGCGTTATAAACAGCTTCATAGCCGACGGGCTCTTCACGGGACAACCGCCTCAATTCTTGCAGCTAATCAATTCTCTTGCTCAGGCTGCGGACGCGGCACAGAGAGAATAACTCGTTGATTTGACTGGTACGTTGCGATTTCAAACGCCGCGCTGTAGGCCGACGCCTTAGCGCGGCGTTTTTGCAAAGACAGACGTCGAAAAGTAGCAACCGCAGACAATTACGGCGGCTCGCGCTCTAATGCCAAGAAATTTCGGGAATAAAGTGGCGCGAAATCAGTAAGCACAGGTGAAAGACAATTACCAAGCAACCCTAAACCTTAAGAAAACAACTATTATGTCTGATTACATTTCTCACGACCACGAACACGACGGAATCGATCGCCGCGGCTTTCTCCATTGCATGGCATGGGCAGGTACCGGCCTGCTTTGGACGGTCAGCGGTGGCGTACTCGCGTCGAAAACCCTTGCTCAAATTGCGAAAGCCGGAGACTCGCTGCCAACAGCTACCGACCTTAGCTTTCTGCAAATCAGCGACAGCCACATCGGCTTCAATAAAGAGGCGAACAAGGATGTCACCGCGACTTTCAAAATTGCGCTTGATCGCATCAACGCGATGCCGACGCCGCCGTCTTTCCTCATTCATACGGGGGATATCAGCCAGCTATCGAAACCGGAAGAGTTCGACACGTTTGATCAAGTGCTCAAGAGCTGCAAAACAAAGGATGTATTTTATGTTCCTGGCGAGCACGATGTCATAAATGACGGCGGCAAACTTTTTCGCGACCGTTATCTAAAGAGCGTCGAGGGCAAGGGCTCCGGCTGGTATAGCTTTAACAAAAATGGAGTCCACTTCATTGGGCTGGTCAACGTCGTGAACCTTCAGGCCGGAGGCCTCGGGCAACTCGGCGACGAGCAGCTGGAATGGCTCGAAGACGACGTCAAAGGTCTGAGCGCGGAAACCCCGATTGTCGTGTTTGCCCACATCCCTCTCTGGGCGGTGTATCCAAAATGGGGCTGGGGAACCGACGACAGCGAACGCGCGCTTGGATATCTGAAACGCTTCGGCTCAGTGACCGTGTTAAACGGCCATATCCACCAGGTGCTCCAGAAAGTGGAAGGCAACGTGACTTTCCATACCGCGATGTCCACAGCATTCCCGCAGCCTGAGCCGGGACAGGGGCCAAACCCTGGCCCTTTAAAAGTTCCGTCTGAAAAGCTGCGCAGTATGCTCGGCCTAACCAGTGTCCAATACAAGCAAGGCAAAAGTGCCCTTGCCGTAGTTGATTCAAATCTCAGTTAAATCCATTGAAAACATGATCACACCTACTCCTAAAATTAAAACAGCGGCTCTTTTGTGCGCCATCAGTCTTCTTAATTTTTCGCTCTTCGCTCTCGCTGGCGAGATGAAGGACGCGAACGGTACCACCGCCAAGCAAAATAGGATTGAAATCAAAGACTTTGCTTTTGATCCCCAGAAAATAACGGTCAAGTCTGGTGAGAAGATTACCTGGATTAATCGAGACGGGGAACCGCACACCGTCGTAAGCGTGGGGAAGAAGTTTCAGAGATCACCTGGGCTCGACACCGATCAAGAATTCTCGATCATCGCCGGTGCGCCAGGCACCTATGAATACTTTTGCTCAGTTCATCCCAAGATGACCGGAATGATCGTAGTCGAGAAGTAGTATTGAGCGATTGCCGTCCAGCTATCAGTTTTGAGTGTGTTATGAACCTGTTGTTTGCGGCGGCCCCGAACCCTTTCGATGTGAAGGCCGCGCTCCTCGCGGGACACGCTCAGCATCCGGTCATTATTCATTTCCCAATCGCGCTCTTTATTGCGAGCGTTGTCTTCGAGGTACTGGCGGCATGGCGCAAGCAACCGGTTCTCGCAACGGTCGCCTATTACAATCTGCTGGGAGCCGCGCTGACTTTCCCGCTGGCGATTGCCACCGGTCTGGGCGCCTGGCAATGGCAACTCGAAGGCGCGACCCTAAAAGGAAATTTACGGTTGCATATGATTTGTGCACTGACTTCCGCGTTGCTCATCTTCTTTCTCACCTGGATGCGCTCGCGTCTACGCACCAAGGGCACGCCACCACCCATCGGCTATTGGGCAGTAACGCTAATCGCCCTCTTGATGATCACCCTCACAGGCCATCTTGGTGGAATCCTAAGTGGCGTTGAAGTGTCCTGAGAGCGCCTCGCGAAAGCGGGTCAGCAGCAGAGAGCACAAATTTAGTTGGTGAGAATTTTGAATCCAAGTAGCACGCCCGCTGCATCTCACAACAAACAACCACCTCTCGAAGATGAAACCAACACGCTTAATAACTTTCAGGGACACGCGCCGCAATTCATTCGATCGGGCGACGGGCAAATGTCATCGTGAACCGTTCACCGATTACAGCTATCACTCTGGCGCGCTCGAGCAGTCGAGCGCATATCATCTGCCTGTCCATGCGCGATCATTTTGGAGCATCACTCGCGATTACTTCAAATACGAAGCGCGCCAGGACTTCCGGAGCGAAGCCGCGCTTTTTGCAATTATCACAATCACCGCAGCTCTTCCCTTGATTAACAACCTGCGCGCGCTCATAGAATTTGGGCGTGCGATCACTTCTCAGTAAGAGGCTCAAGTTTGGCCCGATCGTTGTCACACTGCTGTTGTCGCTTGTCGGCTGCGGGTCGGACAGCGATCGCGTCCTGGAAGAGACCTTCGAACACCTCTATACGGTTGAACCGACCGCGAACATAACTGTTCAGAACGGTGATGGCGCCATCCTCGTCTATGGCTCAAACACGAATGAGATGCGGGTGCGCGCCATCAAGAGGGCGTACCGCCGCTCGCGGCTGACGCAGATCACGATCGATGTCTCGACTAAGCCAGGCTCTGTTTCCATCACCACCAAATTTCTTCCGAGACCCAAGTGGGGTCTGTTCGATCGCTCGGGTACGGTTGATTACACTGTCGTTGTTCCGGCAACGGCTAGCATCTCGGGACTGGACTTGAATGCGGGCGAGATTCTGGTTGATGGAATGCGGGGAGCAACCACGCGCGCCCGGTTAGGTGAAGGCCGGATGTTCGCTCGCAACTGCTTTACCAACCTGGATCTCGCGATCTGGCGCGGTACTCTCATCCTGTCGTACGATTGGTGGGAAAAGAGTACGTTTACCGCTCAGGCGAGTCTCGCACAGGGAAACGCATGGGCGTATCTTCCTGTCGGTGGCGCGTTCCACCTTCTTGCTAAGGCAGTACACGGAGAGATCTTCGATGATTTTGAAACTCGCGCAGTGGCAGAATCGGCAGCCGGCGGAGGTATGAAGGTAGATGCGCTGGTCAACGGTGGAGGCGAGGCCACAATCAAGTTCCGGGTGACAGAAGGCAACATCAAGATTGTGGAGGCTAGGCCGTAGGCAAAGTGATTTGCTTAATCCGCAATCCGCAATCTAAAATCCCCAATCGAATATGCCGTCTTTCGACATAGTCTCAGAAGTCGACAATCAGGAGATCGACAACGCGATTAATCAGGCGCGCAAAG
>Ga0193707_1000169_pt1 | contig 19725 bp, 11 predicted proteins | sample U3c2metaG_FD_143043 | JGI IMG/M metagenome (GOLD analysis project Ga0193707, IMG submission 143043) | Soil microbial communities from a riparian zone of the East river system, Colorado, United States - U3c2 | ecosystem: Environmental > Terrestrial > Soil > Riparian zone | place: USA: East River... | reverse complement strand
GGAATCGCCGGCGCCCGGGACGTATCCGCCCCAGACGATCATTTCACTGCCGGTCCACACTGCGGTGTGACGGTTCCGGGCAGCTGGCGCGTTGGTGGTGCTGGTGGCTGTCCAACTGTCAGTGCTCGGATTATATCTTCCCCCGGTGTTGGTGTTGCTGCCGGTGCTGCTAATTCCGCCCCAGACGATCATTTCACTGCCGGTCCACACTGCCGTGTGCCAGCGGCGGGCATCGGGCGCGTTGGTAACGCTGGTGGGAGTCCACGTGTCGTCGGTGCAGCCACCCGACGGGCCGGCTATCACAGGAAGCGTGTAGCTAACTTTGTTCAGATTCGTGGCATTGATGCGGCTCTCTGTAGAGGCAGCCTTGTAGGCTGCGAACAAACTTCTGGGCGCAGGCGATACGCCTGCCACTATAGGTGGATCGGCGACCAAGCGTTTCGCTAACACCGGCCTGGCCAGGCACTCAGCAATAACAGATGGATCGTTTCCAAGAGCCTCAAACAGCTCCCGCAAGACTCCTGGCTGTTTTGTGTTCCGAGCCATCCGCTCCATCTCCGCTTGGAGCTGCTCGGGAGCGATAGGCTTCTGCCAGTAGGCTTCCAGCGCTCGCGAGTCGCGGAGATAACCTTCTACCTTCTTTTCAATCTGTTCGGCGGACATCACCTCATCGAGCGATGGCTTAGGCTTCGCATTCTCTTTCGGCCAGATCCGATGACGCCAGTAAACTTCTTCAATCGCTCGCTGATACCCTACGCGCTCTGCAAATGTCAGCATTCGATGGGAAGCGTTCGGCTGAGTCTCGGGACGGAGAAAAGCCAGCGGCGCGCTGCTTACGATCGAACAGGCTGCGGCTGAACAAACAAGAAGAGTGACTAGGATGCGGGGCGTAAAGAAACCCCCTTCGCTAAAGCTACGGCGGTCGAGCCCGCTTTCGCTAACCAGCCTTTGTCCCGCAGTGGCGGGACTACGGCGGGTCGAGAGGCTACTCCGAAAGCTTTCGCGCGCAAGGCTACGGCGGACAGGTTGGGAGGTTGATTTTTTTTGCATTGGATTAGTGGGGTCGGTTAGAGCCGCCGTTCATACCCGATATCCAAATACGCATCACATGGTAATGATCTGGCCCGTGGCGAAGTTGTAGAAATACCTTGGATTAGCGGTGTAGTGGCCCGGACGGTTGGGATCACTGAAGTCGTAGAGATACGGAAAAGGAAAGCTTGGACTAGTGTAAAAGAAATGGTTCGATATAAGGTCGTAAAAGTAGATGCCATTCTGTCCATCATTGGCATCAAACCAGTATTCGTAGCCCATGTCAAAGTGGTAGATCCAGTGCGGGTCACTCAGGTAGCTATAGTAGCCAAAGGGCGTGCCGTTGGGGAACTGAAGATAATAGACGCCGTTCTGCAGCGCGATCTCACCAGTGAAGAATGATGGATGCGCCGGCGTTGGTGTAGGTGTCGGGGTATGAGTCGCTGTTGGAGTAGCCGTTGGGGTTAGTGTAGGCGTAAATGTAGCCGTAGCTGTCGCTGTGGCGGTAGCCGTCGGGGTGGGAGTAAAGGTAGCCGTTGGTGTTGGAGTAAACGTAGCTGTCGCGATAGGAGTTGCAGTTGCTGTAGCGGTGGATGTAGAGGTAGGTGTCGCAGTAGCTGTTGCAGTTGGAGTTGGCGTCGGCGTCGCGCCGGGTTGAGCGCAATATCTTCCGCCGGTGTTTAGATAGCCGCTGCAACCCAATCCGCCCCAGACAATCATTTCACTCCCGCTCCAGATTGCCGTGTGATTGATTCCCGAACCTGGCGCGTTGGTGGTGCTGGTGGCTGTCCAACTGTCGGTGCTGGGATCATACCTCCCGCCGGTCGTCAAGTAGTTGGCGTTGAAGTCCTGTCCGCCCCAGACGATCATTTGGCTGCCGGTCCAAACTGCTGTGTGGTATTCTCGGGCATCGGGCACGTTGGTGGTGCTGGTGGCTGTCCAACTGTCGGTCCCGGGAATGTATCTCCCCCCAGTGTTGAGAAGGTGATTGAAACCACCATCAAAGCTTCCGCCCCAGACGATCATTTCGCTGCCGGTCCAGACCTCGCGGTGGAGGATGCGTGCACTGGGTGCATTGGTGACGTTGGTCGCAGCCCAAGTGTCGGTGCTTGGATTGTATCTCCCGCCGGTGTTCAGAGAGTTGCCGTTGCCGTACCCGCCCCAGACGATCATCTCGCTGCCGGTCCACACCGCCGTGTGAGAAAGCCGGCCGGCGGGCGCGTTGGCGGTACTAGTGGCCGTCCAAGTATCGATGCTGGGATTGTATCTTCCACCGGTATTGAAAAAGGTGAAGCCGTTTGACGATCCACCCCACACGATCATTTCGCTGCCGGTCCACACTGCCGTGTGGTTTGCCCGGACATCGGGCACGTTGGTGGTGCTGGTGGCTGTCCAACTGTCGGTCGCGGGATTGTATCTTCCGCCGGTATTTAAACGAAGCAGCTGCCCGTCAACTCCGCCCCAGACAATCATTTCGCTACCGGTCCAGACTGCCGTGTGATCTACTCGTGCAGTGGGCGCGTTGGCGGTACTGGTGGCCGTCCAAGTATCGGTGCTGGGATTGTATCTCCCCCCGGTAGGCCCAAAAGAGGCACCACCTCCACCCCAAACGATCATTTCACTCCCGGTCCAGACTGCCGTGTGATATTCTCGCGCAGTGGGCGCATTGGTTCTGCTGGTGGCTGTCCACGTATCAGAAGTGCATGGAGTTGGTGTCCCTGTAGCCGTTGGTGTCGGAGTAGGCGTTGGCGCCCCGGCTTGCGCGCAGTATCTGCCGCCGGTGTTCGTTACGTGGCAGCCATCATTTCCGCCCCATACAATCATTTCACTGCCCGTCCACACTGCGGTGTGAAGATATCGCGCACTGGGGACGTTAGTGGTGCTAGTAGCCCTCCAACTGTCGGTAGCAGGGTTATATCTCCCGCCGGTGTCACCGGCGCCGCCCCAGACTATCATTTCACTGCCCGTCCAGACTGCTGTGTGAAAGTCTCGGGGGCTCGGCGCATTGGTAATGTTGGTAGGTGTCCAAGTATTTGTGCTCGGATTGTACCTCCCGCCGGTGTCCAGAGGCGAGCACGGTTGAATACCGGAGCATCCGCCCCATACAATCATTTCACTGCCCGTCCACACTGCGGTATGACCCTCTCGCCTACTGGGGGGGTTAGCGGTGTTAGTAGCCGTCCAACTGTCGGTAGCAGGATTATATCTCCCGCCGGTGAACAATTGACCCACGCTTTCATTAGATCCACCCCAGACGATCATTTCACTGTCCGTCCAAACTGCTGTGTGATTAAAACGCCTATCAGGTGCGCCCGTAGTGCTAGTAGCCGTCCAACTGTCGGTACCAGGGTTATATCTTCCGCCGGTATTGGTGTAGTTGCCCGATTCAGTGCCGCCCCATACGATCATTTCACTGCCCGTCCACACTGCGCTGTGCTGGTATCGCGCACTGGGGGCGTTAGTGGTGCTGGTGGCCGTCCAACTGTTGGTAGCAGGGTTGTATCTCCCGCCGGTGTTGGTGAGGGTGGATGATTGATCAACGCCGCCCCAAACAATCATTTCGCTGCCGGTCCAGACTACGGTGTGATAGGCTCGCTCGCTTGGCGCGTTAGTGGTGCTGGTGGCCGTCCAACTGTCGGTAGCAGGGTTATATCTCCCCCCGGTATTGGTGTCGTTGCTCGCTTGATCACTGCCGCCCCAGACGATCATTTCGCTGCCCGTCCACACTGCGGTATCACGATATCGGGCAGAGGGCGCATTGGTGGTGCTGGTGGCTGTCCATGTATCGTTGATGCATCCGTTTGGCGCGCCCGATATAATAGGAAGGGTGTAGCTAGCACTTACCCCTGCTATTAGCTTCGGCATTTGCTTCTCCGCTCCCGCTTGCGCGGAGTCCAACGGCTTTTTGTTACGGACCAAGTTTGCCAGCAAGCGCTCAGACAGCACGGGCTTGGCAAGACACTCCGCGATGACAAAAGTATCGTTGCCGAGCGCTTGAAAGAGTTCGCGCAGCATCTCGGGCTGTTTGGTGTTCCGCGCCATGCGATCCATTTCAGCCTGCAACTGCTCAGCAGTAATCGGCAACTGCCAGTAGTCCTCCAACGCCTGAGAATCGTGTAAATAGTCTTCGACTTTCTTTTCCAGTTGCGCTTGAGACATCACTGCATCGAGCGATGGCTTGCGATCAGGGCGCTCTTTCGGCCAGATTCGATGGCGCCAGTAAACTTCCTCAATCGCTCGCTGATAAACTACGCGCTTTTCGAACGTCAGCCCGCCGACTGCGGGATGAGAAACATTTGACGGCGCTTCGGGATGGAAGAAAGCCAGTAAGCTTCGCGTGACGATCAAACATGCAGCTGCGCAAAGAAGAAGAGTGATTAAGGCGCGCGGGGTGAAGAAACCCCCTTCGCTAAAGCTACGGCGGTCGAGCCCGCTTTCGCTAACTAGCCTTTGTCCCGCAGTGGCGGGACTACGGCGGGTCGAGAGGCTACTCCGAAAGCTTTCGCGAGCAGGCTGGCGGGCAGGTGCGGAGCGGGAGGTTGATTTTTTTTGCATTGGATTAGTGGGGTCGATTAGAGCCGCCGTTCATACCCGATATCCAAATACGCGTCACATGGTGATGATCTGGCCCGTGGCGAAGTTGTAGAAATACCTTGGATTGGTCGTGTAGTGGCCCGGACGGTTGGGATCAGGGAAGTAGTAGAGCACTGTGTTGAGCGTAAAGTCGTAAAGATACGGAAAAGGAAAGCTTGGGCTAGTGTAAAAGAAATGGTTGGACGCAAAGTCGTAGAAATAGATGCCGCTGTGTCCATCATTGGCATCAAACCAATACTCGTAGCCCATATCAAAGTGGTAGATCCAGCGCGGGTCAGTCAGGTAGGTGTAGTAGCCAAAGGGCGTGCCGTTGGGGAACTGAAGATAATAAACGCCGTTGCCTAGCGAGACCTCGCCCGAAAAGAAAGCGGGATGCAAACTAGGCGTTGCCGTTGCCGTCGGAGTTGGTGTCGGAGCATGAGTTGCGGTAGGTGTTGGAGTCGGAGTACGAGTTGCTGTAGGTGTTGCGGTCGGCGTACGAGTGGCTGTAGGCGTTGGTGTCGGCGTATGGCTCGCTGTCGGAGTTGGTGTCGGGGTATGAGTCGCTGTCGGAGTCGCGGTCGCTGTCGGTGTAGGCGTCGGCGTGGTGAACTGTGCGCAGTATCTCGCACCAGTATGGGTGTTTTGGGCTCCCACCAGTTGCCCACCCCAGATGATCATTTCATTACCGGTCCATATTGCAGTGTGAAGTGATCGCGCGGCAGGTGCGTCAGTTAGGTTAGTAGCTGTCCAACTATTCGTGCTTGGATGGTACCGCCCGCCGGTATCGAAAATTATATTTGGTGGATCCGTGCTGGCTTGTCCACCCCAAACGATCATTTCACGGTCGTTCCAAACTGCTGTATGCCCGAGCCGACCAGTGGGCGCATTGGCTATATTAGTGGCTGTCCAAATGTTACTGCCTGGATTGTACCTACTACCTGTGTTCAGATAGTTCGTACCATCGTATCCACCCCAGATAATCATTTCATTACCAGCCCATACTGCGGTGTTAGAGCGACGGACAGTGGGGGGATTAGTCATACTTGTGGGTGTCCAAATGCCGGTGCTCGGATTGTACCTTCCGCCACTATTTAAATAATGGTCAGTCCCAAACCAGTAATATCCGCCCCAGACGATCATTTCAGTGCCGGTCCAGACTGCGCTGTGTGACTCACGGGGCTCGGGCACATTGGGGCCGTCCGTTCCAGACCAGCTGTCCGTTATCGGATCGTATCTGCCGCCGCTATTGTAATAGTGAGGCCCGGACACGTCAGACCAACTCCCACCCCACACAATCATTTCAGTGCCGGTCCAGACTGCCGTATGACGCCAGCGGACGGATGGCGCGTTGATGGTGCTGGTGGCTCTCCACGTATCAGTACCCGGATCGTATCTGCCCCCGGTAGCGGGTATTGGTGGTGTTGGAGTTGGGGTCGGAGTTGATGGGACGGATTCCCCATTGTTTCTTGGGCCAGTGTCCAAAGGGTATCCAAACTCGTTTCCGCCCCAGACGATCATTTCAGTGCCGGTCCAGATTGCGGTGTGAAGGTTTCGGGCAAAGGGCGCGTCAGTGGTGCTGGTGTCGGTCCAGTTGTCGATACTTGGAGTGTACCTTCCACCAGTGTTTAGATACGATGGATAGCCAACTTGTCCGCCCCAGACGATCATTTCAGTTCCAGTCCATGCCGCAGTGTGGCGGAGGCGGGCATGGGGCATATTCCCGGTGCTGATAGGTGCCCAGCTGTCCGTGGCAGGATCGTACCTCCCGCCGTTATCCGAATAGGTATTGCTCTGATCGAAAACTCCACCCCACACCAGCATTTCACTTCCAGTCCACACTGCCCTATGCGCTTCCAGTGGAATGGGCGCGTTGATCGTGCTGGTAACTGTCCAACTGTCTGTGCTGGGATTGTATCTGCCACCAGTGTTAGTGAGGCCGCCATCATACCCGCCCCAGACGATCATCTCATTATTGCCAGTCCAAACTGCTGTGTGCCAGAATCGGGCAGAAGGCGCGTTGGTGGTGCTGGTGGCAATCCAGGTATCCGTGTTGGGATTGTATCTTCCCCCAGTATTCAGCCCGGTTAAATAATCCCATCCGCCCCAGACGACCATTTCAGTTCCAGTCCATACTGCAGTGTGCAGGGTTCGGGCAGCGGGCGTGCCAATTATGTTTGTAGCGGTCCAGGTGTTTGTCGAGGGGTTGTATCTGCCACCCGTGTTAAATAGTGTCGGGTACGATTGACCGCCGCCCCAGATAATCATTTCAGTGCCCGTCCATACTGTTGTATGCTCAGTTCGGCCTGCTGGGGCACCGATAGTACTCGTGGCTGTCCAACTGTCGTTGTGAGGATTGTATCTGCCGCCGGTGTTTAAGTAACCGCTGCTGTTACCTCCGCTCCAGATGATCATCTCCTTTCCTGTCCACACTGCCGCGTGGCCGCCTCTGCCTGCTGGCGCATTAATAGTTGTCGTCGCTGTCCAGTTGTCCGTCGAAGGATTATATCTGCCGCCGGTGTTCACATAGTCGCTGCCATCCCATCCCCCCCAGAGAATCATCTCAGTGCCCGTCCATACCGCCGTGTGATCAGTTCGGGCAGTAGGCGCGTTGGTGTTGCTCGTAGGTGTCCAACTGTCAGTGGTTGGAACATATCTCCCGCCGGTACTCAAAAGCCAACCGGAACCGTTTCCGCCCCAGATAATCATTTCACTACCCGTCCAGACTGCCGTATGATAGTACCGACCATCGGGTGCGCCGGATAGAGCCGTCCAAGTATCATCAATACAGCTACCTGCCGTATCCAAAGTTTTGGGAAGCAAGTAGGTGACACCGGCTGGTACTGTCATGGCAAGTTGCTTTTCTGCTCTAGCTAGCCATGACTCCAGCGGCTCTTTGTGCCACGCGACTGTGGCGACTTTTAAATCGTCGTCACTTTTAGAGATGATTGCAGTCGCGTAGCAGCCCGTCTCGTCTTCTTGCAACGGGCTTAATACGCCTATAGGTATGGATTCGTAGGTTTGGGGAGCAGCGCCACGCTTATAAAATGTTGCTGTGAGTTTCTGCACGGTGTCGTTCCACTCATGGCTGTTCAACTTCACGGCGCGCCCGAAATTACGGTCCTCATGCGAACTGTTGCCTTTCACTAATTCGATTTGACTATACGTACCGGTAGTCTGTTTCATCTGCTCGACAGCGGGATACATCAGCAGATCAGCCTTCGCGCGCTGTCTCAGCTCGCCATGGATTCGCTGATCATGAGCATACCAGTTTCTTAGCAGACGGTCAGCTAGCGCCGGTCGTGCCAAGCACTCCGCGATCACAAATGGATCGTCCCCGAGCGCCGCAAAAAGTTCGCGCAGCACTTCAGATTGTTTGGTGTGTTTTGCCATGCGATCCATTTCAGCCTGTAGCTGATCAGCAGTAATCGGCCGCTGCCAGTAATCCTCCAGCGCCTGTGACTCGCGCAGATAGTCTTCAACCTTCTTTTCCAGCTGCGTTTGCGACATCATTGCGTCGACCGATGGTTTCGCATCGGGGCGTTCTTTCGGCCAGACGCGATGACGCCAATAAACTCCTTCGATCGCTCGTTGGTAATTTACGCGCTCTGCAAATGTCAGCGTTCTTTGTGAAGCGTTGGGCGCATCAGAATGGAAGAAAGCCAGCAGTGCTCCACTCAGCATCGAACAGGCTGCGGCTGAACAAACAACCAGAGCCAGCAAGGCGCGCGGAGTAAAGAAACCGCCTTCGCTAAAGCTACTCCGAAAGCTTTCGCGAGCAGGCTCGCGGACAGGTGCGGATCCGCCTTCTCCAAGGCTACGGCGGACAGGTTGGGAGGTTGATTTTTTTTGCATTGGATTAGTGGGATTGATTAGAGCCGCCGTTCATACCCTCACATGGTGATGATCTGGCCGGTGGCGAAGTTGTAAAAATACCTTGGATTGGTCGTGTAGTGGCCTGGACGGTTCGGATCGGGAAAGTAGTAGAGCACTGTATTCAGGCTGAAGTCGTAGAGATACGGAAAAGGAAAGCTCGGGCTAGTGTAAAAGAAATGGTTGGACATAAAGTCGTAGTAGAAGATCCCGCTGTGTCCATCATTGGCATCAAACCAATACTCGTAACCCATGTCGAAGTGGTAGATCCAGCGCGGGTCACTCAGGTAGCTGTAGTAGCCAAAGGGCGTGCCATTGGGGAACTGAAGATAATAAACGCCGTTGCCTAGGAAAACCTCGCCCGAAAAGAAAGGGGGATGTGTTGGAGTTGGTGTCGGGGTAAACGTCGCTGTAGCTGTCGGGGTATGAGTGGCGGTGGGTGTTGGAGTGGGAGTACGAGTGGCCGTGGGTATTGCGGTTGGGGTATGAGTCGCGGTAGGAGTTGGAGTCGGAGTATGAGTAGCCGTGGGTGTAGGAGTAGAAGTGAATGTAGCCGTCGGGGTCGGAGTAAAGGTTGGCGTTGGCGTGGGGGTTTGGGTTGATGTGGGGGTAAATGTGGGTGTGGGTGTGGGAGTAAACGTAGCCGTAGGAGTGAATGTAGCCGTCGGAGTTGCTGTCGAAGTGGCTGTCGGCGTTGGAGTCGTCCCTGACTGCACTTCAAACGAACCACTGTCAATGCGCCCGTTGCGCACTCGCAAAAAATCTGGCCCGCGTTGGTCATAGAAAGGCGGTGGAGTAAAGTTCGGATCGCCTGCGTCGATGGCCGGGCTGCCCGGTAATAAAGCGTGGGTGAACGTTGGTCCACCATTGTTTTGCAAGGGGCCCGACATCGGATCGGTATTGATCTGGTCGCCTGGGCCGTTCAGAAAACCGCTCCCATTATCGCTGCAGACATTGTAGCCATGAGTGATAAAGCTGCCGCCATTATTAAAGATGTTGACGCCCGAAACACCTGCTTTTAGGATCGTGTTCCCAAGCTCGAGCGAGCTGAAGCTGGTTAGGTAGAGAGCGCCGCCGGCTACACTAGCCGAGTTTTCGCTGAAGGTGGTGTGAGCGATGTTACCACCGCCAGCAACCCCGCCCCCGCGCACAGCGCTATTTCCGGTGATGGTGCTGTTGGTGATGGTAATGTTGTTACCGTAGATACCGCCACCGTAACCCTCAAAATTGCCCCCGGTCGCTGTGTTTCCGCTGATGGTGCTATCCTGAATCGTCATTGTTCCATCATTGACAATTCCGCCGCCAGACCCGCCGGTGTGACCAGGGTTGTCGGTTCGGTTGCCACTGATCGTGCTGCCGGTAATAGTCAGCATGCCTGTATTGTAGATGCCACCGGCGGAGTACCAGCCCATGTTCCCTTGAACCCTCCCAGCAATAATGATCATGGTGCCGGTGTTGGAGATGCCGCCTCCGATTGAAACAAAATTGCCGCAGCCACAAAAAAAAGTATTGTTATTGTTAACGATGACCTGATTTAGCGTCATCGTTCCGCTGTTATGGATGCCGCCCCCAAAATTATTCCCGGGGCTGGCACTCACAATGGCGTTTCCGTTCACCGTGCAATGAGCGATCGTCAGAGTTGAATTGTCGTTCAGGATACCACCGCCGTTACCGCCGGTAATGTGACCGCCAGAGATGGTTAAGCCGTCGATTTCCACGCTATGACCGGGCATCACATGAAAAATACGGAATTGGGGCGCCTGGAAAGCCCGCTGCACCGTGACCATTTGCGGTGAAGCGCTGATGGTAATGCTCTTAGTGATAGCGAGCTCGGCCGAGGTCAGCGTTACGATATTTACAGAGGGATCGAAGGTAATTGTGTCGCCGTCATTCGCGTCCGCGAGCGCCTGGCGCAGTGAGCCGGGCCCGCTGTCGTTTCCGTTGGTGACCGTGATCGTGGTTGCAGGCCGGTTTCCCGTAGCGGTGGTCCGCTGTGCGAGCGCGAATGGGATCACGGAGACGGCCAGCAGTAAAAGCAGGTAAAACGTGACTCGAAGAAGGTCGGCTTTAACGTTGGGGTTAATTTGCGTTTTCATAAGTCTGGATTTGTGAGTTGACCAGTGCGTTTGTTTTACATCGATGGAAGCTACGGGCGCGGTGGCGGAGTGGGTCGTGGCCGCGGCGTCGGCGCAGTTCTCGGCGTCGGTGAAGGTTTCGGTGTTGAAGTAGGTGTAGTTTGGTGGAGTCGCGGTCGCGGTGGTGTAGCAGTCGCTATTGCTGTTGGCGTAGCAGTAGCTGTTGCCGTCGCAGTCGGAGTCGTTGTAGCTGTGGACGTCGGGCTAGCAGTTATCGCGGGCGTTGCGGTAGGCGTAGGCGTAGGGCTAGATTGAAGCTGAATCAATTCGATGCGCCCACCGCTGCCAAATTGGTTCGCGTGGACCGCCTTTGCGCCACCGACCACGTATTGCCCGTCTGTCGTGACGTCCACAGAAAACGCTGAGCCGGGAAAATTGATCTGGCCGATCAACTGAACGTTACGGTTAAATACCATGACCTCTGGCCAGTCGTGGAATTGTGTTCCCCAGGAAGCAAAGGCCATAACCGTGCCATTGTCGTTCGAACCGGCACCGATCGGTGTTCCCTGGTACATACCGGTTCCGCTGACGGGATAGGAGCCGAGCATGTTATGGCTTGGAACATCAAACAGGTAGACCTCGCCACTGAGCCAATTGTTCGCGTAGTTGGCTCCGAACGTGCCGACGGTAGAGCCGTCATGCGAAACAGTAGAGCCGCCGCCGAACCAAAAACTCGCCCGGGTGAAATGGATTACCTGGGTGTAAGTGGAGCCATTGAATGCATAGACATCGAAATTGAAGCCGCCCACTGCGAATACGCTGCCGTCGCCGGAGATTGGATAGAAGATGTTCCCGGCGCCAGAGCCTGCGACACTGAATATGATGTTGCCGCTGCTGGTATTGATGAGCGTGGCACGATTGTCCTGTGTCACAAGAGCGATGGAGCCGTTGTCGGTCAAAGCCACCCCGTCCATGCGGAGTGGATCCGTCCATGTGCGCGTAACTGCGCCAGTGTTAGCGTCAAAGACGTAAAGCGTCGAATTCTGAGTTGTAGAATCGCTAACAACAGCTGCAATAGTCGAGCCGTCGCGCGACGTGGCTACCTTCCTGGAACTGGCTGGCAGATTCGGATCGCTGACTGGATAAGGGAAGGACCAGTCCGGTGTGCCGTTGCTGCTGGACCTGAAGCCGTGCTGCCGAAAATCATTTCCTGCTGCATTCGACTCCATAAAACCGCTGCGGTCGGCGGCTTTGGCGGCAGCGACGCCGGAGTTGCCGCTGCCGAAGGACGAGAAGGACCATGCTGGTGTGCCATTGCCCATGATCGCGTGTATAGTCAGGCGTGCACCGCTGAGAAGCCACGCGCCCCATACATTATGGGCGTCGATCGACACGCCATCGGCAATAGCTGTGGCGTCGTTGTACTGCCAAACCGTATTGCCCGAAGGTCCTAACACGCGGCTCTCAGGCAGGGTTGGCGCCATAGATGGTGCTTTCGAGCTATGGATCTGGGTACTCTGGATTATGCCTTGTGGCGTGACTCTCGAGAACGCTCGGTGAGTTACACCGGCCGCACGATCTGCCTCGCCGCGTGTCGATGGATTCGCGGCGACGAAGAGAGCCAGCAAGGCGAGCGCAAATACCGGAAATAATCTAGTTAAAATGCGCAAGTTACGGATAGCGGATTGAGCAGTGTGTTTTGTTTTCATAGAAAACGCGCCTCGAATAAGATGCGTTTTAATGGTAGTGCTAACTCTCTTCATAGAGTCCTCCCGCATACGGTCCTCTCGCGGGCGTGGATTTTACGCAAGTTCGATACGTGATGTCACGACTATTTTTTGTGACTGCGGTCGGCAGTTGCATTCGCGGTGGAAAAAAAGGCGGCGTCAAGTTCGCCACGGCGAATCCGTCCTGTGTGCGGACCTGTGGCCCCGACGTGTCGGGACCCGCCTTCGCGCAGCTGCGGCGCGGCAGGCACTCCAAGCCTACTCCACCGTAGCGGCTGCGAAGGCTGGAAGGTCGCGGCGGCGACCGAAAACATTCGTGTGAATTAGTGTCCATTCGTGGTTAGATCGGGTCTGACGCGGAAGGCTCGCTACAATGAAGGAGATTACTAATTTTCAGATTTGTCCGGCGCGCGTGGAGGATGTGCCGGTCATCCTGCGATTGATTCGCGATTTGGCGACATACGAGCGCGCGCCGCAGGAAGTCACTGCAACGGAGGAACAGCTTGTCGATGTTTTGTTCGGGGAACGACCGGCGGCGGAAGTGCTTCTGGCGTTTGAAGGAAAATCGCCGGTTGGCTTTGCGGTTTACTTTTACAATTTTTCCACCTGGCTCGGGCGCCCCGGGCTTTATCTCGAAGATTTGTTCGTTAAGCCGGAAAAGCGCGGAAAAGGTTATGGACGGGCATTGCTGGTCGAGCTTGCGAAGATTGCGCGTGATCGTGGCTGCGGCCGGATGGAGTGGGCTGTGCTCAATTGGAACGAACCGGCGATCAAGTTCTATCGCACGCTAGGCGCCAAGCCGATGGACGAATGGACCGTGTTCCGATTAACGCCTGAGGAGATCGCGAAACTTGCGAACGCAGCCGATACGGCTGCCACTACAGACCAAGAAAGACATTATTGATCTTCGCCGAATATGGACCACTCCGAAAAGCGACGCGAGGACGCCCGCACACGGCCGGGCAGGCTGCGCGCACTCTCCCGCAGTCGCGGGACTCCGCGAAACAGAAGCCGCTAATCGGGTGAATTTTGCACGAAGCGCTGGACTCGCGAAAGCTTTCGGAGTCGGAGTGCGATGAGTCCTCGCATCGCTTTCACTTCGATGTGAGTACACGAATGATGATGTTGCTATAGTGATCAGGAGCGCGACCAGGAGTAGGAGTTAGATGGCGAAGGAACATACAAAGATCGAGGACTACGGTTTTCTCAGTGATACGCAGACCGGCGCGCTGGTCAGCCGCGACGGCTGTGTCGACTGGCTTTGCTTTCCTCGGTTCGATTCGCCGGCATGTTTTGCGTCGCTGGTCGGCGACAAGGAAAATGGGCACTGGCGGTTTTTTCCGAAGGAGAAGGTTGAAGCTACGCGTCGCCGCTACCGGGGAGAGACGCTCATTCTCGAAACGGAAATTGAAACCAAGAGCGGCACCATTCGCTTGATCGATTTCATGCCGCCACGAGGAGAGAATCCGGACATCGTCCGCATCATCGAAGGCGTACGCGGCAAAGTCTCGATGCAGATGGAGCTGATCGTCCGATTCGATTACGGGCACATCGTGCCGTGGGTGCGAAGACGCAAGAAGCACGAGGGACTGGAAGCGATTGCCGGACCCGATGCCTTGATCTTGCGCACGCCGGTTGAAACGTGCGGGAAAGATTTAACAACCGTGGCCGAGTTCTCCGTCGCGAAAGGTGATCGGATCCCGTTTGTGCTTACGTGGTTTGAATCTCACAAAGATCCGCCGAGAAAAATACACGCCGACCACGCATTGCGCGATACGGAGATGTTCTGGACGGATTGGGCGAAACAATTTCACACCGAAGGGAAATGGCGCGATGCGATCGTGCGCTCACTGATCACGCTTAAAGGACTGACTTATGCGCCTACGGGCGGCCTGGTTGCAGCGCTTACCACTTCACTGCCAGAACAAATAGGAGGCGTGCGCAACTGGGATTATCGCTACTGCTGGTTGCGAGATGCGGCTCTCATTTTGCTCGTGTTACTGAGCGCTGGTTACCGGGACGAAGCCACATCCTGGCGGCAATGGCTGCTGCGCGCTATCGCAGGGAGCCCGGCACAAATGCAAACGATTTACGGCGTCCGTGGCGAACGCCGTCTCGATGAGTACGAGATTCCATGGCTCTCCGGTTACGAGAACTCCAGGCCGGTGCGTATTGGAAATGCAGCTTCACAGCAGTTTCAGCTCGATGTCTATGGCGAAGTGCTGGCTGCAATATGGCGGGCGGATCATGCCGGAATCAAAATGACCGAACCCGATTGGGCGCTGATGGTCGCGCTAATGAAATTCCTGGAGTCACACTGGCAGGAGCCGGATGAAGGAATCTGGGAAGTCCGGGGCCCTCGCCAGCAGTTCACGCACTCGAAAATGATGGCGTGGCTGGCGTTCGACCGCGCGGTCAAGCTGGTTGAGGAATGCGACTGCGCGGCAAACGAGCACTTTGATCGCTGGCAGAAAATTCGGGATCAAATTCACACAGAAGTTTGCGAGCGCGGCTATAACAAGAAGAAGAAGGCGTTCACGCAGGTTTATGGGTCTGACGCTCTGGACGCGAGCCTTCTTCAAATGCCGCTCGTTGGATTTCTTCCAACCACAGACGAGCGAGTCCGCACCACTATCGAAGCAATTGAACGCGAATTAATGCAGGATGGCCTGGTGCTACGATATCGACCACAGGAGACCAGCGTCGATGGATTGCCAGGCACTGAAGGAGTATTTCTTCCTTGCTCGTTTTGGCTGGCGGATTGCTGGCACCTCCTCGGCCGGAAAAAAGAAGCGCGAGAATTGTTCGAGCGCCTGCTCGATCTTCGCAACGATCTCGGATTGCTTTCGGAAGAGTACGATCCACGCAACAAGCGTCAGCTCGGAAATTTTCCTCAGGCTTTCTCGCATGTCGCGCTGGTAAGTTGCGCCCGAATCCTGGGCGATGAGGACATGTTGCTTGCTCGAGGCGACGCCTCAGGTTCGCCATCGCGAATCCGTCCTGTGACGGACTAGTAGGCTGAAATGGCGCCTTCGGCGCTAAGTGCTTCCCGAAGAAACAAGCCGCCGAATCAAATCGTCGATGGTAACGATACCGCGAAAATTTTTCTTTTTGTCCACGACAACGGCAAGGCCAAGCCGAGCAGCGCGCAACTGTTGCACAATGCGGTAGGCGGGTTCCTCCTCGGTAGTGGTTACGATGCGCCGGACATAATCGCCTAGCGGTCTGTTTCCGTTGTCGTCCAGCAGGATGTCGAGGACGTTAACCAGTCCGGCAGGTTGTTCTTCGGGCCGAACCACAGGGAGACGATCGAGACCAGAAGTCGCGCCGAGCTCCAGTGCTTCCTGAGTTGACGCGCTCGGCTGCAACGCGACCACCTTCGCCGAGGGCAGCATTACGTCGCGAACTTTGACGCTGCGAAAGTCAACGACGCTATGAATCATCGCTCGCTCGGTGGAAGTAAGAGAGCCCTCCCGCTCGCTTTCCGCGGTGATCTGCTTTAGCTCTTCGCGTCCGGCAAAAAGTCGCGCGTGTTTCGCGGCACGAGCTGGCAGGATCAGCTTTCCAAGCCGTGAACCGAGTTCGAGCAGAGGTGAAAACAACATTGACGCGAGTTCGAGTACACCCGCAAGCCGGGCTAACGCGCGGAAGGGAAATCGCCGGAATAACGATTTTGGCAGGACTACGAGCAGAAATAGATGAACCGGAAGCGCGATTGCCAGGGAGAAGAAGTAGCCGGCGTAGCCGAATGACCGAACCAGTTCGCGCGTCAGCAGCAGCAGACCAAGTATATCGACTGCGTTCGTGATGAGCAGAACGGATGCCAGCAACCGTTCCGGGTGTTTGAGCAGACGATCGAGCCGTCGGGCCGCCGGTACGCCGCGTTTCAAATTCTGGCGGAACCGCACTGGATCGATCGAAAGCAGGCCGCTTTCAATTCCGTTGAAGAAAAAGGAAACAACCCAGCAACAGAAAATGATGAACCACACGATCATGCTGCAGCCTCGAACGCAGTTGTTTTCTCGAGCAGAACTTCCTCAATTCGTTTGCGCCCGGAGCGACGCACAGTAATGGCAAGCCGCGGAATCTCGAGTTTTGTGCCGGACGGCGGCAAATAACCCAGCCGGGTAAAAATAAGTCCGCCGATCGTGTCTATCCCTTCCGCGTCGATGCGAAAACCGAGATGTTCGCTTACATCGTCGAGACGCGCGTTGCCGCTCACGAGAAATCTACCGTGACCGAGCGCCTCGATATAAAGCGCGACATCGTCCCGAGGCACCGCATCGCTAAGAATTTCTTCCACGATATCGTCTATTGTGATGATTCCCTCAATGCCGCCAAACTCGTCAACAACGACTGCCATACCCTGGGGGTGAGTCACAAAAAGCTTCAGCAACTCGAGTGCATGCATCGTCTCGGGAACGAACGAGGGGGCGATGAGTTTTTCGGTGTAATGTTCCGACGCATCGAGCAGGAACAGTTTCACGTCGATGATCCCTAGAATTTGATCAGGCGTATCTGCATAAACCGGGACTCGCCGATGACGCTTCTCCTTTAAGCGCGTGATCGCGTCTTCGTTGCTCAAATCATCTGGCAGCATGAAGCTATCGACGCGTGGCGTCATGCAATCCTTTGCGGTTTTGTCGCCCAACTTAATGATTTCCTGAATCATTTCGGCTTCGCCTTCGTATAAAGCACCCTCTTCTTCACCCATCTCAATCAGCGTCCCCAGTTCCTCGTCGCTCAAACGCACACGAGTCCTCAGATGCGCAGGCGTGAGAAGATCGACCACGTAGGCGCTGACCGTCTCGAGTCCACGGCCCATGCGATCAAGGAGCGGCATTGCTATTCGCAACGTCAGGGCGCCGACGGCCGAAAGTCTATAAGGCGCCGAAAGCGCCAGGAGCTTTGGAATCAAATCGCAGAGCAGCACTACAACGGCAAAGATCGCAATTCCGACCAGCCATTGCGGAATGCGTCCTGCCAGCGGGCCCTGCCATAAGAAGAAAAGACACAACACCACCAGTAGGACGTTTACTAATCCGCCGCCGAGCAGCAGGACGTTCAGAACTCGACGCGGATTGTCTTGGAATAGCTGTATGAATTTCGTGAGCCCGGAATGATTCGCTTCCAGACGGCGCAACTGATGTGGCTTAAGTAAGAAAAGCGCCGTCTCCACGCCGGAAAAAAGCGCCGAGCAGAAAATCAAGATTGCGATGGCAATTAGCAGTACGGCAAGGGCAATCGAGGTCATTTTAGGAGTGCGGTCCCGCGATCGCGGGATTGCAGCCTTTGAAAGCGCGGACATGTCCGCGCACTCCACAAGCTATTTCCAATTAAGCTGATGAGTGCTGGTTTGCTCATTATCTGAGCTGCGAGCAAATTAAGCGCTCCATGACCAAAGGCGAGAGGATTTCGCAGTTTATGGCCGGCCTGGCCGGTGACGATGCGGGTCCGGGCCAGACAGACGTCGCAAACCACCCCTTTTATCGCGCGTTTTTCCGTTGCTGGAACGAACAGCGTTATTACGAAGCACATGACGTCCTGGAACAACTCTGGCTCAAGAGCAAATCGCGCGATGCGGACTATTTTAAAGGACTAATCCAGGCGGCCGGCGCTTTCGTTCATCTTCAGAAGCGGTTCGAGCATCCATCGCACGCAAAGCATGGCAGGCGTCTGCCGCCTGCGGTGCGTTTGTTTCGATTGGCAGAGAGAAATTTATCGGGGTTCACCCCACGACATCACGGATTGGATGTCGCCGCGCTTTGCGAGCTTTTACGCGCGTATGCGGATCAAATCGTCGCATCCGATTACACCATAAACCCGTGGTCGCCCACCACGGCTCCAAAACTGCAATTGCGCGGCAGATCGAACTAGATCCTGATGCCTGCTCAGTCGAATGGCACAGAAGCACGGGGTCGTGGTCTCATTAACACCGGTCTTCAGACCGGTGTGGAAACGTAATACACACCAGTAGCCGTTTTAACGGCTTACTCACTAAGGCAACCTGATGAAAAGCCGTTAAAACGGCTGCGAGGAGGCGATTCCGTTCTACGCACCTGGCTCAAGCCAGATGTTAATGAAAGGCAGATTAGCTGGTGAAGATCAGTTTGACTCCGGCAATGAGCAAAACCGTCGCCAGACAAAGTGAAATCACGCGAACTGCAAAACGCCTGCTTCCTAAATGCGAACCGATGGTACCCCCAATAATTGCAGCCGCTGCAAGAATCAGGCCTAGCGAGGGGATGGAACGAACTTTTGTAAAGTAGCCAATCAGTCCGGCGATCGAGTTCACCCAAATGAACAGCGCCGAAACAGCGGCGGCCTGTCGAATATGCGCCCACCGACAAAACAGCAGTAGCGGCGTGAGAAATATTCCGCCTCCAGTTCCGGTGAGCCCTGCAAGAAATCCCAGACCCGCTCCCACGCTTATCGCCACCGGCCGCGAAGGAGGGAACGTTTGCGCCGGGTCGCTCCGGCGAATCATGAGTCGGGCGGCGGAGAAGAGCAGCACAATACCTATTAAAATTCTCAGGAAAGCCGCAGACGGTTGTAAATAGCCGCCGACATACGCAGCCGGAATGGAGAGCAGCGCAAATGGCCAGAACAATTTCCACGAGAAATGACCGGCCCGCCAGAATTGAAACGCACCAATGGACGCAACCAAAATGTTAAGGACAAGCGCAGTCGGACGAATGACCGTCGGCGCAAGCCCGAAGAGCGTCATCGTCGCGATATAACCTGATGCGCCGGCGTGACCGACTGACGAATAGAGGAAAGCGATGACGCCGATTGCGAGAAATAGAAGAACGAGATGCGTCGTGTCCATGAATGACGAATGACGAATGACGAATGACGAATCAATGACAAATGACGAAACCGGGGAGCGCGGGCGCCTCGCCCGCTACCCCCAGTCCGGCTCGGACTTTCGGTGCCCGCCGAAAAACTCCCGATGGTGTCCCGCGAGGCGCGTGACACAGCGGGCGGGGCGCCCGCGCTCCCCGTCAAGAATGGGATGTAGATTTGGTCTTTTGACATTTGACGCTTCAACGCTTCAACGGTTTACCGATCTAACGTGGCAAAGCATGACAAGCCGCTTCCGCTTTGGATTTCTCGCGTTAACGTGGTTAGTGACATCGAGCGACGCTTCTGCTGAGCCCACGCCTGCGCATTCCGAGCATACGAACCGGCTTGCACACGAGAAATCGCCATACCTGCTCCAGCACGCACATAACCCAGTCGATTGGTATCCGTGGGGCGAAGAAGCGTTCGCTAAGGCGCGTCGAGAAAATAAACCGATCTTTTTGTCGGTTGGTTATTCCACCTGCCACTGGTGCCACGTCATGGCGCACGAATCTTTCGAAAGCGAAGAAGTGGCTGCGATCATGAATCGCGAGTTCGTCAACATCAAAGTCGACCGGGAAGAACGTCCCGATGTCGATCGCGTT
>Ga0193707_1000168_pt1 | contig 19732 bp, 14 predicted proteins | sample U3c2metaG_FD_143043 | JGI IMG/M metagenome (GOLD analysis project Ga0193707, IMG submission 143043) | Soil microbial communities from a riparian zone of the East river system, Colorado, United States - U3c2 | ecosystem: Environmental > Terrestrial > Soil > Riparian zone | place: USA: East River... | reverse complement strand
AGCCTTCCACACTCAGCAGGTCGATCAGCAGTTTGGCGGCCGCATCACGCTTGCCGTCGTGCCAAAGTTCAAGGATTTTTTCACCGAGCTCTCCCTTTTGCTCCCGGGAGAAAAAATAGGGTGCATCTTCAACCCACAAGAGTTTTTTTCCGGGGAAAAATGGCGGCGTCATCAGCGACGCTTCGATTTGTTCCCAACTTGCCGCGCGACCGTCAAAGCGCTCCAAGTTGAATCCCCGATGTTCTACCGGCACTAGTTGATTAAGCAGGGCTTTGCAGGCTTCTTCGACCTGCAAATCGTCGCCGAATAGGAGGAGAAGTTGCGGACCTCGGCCGGCGCTCAAATCAGTCAGAATGGTTTTTAAGTCGCGGTTCACGGCGCGTAGAAAACTGCGGACACCCAGTGTTTTTTTGGAATTGGCTCAGCGTGCTTAGGGCTAGCACATAGTTAACCAGCTGCCCAGCAGCGCTGGCATCATGACTAATGCTTCGGTACCCACATCTGATTCTTTTCGCTCCAAGCGTAATCCGACCGCCACACTTTCAATCCGATTGTGTATTTGCCGCCGGACTTGGTAACGAAAATTCTTTCAGTCGAATGGGGAATCTCAGTCCGGGCAATGATCATGACTTTTTTGGAAATGCCCTTGTTGATGAGAATACGATCACCCTCGCGCATAGTGGCTCGGTTTTCCCTTTTGCGTTTCGGATTCATGCGCCAAAGGTATCACTCGCAAATTCGTCAGGCAAATTGCATTTTCAGCCGATGACCTACGAGTACCGTCCCCTGACTCATCTTTGATTCAGCCTTTTTAGCTCGTATTCACTGGCTTCAGTTTAACTTGACATTCCCCCTTCGCTCCGGTAGCTGTCCCTGAAAAGCGCGACTCCGACCAACGGCAATGAATATTGACGTCCACGCTCACTACGTTCCATCTGACAGCCTGAAGGTAGCCGCCGAGATCGGGGCGCGCCACGGTCTCAAGCTGGAAAAGAACGAGCGCGGCGATCTGTTGACGCGCGAGGGAAGAGCGTTTCTCGGCCAGCTTAAACCCGAATTTTCCGATCTCGATCTGCGCCTCTCCATCATGGACCGACAGGGTGTGGATATGCAGGTCTTGTCTCCAGCCAGTTCATATTTTTTCTATTGGATGCCGGCTACGGAATCGCTCGAATTTGCCCGCTGGCTCAACGATCGCTTCGCTGAAACCGTCGCGAAACATCCCCAACGCTTTGTTGCTTTAGCCTCCGTCCCGATTCAGGACGCCGCCACGGCTGCCGTGGAATTGGACCGCGCAATCACCCGGCTCGGTCTGCGCGGCGCGGAAATCGCTTCCAACATCAACGGCCGCTATTTCGACGATCCGGCGTTCGATCCGTTCTGGGAAGCCGCGCAAGCGTTGGACGCCCTACTCTTCGTCCATCCCAACCAGGTCGTCGGCGCCGATAGGATGAAAAAATACCAGCTGGCAAACTTGATCGGTAATCCGACCGATACGTCATTGGCGTTTGCCAAACTCATATTCGGCGGCGTGCTTGAGCGTTTCCCCCGGCTTAAGTTTTTATTGGCCCACGCGGGCGGTTTCCTGCCTTACACCTGGGGCCGGCTTGACCGTGGCTTTCAAATTCAAGATCCGGCGAGCAGGAAAATTTCCCAACCGCCCTCAGAGTATGTTAAGTTGCTGCATTTCGACACGATCACGCACAGCTCAATGGCTTTGGAATACTTGATCACAAACTTTGGCGCGGACCGTGTGCTACTGGGCAGCGACTACCCATATGACATGGGGGATCCGGAACCGGTGGGGTCGCTGGGCGCGGCAAAGATCAATCGCGAACAGATGAATCAGGTAGCCAGCGCGAACGCCTGTAAACTGCTGCGCATCGGCGTATAGAGGTCGAATATCTTACTCGGAGGAATCCATGCGATTTGTCACATTCTCTCGCAAGAACCAACCGCGGCTCGGTCTGATGGGGCCGCAAGATCAAATTATAGATCTCGCCGAGGTCAACCGGCGCTATCTAAAAGGTGGCAATTCGCCTTTCATGGCGAGCATGCAGGCGTTCATCGAAGCCGGCGCCAAGGCGCTGCAAGTCGCCCGCAAAGCGGAAAAATATGTGGCCGGGAAGAGCGCCGAAGAGCAAAAGAAACTCGTCAGCGTCGGCGCGCTAGTGAAGCCCAATCAGGCGAAGATCATTTCGCCAATCCCGGTGCCGAAGAAGAACTGCGTCATGCTCGGGATCAATTATAAGGAGCATGTCGACGAAGGTGCGAGAGCCCGTTCGCTCGAAATCAAGTATCCTGAATGGCCGGTCTTTTTTACCAAACCGGCGACATCCGTCATCGGCCATCTTGGCAAAGTCGTCAATCATAAGTGCACGACCAAGCTCGATTGGGAAGTCGAGCTTGCGGTCATCATCGGCAGGAAAGGCCGAGACATCCCGAAAGACAAGGCTTATGATTACGTGTTCGGATACACGGTCTGTCTCGACATGACGGCGCGCGAGCTGCAGCGCCAGCACGGCCAATGGTTCAAGGGTAAATCGCTCGATACGTTCTGCCCTCTCGGTCCGTGGATCGTCCACAAAAGCGCGCTGCCCGACCCCCAACAGGTTCGCCTCATTTGCCGTGTCAACGGCGAGGTCATGCAGGATGGCAACACCCGCGATATGATTTTTGACATCCCAACGACGATCGAAAGCTTGTCTGCCGGACTGACGCTCGAACCCGGCGACATCATCAGCACCGGCACGCCATCTGGTGTCGGCTTTGCGCGAGTGCCGCCGGTATTCTTAAAGCCCGGGGACAAAGTAGAAGGCGAAGTCGAAGGCATCGGCACATTGCAAGTAGAAATCGTCGCGCCCTAACCAAACTACACGGGGATCTCATGGCCTCTTTCCGGCCCGCCGCGGTAGCCGGATCGTTCTATCCCGCCGCAACTGAAGAACTTAGCGCACTACTCGATAACTGTTTTAACGTGAGCTCCTTGGGACCCCGTGGAGTTCACGAAACTAATCCATCGATCCTTGCCGGCATGGTGCCGCACGCCGGTCCGATTTACTCCGGTCCCTGCGCTGCGCATTTTTACGCTCGGCTGGATCCTTCAGTACAACGGATCATATTGCTCGGAGTTAATCATCGTGGGCGCGGTCACAAGGCAGCGCTCAGTCCTTGGCCGCGCTGGCAAAGTCCACTGGGGGACACCGTCGTCGATGATCGATTGAGCGATTTCTTGGAAGCGCGAGCAAAATTTCTACGGCGTGACAAAGACGCCCACGCGGAGGAGCACAGTATTGAAATTCAGTTGCCGTTTCTGCAACGCGTGCTTCGCCAATTCGAGCTCGTGCCTATTTCCCTTTCGCATCTATCAGTCGATGAATGCGCAGAGTTGGGCGCGGCGATCGCCGAAGCTTACAAGACAAACACGGCCGCCATCCGCGAAACAGTCATCCTGGCGAGCAGCGACCTGAGTCATTATCTTTCGCCGCAAAAAACCGAAAGACTCGACCGCATGGCATTGGATCAAGTTTTGGATTTTAATCCCGAAGGGCTGCTGCGCACAATAGAAGACAACGACATTACCATGTGTGGCGCGCTGCCTACGGCAGTGATGCTTTTCGCCGCGAAGTCACTTGGCGCGAAGCGTGTGAAATTGCTCAAGCATTGCCATTCCGGTGACGTGACGCCCATGCGTAAAGTCGTCGGCTACGCTAGTGTGGCGCTTGAGGTCTGAAGGAAGAAATCGGCAGTGTAATGATATCTGAGCACTGGATTCTTGAAGCGATCAAGAGTTATTCGGGCGCTCGCCCGGAGTTTGACTTGCCATATTCGCTCTGTTAAGGGTGCATCGATGCTAGGGGTGTCTGCCAGACGCAGACTGAGAGCCTGACGAGTCGCAGGTAACCCTTCGAACCTGATCCGGGTCGCACCGGCGTAGGGAAGCGTGAAAGTGAAAGTCCCGGCGGTTTTACCATCGGCGGGGACAAACTTAAACCGTATTCCCTGACCACTTACGTGGCCGTGCGAGTACGGTTTTTTTTATTGATGTGAAAATCAAACTAAACGGCGAAGAAAAAGAAATCACCGACGGCGTAACCCTCATCGGGCTGCTGGAGCAATTAAAAATTCGCCCTGCACGCGTTGTCGTCGAACGTAATCGGGACATCGTCTCGCGCGACGCCTACGGCGCTACCCTGCTGCGGGAAGGCGACTCGCTGGAGATTGTCCACTTTGTCGGCGGAGGATAAAAATCGTGGATGACTTTCTGCTCATTGCCGGTAACAAATTTCGCTCTCGGCTGATCGTGGGTACGGGAAAATACAAGGACTTCAGTGAAACCAAGCGAGCGATCGAAGTCTCGGGTGCGGAGATCGTCACGGTGGCCGTGCGCCGCGTCAACATCACCGATCCGAACAAGGAGAATCTTCTCGACTATCTCGATCCAAAAAAGTTTACGATTCTGCCTAACACCGCCGGCTGTTACAACGCCGATGACGCCGTGCGCACCTGTCGACTCGCGCGCGAGGCCGGTGTCGGGAAGTTAGTCAAGCTTGAAGTCATCGGCGACGACAAAACTCTTTTTCCCGACATTCCGGCGACTCTCGAAGCCGCAAAGGTGCTGGTTAAAGAAGGGTTCGATGTTCTGCCTTACACTACCGACGATCCGATCACCGCAAAAAAATTGGAAGACATCGGTTGTGCCGCGGTGATGCCGCTCGCCGCGCCCATCGGCTCGGGACTGGGGATTCGCAATCCCTATAACATTCGTATCATACTCGAACATTCGACGATTCCGATCATCGTCGACGCAGGAGTAGGTACCGCGTCGGATGCCGCGATCGCCATGGAGATGGGCTGTCACGGCGTGCTTATGAATACGGCGATCGCAAGCGCAAAGGATCCGATTCTGATGGCCGAAGCGATGCGCCAAGGAGTCGAAGCCGGCCGCAAAGCTTTTTTGGCCGGCCGAATTCCCAAGAAACTCTACGCCACCGCCTCCAGTCCGCTCGATGGAATGCTAAACTAACCGCCGCAAGTGCCGACGCCAGATTTTGACCTCTATCTCGTCTCGGATCGATCGCAAACTCGGGGACGGGACCTGCTCTCGGTGCTAGAGCAAGCGCTTGAGGGGGGAGTTAAAGCTATACAGCTCCGTGAAAAGGATCTCAGTGGCAAGAATCTCTATAATCTCGCCGAAAAAACACGCCGACTTTGCGAGCGCTACGAGGCGCTACTCTTGATCAACGATCGCGTCGACGTCGCGCTCGCCGTCGGCGCCGCCGGGGTGCAACTGGGAAAGACATCGATTCCGATCGGCGCGGCCCGAGCGCTTCTCGGCCCGCAAAAACTCATTGGCGTCTCGACCCATTCTCTTGAGGAAGCTCAGTATGCCGAACGCAGCGGTGCCGACTTCGTATTGTTCGGGCCCGTGTACTTTACTCCTTCCAAAGCAAGCTTTGGCGCACCTCAAGGTCTCGACGCTCTCAAGAAAATAGTGGAAAACATAGCCGCGCCCGTCTATGCTATTGGAGGTATTAAATCGGAAAACATCGTTGCCGTACGTCGCTTGGGCGTTAGAGGCGTGGCGCTCATCTCTGCCATTCTTAGCGTAGACCGACCTAGACTCGCAGCCGCAACGATGGTGCGACAACTTCGGAGGTAAGATCTTGGGCGAGGCCGTACAGAAAGTTGCTACCTATCTACAACTCTACCCGATATTAACGGTGGGTATGGCCTTTGTCGCAGGTTTTGCCGCCGTCAAAACAGTCGCCCACGATCGCCGGTCGAGCTGGTGGTTTTACTTGTTGGTGGGGGTGGTCGGTTTATTCTTGGGCGAGTTCATATTATTTTATTACGCACTTGATGAGTACTTGGAAAACATCTCCCAATTCCGGATTTTCTTCGACTTCATCGCAGCCTACGTTGGTTCGTTTATAGCCGCAGCGATCATCCACTTCGTAAAACCCACGTAAACCACCCTAGCTTAACCGCGTCTAACTTGTTCATAGCGGTAGAAGTTTTTCGAAGGACGAAAAGCAGCGTTAGCCTTTGAAGGTGGCAACGGGTTAGGCCGGATAGAAAGCGGTATTGGAACGGCATCTGGAAAAGCTTCATAACCGGTTGGGGGGCTCAAGCTGAGCGGATACGGAAGCGGCGCGGGCGGCTAAAGGACTAACGGTGAAAGGGGCGATGGAGATATCGGGACAATGTGCGTAGGATAACCGACTACGGCGCCCGTCCTCGAAATGCAGATTCAACGCGGCACGACGAGTATTACGCAAGGCGGCGTTGAAGCGGGCGGAATCGGGACACCGGCGGTTGAGAGCCCATACGATGGCGTGGAGAAACTTTCCCAGAACAGCCCACTAACAGTCGGCTGACCTGCTAACGGTTGCTCAAGCGCGAAGCGTTAATCTAATTCAAGCGTATCGATCACGATTTAAGGCACGCGGCCGAACGGCGTCGCCAGATGTTAAGGCCCCTGAGAAGCCAAACGAAGTATTACAGAGCGATTTTACCGATTAGACATTTGAGAATGTTGAGAAGTACCGGATCGGTTGTATCACTGAGTATCTGAGCCAGTGTAATTTGGTCCGACATAACGGGTCCCGCGGAGACGTCTCTAACGCATATATTACATTGGGTGGGTTCCCAACTACAGACGAATTAAAAAACGTCGTGCGATTTGGCTCACCGAAATAACATGATATGATGTTTTTCACCTAGTTGGTTACGAAATCAGTTTTTTTGCTGATCTATGAAATTCTTGACGGCGCTAATTCTGGTTTTCCTCCTGGCATTAAGTAGTTATGTCAGCACCTCTTCACCGCAGAATCATGAGCCTTGTATCGGCGGAGTTGTCAATTATGCGTCAGTAATTGATATTGCGACAAGTGATACTGACGAATGCAAAGAAACGGTGGTCGACTCAACCGGAGTCGGGATTGATTATTTTCCGTCCTTTCAAAATTCTGCTTTCGTCTTTTACCCTCAACGAAGCGCCCGTCGAATTAAGAAAAACCCGAGATTATTTTCCCTGAAGCTCGCCTTTCTCATCTGAGCCAGCATTCGCAATCTGTTCTTTAACTTCTGGGCTATCCAGAAGGCCGACCAAGCATGGGCGCGCCTTTTTGATCGCCAAAATCTCAGAATGGTTGACAGGGTCTTATGAATTTCCCGTAACGGGACAACTTCCTCTTCAGATGGAGATAATCGGGATACCTACACCGATGCCGTCAGATAATGCGAGGAACGGGTCTTCTTCAATTGCGATGCGGCTCTGTCGAGCCGTGAGGTTATCGTTTTCAGGAAACAGGACTTCGCGAGCTATGATCCAGGAAATTAAAAGAACTGAGCCTTTAGTCGCTCGTAAACCTTTGACATCGGATACGAATGAGTGGCTCAATATCGGATCGAATTTTTCGGAAAGTGACGTAGAGCAATCAATTGCTGCTCGCTTTGAACAGCAAGTTGCAAAGTATCCAGAAAGAGTCGCTCTGAAGATCGATCGGCAGGTATTCACCTACTGCGAGTTAAACAAGGTCGCCAATCGTGTCGCGCAAACTATTCTTTCCCAACGGGGCGAAGGCGAGGAACCAATTGCGCTCCTGGTTGATCAAGGCATTACAGCTGTTGTTATGTTGCTCGGAGCGCTCAAAGCGGGCAAGTTCTATGTCCCCTTGAACCCGAGTCATCCTCGTGCGCGGTTGGTTGATGTCGTCAGAGATATTGAGCCTGCTCTCATCTTGTCGAGTTCGCGCCATTTCTCGTTGGCTCGGGACATTGCTGAAGACAAGTGTCATGTCGTCGATTACGGTAGCCTAGATGCTAGCCGCTTGGAACCCGACCCAAAACTCGAAATACGGCCTGACGCACTCGGTTATTTGTTTTACACGTCTGGCTCGACAGGACGCCCAAAGGGAGTCCCGCAAAGTCAACGAAATATACTGCATCAGGCTCGGACTTACTCAAATGGGCTCCACATCTCCCCAGATGATCACATCACGATGTTGCACTCTCATGCTTTTAGCGCCTCCCGCTTAGACATATTTGGTGCGCTGCTCAACGGAGCAACCTTGTTTCCTTTTGCTGTAGCCGATGCTGGTATCATGAGTCTCATAAAGTTGCTTAAAGACGAGACAATCACTATCTCGCATTGGATACCAACGCTCTTTCGTCACGTCGTTAACATTCTCGGCGAACACGAGCAGTTACCCAGTATGCGAGTAGTCGTATTGGGCAGCGAACCCGTTTTACCCCGCGATATCGCCCTGTATAAGAGTCATTTTGCCGAAGATTGTATTTTAGTAAATCGCTTCGGTACCACCGAGACAGGTAACATCTGCTGGAATTTTTTTAATCATCGATCAGAACTATCATCGGATGTGGTTCCAGCGGGATATCCAGTACCCGACGTTGAAGTTTTCCTGATCGATGGAAACGGTACCAAAGTCCAAACCGGCGACATTGGCGAAATCTGTGTTCAGAGTCGGTATCTATCGCAAGGTTATTGGAAAATGGCAGAATTGACGCAGCCAGTGTTTCTTCCCGACCCAAACGGAGGGGACAGACGCATCTACCTAACCGGCGACCTAGGTCGTATGCATGCGGACGGTTGTCTCGATCACTTGGGTCGAAAAGATTCTCAGATCAAGATTAGAGGTTTCCGAATTGAAAAAATCGAGATCGAAGCGATGCTTGGCAATCATCCTTCCATCCAGGAAGCTGTGGTTGAACTTGAAAAAGATCGGAGTGACGACGGCCACCTAGTTGGCTACGTCGTGCTCAACAAGGGACGGGTACTACCGGTTGGCGAGTTGCGCAGCTATTTAACGGATAGGCTACCTCATTACATGGTGCCGTCCACAATCATATTTTTGAAAACTTTGCCGCGTACACCGAACGGAAAAATTGATCGACAAGCACTTATCGCAATGAAACAAACCATCACCGTATACGGTGATGATCTCTTTAAGCCGGAGGATTATACGGAGAGGAAACTTTTAGATCTCTGGGAAGGAATTCTAGGTATAAGGCCGATTGGCATCAACGACAACTTTTTTGATCTCGGCGGGCAATCTCTCCTTGCTATCCAATTGGCGGCCAAAATTGGAAAAGTTTTTAAAAAAAATGTTCCCCCGGCGATTTTTTACCAAGCCACGACCATTAAAAAACTAGCTAAGCTGCTGCAGGCTGTAAATGAACCGCCGCCTTCGCTATTGCCTATTCAGCCGCGAGGTTCCCAAGCGCCATTTTTCTGGATTCACGGAGATGTTAGTAATGCTTTTCTGCCAAACTACCTTGGTTCGGACCAACCATTATACGGCTTGGAACACCAGAGCGAAGATGGCAAAGCTGCGCGCTTCATTCGAGTTGAGACCATAGCGGAGTACTACCTTCGCCAGATTCGTACGGTACAAGATCACGGTCCGTATTTCTTAGGTGGTTATTCTTTCGGTGGCACGATTGCCTTTGAGATTGCCCAACAGCTGAAGATGCAAGGACAGATCGTGTCCCTCCTAGTGATACTTGATTCCCTTTTTCCCGGCGTGTCTTCTTCGTCGCCCACGATTCGCGGTGAGCCGTCCGAAAGCTTAACAACTCCGTCTCAATATTCCCGCTACGCGTTTTTGCTCCACCGTCAACGACTTGCTCAGCTTAGACTCCGGGGCCAAATGAATTACATCCTTGTCAGACTCAGAAATAAAATCGAGAATACAGCGAACGATATCGGCAACCGATTCGGCAAAATATATAAGTTATCGCTATGCAGAGTCTGCTTAGCTTTCGGTTGGATCCTACCGGCTTCTGTCCGGAGTTTCTACATCCTAGAGATCTACAAACACGCGCTGCAAAATTATTCACCAGCTATTTATCCCGGGCGGGCCATATATTTTAAAACCGCAAGTCGTTCGAACTATCATCAACAAGGTTGGAAGAGTCTGATGAAAGATGGCCTGGAGGTTTACGAGGTACCCGGAGATCACATGGAAATCATAAAGAAAGAAAATGCCGAAGTATGGGCGAAGCAATTGAAATCTTGTCTCTCGGCGGCTCAGATAAAAAATCTAGGATTTCTATGCTGACGCGTTTTTGTTTGAACTTTCTCGGCTACCGCGGCGTTATCAACAGTTCTAAAAAGAAGATTGGCCGCACCCGATTGCTTTGCCGCATCGCACTTTCTCGCTACGGCGATTTTGTCCACAAGATGTGGGAGGGGATAATTTCTCAAACATATTTGCGAAAGCAACGGCGTTTTCCATACCTGGCAGCCGTTATTGATTTGGATTCGAACCGTTTGCGTTCTGTTGTTTCAAGGGGGCACCCGTGAATTGACGAATCCACCGTATTATAACTCCGCATATGATTGCACTACTGATGAAATGGACTGGAGAGAACAGGTCGAAGAAGTGAGGGAGAGGAAAGCGGAGAGGGGGCAGGAGAAAAAAGTAGAATGATTAAAACGAATTATTCGACGGAGGTGTTAGAAGATCACCGAATATTCGTTTTTTCAACCGAAGTTGCACCGCCATGACATAATCGCACGCTGCAAACTTATATCAACGCTCTTTTATGAATGACTAGCGAGGTTGGCCGGAGGATCAATCAGGCAATTTCTCAATTTTTCGGCCCATTCCTTTAACTGCGGTTCCAGGAGTACGTTCATATGATCATCGGTGACCGAATGAATCACAAAGTCTCCATCGATGACTTCTGTCCACTGCGAGAGATAGTCATGCCGATTCGACAAAGTGCTAATTAGGCCCTTACCTCGCCACACCGGCGAGACGGGTAGTTGGAGTTAAGATAGCCGGACTTAGCTGGGTGCCTGCTTGTGCCTGCTCCAGGTGAGCTTTTAACGACACTCCCCAGACTCGAGCGTGCTCTTCTTTGAGAATAGTCGAGTGGTCGCCCGTCAACTCATGAATCTCCAAGCCTTGGGCCGCAAAACTTTCCCATCTTTCCACATGGCGGGGCTCAGACGTGGCTTTAAAAACAATTAGCCGCGCGGGGTAAACCGTGGGAATATAGCTGGTGATCGCCTTAGAATATACACTCAAAATGTAACAGCTGCGAAGGGAAACAGGTAGCGGTCGGCCAACACGCACATATGCCTCGCAAGCGAATTTCTGAGCCAGCCTTTTTGCAGGCGAGATGATATTCCATGCCAAATCTGCAATTTTCATCGTAGCTCGCTCTGAAACATAAGTAAGTCTTGCGTTCAGTTCGAGCGTTTTGATTCTTCGTAAGTGGCGAAGGAACCAGCCGAAAGTTGATTCCTTGGCTGAAATCTTAAGAGAATCAACGCGAAAGTGCGCCACCGATTTATCGATTCTTGGGACGGCGGGATCCAACATGAATAAGAGGGATACTGGCTCCTTTAGTTTTTCGATTAGTTGTTGGGCTATTTCAAAGGCAACCATCCCGCCAAAACAATAACCACCGAGGAAATAAGGGCCGCGGGGCTGGACGGTCCGGATCTCACTAAGATAATGAGCCGCAATCGTTGGTACGGTGGTACACAAGGCGGGTTGTCCGTCTTCACTTTGGTGTCTGAACCCGTATACGGGCTGATCGGGCTCCAGATATCGAGGTAGGAAGGCGTCAGTGTCTTCTCCGTGGATCCAAAAGAAAGGCGGTTTGGACCCTTTGGATTGAAGCGGAACTAGTCGCGACCACGATGCTGATGCCACATCGGGTTTAAGCAACTTCGCTAGCTGCTCGACCGTGGGTGCTTGGAAAAGGGCAGCGACAGGAAGTTTCTTTCCCAGGGCTTTCTCGATTTGACTCATTAGCCGAACCGCCAACAACGAATGCCCTCCGAGATCGAAGAAGTTATCTTTGACGCTTACGGGTCGGACAAGAAGCGTTTTCTCCCAGAGCTCAGCGAGTTCACGTTCCTGATCATCGCGTGGGGCAACAAAAGTTTTTTCTAACGTTAAGCTTGAAACGTCGGGTGCCGGGAGTGCTCGTCGATCTATCTTGCCATTGGGCGTAAGCGGTAGAGAGTCCAGCAATACGAAATACGACGGAAGCATATACTGGGGAAGTTTTTGTCTCAGAAAGGTCCGCAAATCAGAAACCACCAAGGATTGCTTTAATTTTGGAACGATGTAGACGACCAAGGATCTCTCGGATTTTGGATTTTGGATTGCCGATATTGAATTTCCGGTCTCGGACACAACTTCATCCCGGAGAGCGACGAGACATTCGCGAACGGCCGGAACCTGGCGAAGCGCTGTTTCAATTTCACCGAGCTCAACCCGACAACCACGAATCTTGACTTGGTTATCCAATCGGCCGAGAAATTCGATGTTGCCATCCGGGCGATAGCGCGCTAAATCGCCCGTTTTGTATAAACGTGATGCGGAGTCGCTGTAGAACGGATTAGGAACGAATTTTTCGGCGGTCAACTCCGGACGATTCAGATAGCCGCGCGAGAGATTTTCCCCGCCGACATATAATTCGCCGTACACTCCGAGGGGGACTGGTTGCAAGTGACTGTCGAGCAAATAAATTTGTGTGTTATGAATGGGCCGTCCGATGGGAACACCGGAATTACCATTCTCATCGCTGATTTCCTTGCAAGTCACATCGGCCGCTACTTCGGACGAACCATAGAGATTGATCAGTCTACAATCGGGCAGAAATCTTCGGAATCGCGCGGCCAACTCGGCCGAAAGAGCTTCGCCGCTGCTGAAGCAGTATTTTAGACAGACCAATTGCTTGCGGAGATCAGGACACTGCTCGATAATCTCGTTTAATAATGAAGGAACCAAAACGATCCGCGTGACATTCCACTCGGCCAGTTCGCGAACCAAGAGTCGAGGGTCTTTCGCAACCGGGTCAGGAATGATTACGGTCGGGACGCCTTGTAGCAGCGCACCGAAAATCTCCCAGACAGAATCGACGAAGCTCAGCGAAGTTTTTTGACACGTCTTTTCGCCCGGACTAAATGGATAAGTCTTCCACATCCAGGAAAAGCGGTTGAGCGCTGCTCGATGCAAACCCAGAACTCCCTTCGGCGCACCCGTCGAGCCTGAAGTGTAGATGACCGACATCGCGCTAGCTGCTTTGGCCCCGCTGACGGGACTCTGACCTTTTCTAAATTCCTGCGCTGGAAGCGGATCGACAAAAACAACCTTGCCCTGATAATTCACGATTTCGGAAGCGAATCGCCTTTGCGTCAATAACAGAGCGGCGTTGGAGTCGCTCAACATGAACTGCAAACGCTCTTTCGGATATGCTGGATCCAACGGTACGTAGGCGCCGCCGGCTTTGAGAATGGCCAGCAAACTCACAACCATGTCGACGGAGCGCTCGATCAGGACGCCGACGAATTTCTCCGGGCCGATACTCAACTTCTGCAGATAATAAGCAAGATGGTTCGCTCGCTGATTGAGCTCCCGATACGTGACGCGCTCACCGGCCAATTCCAATGCCGCGAAATCGGGCGTCCGTTCGACCTGGGCTTCGAACAATTGGTGAATCGTCGCATTCTCCGGGAAATCGGCTGCCGTGTCGTTCCATTCGACCAACAGGTGATGCCGCTCCGCCTCCGTAAGAATGGGGAGCGTCGCAATCGGCCGCTCGGGGTTGGCGACGATGCTTTGAAGCAAGGTCTCAAAATGACCCAGCATCCGGCTGATCGTAGCGTCATCGTACAGGTCCGTGTTGTATTCCAATCGTGCTCTGAGTCCTTCTTTCTCCTCCCAGGTGTATAAACTTAGATCGAATTTTGCTGTTTCATTAATAATTTCTACAGGGCTTACGGTGAGACCGAGCAGCTCTCGGGTCTGCCGGGGTACATTCTGAAAAGCGAACATGACCTGGAACAGTGGACTGCGGCTCAAGTCCCTGTCGGGATGGAGTTCTTCCACCAGTTTGTCAAACGGTATGTCTTGATACTCATAGGCGTCCAACGCCATCTGGCGAACTCGATGCAAAACCTCTCGAAAACTTGGATTGCCGGATAGGTCGGCCCTCAGCACCAGCGTATTCACAAAGAAGCCGATGAGTCCTTCAGTCTCAGACCGAGTCCGCCCTGCAATCGGGGATCCCACCGCGATGTCTTCTTGCCCGCTGTAGCGGTAAAGCAGGGTTTGAAACGCTGCTAGTAGCGTCATGAACAGAGTGAGCCCTTCTTTACGGCTGAGCGCCTTGAGCCTTTGAGTTAGCTCTTTGGATAGCTCTAACGATTGCCTGGAGCCCCGGTAGGTCTGAACCGCGGGTCGAGATCGATCGGTGGGAAGTTCGAGTGCCGATACTCCAAAAAGCTGCTTTTTCCAGTATGAAAGCTGTCTCTCAAGAACCTCTCCTTGCAGCCATTGCCGTTGCCAGACAGCGTAGTCCGCATACTGAATCGGTAAATCGGGTAAAGGATTCGATTCCCCTCGTGAAAATGCTCCGTAAAGTGCCGCCAGCTCTTGCCACAAAATCCCACTCGACCAACCATCCGACGCAATGTGATGGGTCATCAAAAGCAAAATATGCTGCGCAGAATCGAGCCTCACCAGTGTAGCCCTTAACATTAAATCTCGAGACAAATCGAAAGGACGCTGGATTTCATTTCTCAGGCAACTGTGCAATTCATCTTGTCGCTGCAGCTTTGGAGACTTGCTAAGATCAATTGTCGAAAGGGAGACCGATCTATTCTGCTGAACAATCTGGATCGGGCTTCCGTCCACGACGGTGATCGTCGTTCGAAGTATTTCATGACGATTCACGATAGTGTTCAGTGCCTTCTGGAGCGCTTCTACGTCCAGTAGTCCGTTTAGCCGAACGCTGTTAGGTATGTTGTAGAACGAACTCTCCGGCTCGAGTTGATCTAAAAACCACAAGCGTTGCTGCGCAAAGGACAAAGGCGCCGGGGCGTGATTTTGCCGAACCGGTATGGTTAGTTGAATCTTGGCAGAATTGTTCTGCTTAAGCCTTGCTTCAAGGAGCGCTCTTTTTTCAGGCGAAAGGGTCGCGATCCGTTCGGCCAGTGTGTTGTCACGTTTCATGATCAAAATCTTTACAAGGATACTTTACTGTAACCGTCGAGAACTGTCACCAATTGAAATCTCGTCATCACCGTAGAGTGTGATTTCGCGTTATATCATCGCGTCGTTTCGAATTTAACGCTAAGAACGGAGAAGAATCAGAACCAGATAGACTTCAAAACCAAGAGGAAACGTGCGTCATAGCGAGTATCGATGACGGCACGGCTTGACGGATAGAAGAAAAGGTCGCGTAGAACGAGGAATGAAGTATTGGCTTTCACCCGGATCTCGAACAAATTTTCGACAGCGTCGCTGACCAACTCATGCTCGCCCATAAAACGATGCGACTTGGTTAGCTATTCGATCGATGCACCGTCGCTCGAAAATCTGATTTTTAATTTGACGCGACCGCGTTTAGCTATCAACTGACTAAGTTTTCGAGCTATTTCAAGATTGACTGTCCGGCCTCTTATGGTGAAAATTCCAAGAAGTTTCGATCGGGATGAAATCAGTTGGCTCCGATCTCCAATTACGCAATACTGCGCCCTCGTTGAGGGTGTTGTCCACGCCAACATGGTTTCGCCTTGTGTGTCGTAGGCGATCCTCGATTCGCTTCACGACGGATTTGCCGCGGCCTTTTGTGGGTAACTCTGCAAATTTCCGGAGCCAGAAGTTTTGGCCGCTTGCGCCTCTGCGAGACACGCTTTCAATTTTTCTGCCCAGAGATGAATGTACGGCTCCTCGCGCAATTGCATATGATTCCCTGGCAAATCGTGAAGCGTTATTTCTCCAAGCAGATATTTCCGCCAGTGATGCAAGTAAATATCAGGACGGCTTTCGCTTTTGAACAAGACAACCGGCCCTGTGTATTGTCTCGGTACATAGTTCCGTAGAGCTCGACGATAAACATTTAATATATAGGGACTCCGCACCGAAACGGGCAGCGGTCTACCCAGAGCCAGACAAACATTCCACAAGGCTTTTTTCAAAGTCTTACTAATTCTAGTTTCCCCACCGCAGATTTTCGCCTTAATTATGCCCTTACCTCGCACCCAAAAATACGTCCATTTCGCCTCATTACCGAGTTCAGCAAGATTACGATAATGTCGGCGCATGCGCTCTCGTAATGGATGGAAGACTCTAATTTTATTATTTGGCGCCGGCTGGGGTTTACGGACGACACTTAATGGTCCGGGCGCATCAAGCAAAACCAATAGAGCTACGTCCTCTGCTTGGTCTATGAGTAGCGTCGCGATTTCGAAAGCCAGGATGCTTCCAAAGGAGTAGCCTCCCAGAAAATACGGTCCGTGCGCTTGAACCGTCCGTATCATTTTGAGGTAATGTGTGGCGATGGCCTCGACCGAAGTATGTCGCGCGGGTTTACCATCTTGGCTCTGGTGCTCCAAACCGTACAACGGCTGATCCGGCCCTAGGTAACGTGGCAAAACCGCATCGCTGAATTCACCGTGAATCCAAAAGAACGGCGGCTTGGTGCCACGAGGTTGAATCGGCACCAAAGAGGACCAGGAATCTGGCTCTTCGCGAATAATATAAGCCAATTGCTCGACGGTCGGCGATTGAAATAGGATAGCGGGGGGCAATCGTTTACCCAACGCTTTCTCAATCTGCGAGATGAGCCGCACTATCATGAGCGAGTGCCCGCCCAAATCAAAAAAATTGTCCTTGATGCCGATAGGCTCAACACCGATAACTTTTTGCCAAATCTTTACCAGTTCTCGCTGTAACCCGTCTTGAGGTGCCACAAAATCACTTTCGATTTCGCGCCTGCCTTGGCCGACTTGCGGGAGTGCCCGGCGATCCACCTTTCCATTAGCCGTTAGCGGCAACACATCCAAAAAAACAAACGCTGTCGGCACCATGTAATCTGGCAGCTTGTCTTTTAAAAACTTTTTCAACCCGGCAGCTGATGCATTGAATGATTCATTTAGGACGACGTAACCCACCAGGCTTTTATTTTCAGGATTGTCTTCCGTCACTACGACGACATTGCGCACAGATGGATGTTGCTTCAGGGCATTTTCAATCTCTCCGAGCTCGATGCGAAATCCGCGAATTTTTACCTGATCGTCAAGCCGACCCATAAACTCGACGCCGCCTTGAACTAGATATCGCGCCACATCACCGGTCTTATAGAGTCTTGCTCCAGGCTCGTCGCTAAATGGATGGGGAATGAACTTCTCGGCCGTTTCCCGGGGCCGATTAACGTAGCCCCGCGCCAACCCATCGCCACCAATATAGAGATCACCCACAACTCCAATCGGAACTGGTTTCAGATGGGAATCAAGGATGAATACCTGAGTGTTGGAAATCGGACGGCCAATGGAAATGGAATTTACTGCTGCATCCAATTGTTTAGGAATCTGATAACAACAAGTAAAAGTGGTACTTTCGGTCGGACCGTATCCGTTTATAATTGTCGAATCCGGCAGCATTGAGAGAGCTCTTCGGATATGGGTGACCGAGAGCGTTTCACCGCCGGTTAGCAGCTGTCGTATTCCGGACAATACATCAGGAGCTTGATCAATGACCGTATTAAACAGTGACGCGGTGAGCCACAAGGTACTCACTTTGTGCTGGCGCACAACTGCACCGATCTCTTGTGGGGTCGGCACACTTCCAGGAAAAAGAACACACTGGGCGCCATGGGACAAGGCACCCCAGAGCTCAAAGGTGCTAGCGTCAAACGCGATGGGCGCAAGTTGGAGAAAGACTTCTGAGGAATCCAAGCAAGCATACTCCACTCCATAGAGCAGCCGTACAATTCCCGCATGAGGGATCTCAACACCTTTGGGTTTGCCTGTAGAGCCCGACGTATATATCACATAGGCAAGGTTTTCCGGTGAGCTTTGAGTCGGCAGGTTTGCTTCGCTTTCTCGTCCAATCTCATCCCAAACGCGATCCAAAAATAGCACTTTCCTACCATCTGTCAGTAAATTCACCGCTACCTGTTGCTGAGTGAGCAACATCGGTGCGCCTACATCTTCGAGCATGAACTTTAGACGTTCCTGAGGATAGCTGGGATCTAATGGCAGGTAGGCTCCGCCCGCTTTAAGTATACCCAATAGTCCGACAACCATTTCCAATGACCGCTCTATGCAGATGCCCACCGGTACATCAGGGCCGACTCCAAGTTTCCTTAGATGATGCGCCAATTGATTGGCCCGTGCGTTGAGCTCCCGGTACGTCAGCCGCTGCTCCCCGAAGATCACTGCAGTTGCCTCAGGTGCTTTCTCGACCTCCTCTTCAAACAACTGGTGAATACACTTGTGCTTTGGATATTCTCGCTCGGTATCGTTCCATTCGATTAGCAGCTGATGTTGTTCCGCTTCGGTGAGAATCGGTAGATTGGAAAGGCGCTGATTGGGATTGGCAACGATACCCCATAGGAGACTTTCGTAATGCCCGAGCATCCGGGTGATTCTCGTCACATCGAATAAGTCACTGCTGTATTCCATCGACCCCGTCAATCCGTTTGGTCCATCGCGCACAGCTAAAAACAGATCAAATTTGGCGGTCGGTGCGCTGACATCTACGCGGGTGACGCCAAGTCCAGGCAGTTCTAGCGTTTGTCTCGGTACATTCTGAAGGGCGAACACGACTTGAAAAAGTGGCGTTTGACCAAGGTTTCTTGCAGGGTTCACCTCCTGGACCAGTTTTTCAAACGGAATGTCTTGGTGCTCGTAGGCCTCTAAAGCGACCTTTCGTACTCGATCCAAAAACTCCCTAAATGTAGGATCGCCGGATAAATCGCTCCTTAACACCAGTGTGTTGACAAAAAATCCTATCAGTCTCTCAGTTTCGGAGCGAGTCCGCCCCGCAATCGGAGATCCCACCGCGATGTCTTCCTGCCCGCTGTAGCGGTAAAGCAACGTTTGGAACGCTGCTAATAGGGTCATGAACAGAGTGACCCCTTCTTTACGGCTGAGCGCCTTGAGCCCTTGAGTTAGCTCTTTGGATAGCTCTAGCGACTGCCTGGAGCCCCGGTAAGTCTGAACCGCAGGTCGAGAACGATCAGTGGGCAATTCGAGTGCCGATACTCCGGAAAGCTGCTTCTTCCAATATGAAAGCTGTCTCTCAAGAACCTCTCCTTGCAGCCATTGCCGTTGCCAGACAGCGTAATCCGCATACTGAATCGGCAACTCGGGTAAAGGATTCACCTCGCCTCGTGAAAATGCTCCGTAGAGTGTCGCTAGCTCTTGCCATAAAATTCCACTCGACCAACCATCCGAAGCGATGTGATGGGTCATCAAAAGCAAAATATGCTGCGCAGGATCGAGCCTCACCACGGTAGCCTTTAGCATTAGATCCCGGGACAAATCGAAAGGACACTTGATTTCATTTCTCAGACAGCTGTGCAATTCACCTTGTCGCTGCAGCTCTGGAGACTTGCTAAGATCAATTATCGAGAGTGAGACTGATTCATCCTGGTGAATAACCTGAGTCGGGTTTCCCTCCACGACATCGATCGTCGTCCGCAGAACCTCATGACGATTCACGATGGTATTCAGCGCGCTGCGGAGAGCCTCTACATTCAGCGACCCCTGCAACCGAACACCGTTGGTCATGTTGTAGATGGATCTCTCCGGCTCGAGTTGATCTAAAAACCACAAGCGCTGCTGCGCAAAGGACAAAGGCGCCGGGGCGTGATTTTGCCGAACCGGTATGCTTAGTTGAATCTTGGCAGAATTGTTCTGCTTAAGCCTTGCTTCAAGGAGCGCTCTTTTTTC
>Ga0193707_1000167_pt1 | contig 19737 bp, 16 predicted proteins | sample U3c2metaG_FD_143043 | JGI IMG/M metagenome (GOLD analysis project Ga0193707, IMG submission 143043) | Soil microbial communities from a riparian zone of the East river system, Colorado, United States - U3c2 | ecosystem: Environmental > Terrestrial > Soil > Riparian zone | place: USA: East River... | reverse complement strand
CTTTTGGGTCTGAGCGCGCTCCATGAGACGCTACGCGCGAGTCAGACAGGCTGTCACATAAGACGCCGCCATCGAGCGGGTCGCAACCGATCGTCGGCGTTATCCTCGGGTGAGGTTGGGCGACCGTATCGGGGCGTCGATCGCGACGCCAACCGGCTCAGATTATGAGGGGTTCCCCGCGAGCGGTGAAGGGTGTCGGATTTTCAGCCATCCCTGACTGGCGCAATATTCCGCGACCGCCGCGTACGCTTCGGACACCCACATCTCGTTGGGGTGATCATGAAACCCGAGAATCGGCGATTTGCCATCACGAATCTCGAAATCGCGAAGCGGGCGGATCTTTTTTTGTGTCAGAGGTCCCGCCTCTGAGAAGTCCTCCACCCGCTTGCGGTTGACGTATACGACCGGGTCGGCAGCCACGCTGATCGCGTACAAGGCGATGCGCCGATAGTTCGTCGGCAGAACCAGAATCGCTTTCTCACTTCCAGCGAAGAGCCTGGCGCTCCACGCTACTCTGCGGCGCAGGTACCACAGGGCGATAGCAGCAAGCGCAAGGAATAGAACAAATCTCATCCGAGGAAATCCTCAACGCCGGAGCAGCGTCAACGCGCTCAACTGCGAGTGGGATATGCGCAAGTTGGGAATCAATCGTAAACGCAATAGAAGTGCGTTCGACTCGGGGGCATACCGGCCAGCAACCGCCAGGCTTCGAGCCACGCTGCGCGAGCCTGCTCAGACTCCCGATTCAACGCGAGTCCCTGCCGATAATAGGCAATTGCCTTGCGCCGGGCATTCGGCGCACGCGCCACAAAGTCCGCGGTGTCAGCCATGTCTTGACCCTCGCCGGCAGCGAGCGCCACGATATCCGAGTAGGCGTCCCCGAGCAGGAAGAGGACGCGAGCCTTCGCGCCAGGTGTGGTCAGTCGGGTGAGAAACGGTTCGCCAGCCTTGATTACATCTTCGAATCCGCCGCCGCACATACCCGTGAGATCGAAGCCGCGATTCAATAGCTCCATCGTGGCGAGTTGGCCGATGGGACCGTTCTGGTCGAGACGAAGAGACTCCTCCAGCAGTCCGTGCGCGTAGTTGTTGCTGCCCGCGAGTTCTGACCGAACAAATTTCACACCGATGTTGCCGTACGCGCGGCTGGTTACGCTGTCGTTCTCGTCCAGCCGTTCCGGAACGACGCCATCAGCGACGAAGAGTGCCGCGGCGCGCCGCGTGGACTCGAGACTGCCGGCGGTACCAAGCCACCTTGAGATTGCAGCGATTCGTGTCGACTCCACTGTTTGGTGGCCCCTCAGCGCCAGGAAGTCTCTCACCACGTTGGTATCGAGCTGAGTCAGCCTTCCGGCGGCTGCAAGGGCAGTGTCGAAATCAGGCGTCGCCGCCGGGACTTCGTCGAACCTTCGTTTTCTGTCCAGCTGCGTGATCGGTAAGTACGCGAAAGCTATTACGCGAGGATGGAGCGCGCGGCGGAGACCCGCATCGAACGCGCTCACCACCGTTGCGGGTCCCCGCTGCCAGCGCCCCGGCGCCCGCCAGTAGGCGGCGCCAAAGAACGAGATGCCCAACCGCTGAGTCTCGCGACCCGGCTTGGCTCTCAAAACCTGCTTCTGAGAGTCCGTGAGTGGCAGGCCCGCATAGTAGTCGGTGCCGGCAGTAACCGGCCCGTAGCTCCTCACTAGCGCATCGCGTGTACGCTCGGCGAGCTGGCGTCCGCCCGCCGAATCGGAGTACGGAGTTTGGACCCAGATCTCCCCGAGTAAGCAGCTGTGCGCGACAATGTCTCGCGCGTTCCCGTCAGGCGGCAGTTCCAGTGACGCGGGCGCGGGCGGTGGATAGAAGTACGCGTAGCGCAGAGTCGGTGATCCATCCGCCAAAGAATCGTGACTCGTCGAGCGTACGCACCAGAGGCCGCTGTTCTCGTTGCCCTCTGCAATTGCGAACGGCGAGAGCGAGTCGCCAGGGTGACCAGGCAGCCACTGCGCGGGCGTCACGTCCGGGCGCAGCGCTGAGAGCTCCACGACTACCCTTCCTGGAAACGTGGTCGAATCCGTCGCGACAGCAGCGGCCTCTGGCTTCTCGGGCGGGCGCTCGACGCACGCCGGAAGGAGAGCGTTGACGCACCCCAGTACCATCCAGATTCTGCTTGCCCGCCACAATCTTGGCGAGCCAGCACCGACGGCTAGTGTTCGCCCATCCACAAAACGCCTAAGGTGTGATGGAACGTCTGGTATCATTGGGTCATGGGCGAGGTCGTGTCCACGACATACCTGATATTCGTGTCGTCGTGCCTGGTCTCGCGAGTGAATACTCTCGCGCGCCCGTCATATCGAACTTCGAGAGTTCGTTTATCCAGCCAACGGACGGTCACGTTGAGACCCCCGGCTGGGCTCGTGGGGTCGGCCTTCCCGTGATCCGAGTCTACGATGAACACATTGCCGCGATCATTGACTGTCCATGCCTTGGTCAGCACTGACACCTGCGTGCTGAAGTCTGTGGTGGCACCGCAGTTGACAACGAAGACGACTGCGTGGCGACGCCCATCCGGCGATGAAACGTCCTGAAGTATTTCATTGCCGCAATCCGAAGCGGGCAAGCAGGACGCGAGCAAAATCGTCGCGGAGAGCATTGGGCTGAAGTTATGAAATCGAATCAAATCCCTTCCCGATTTGGGAGTTCATTGATGCCTGACTGACGCGCCGGCATCGTGCGGCCAAGCACTTCGCGGATGAAGGGTCCCTTGCCGTCGATATAGCTCTCGCGATCACGCGGATACTTCATGGCCAGTTGGCGTTTGAGCGACGCGTATTGCTCGCGGAGAACGGAATCCTTCCGAAGAAGATTCCGAAACGTCAGGTGTTCGTGCCAGAATTCAGAACCCGCTCTGGCGAGATGGACGTGATATGCCCGTGGCGTCCCGCGACGGAAGAAATCTCGGCCGGGAATCTCCTGTTCGCCGCGGTGCTGGTACCCGGCCGCGCAGAGCGCACTGATACACGCCGATCGGCTGGCGGGATCATCGTAGCCGGCGAGAATGTCCAAGACCGGCTTCCCCATGAGCTCCGGCACGGCCGTGCTTCCCACATGGTGCAGCTTCAGCGTGAGTGGACCTATCGCCAGCGAGATGCGCTGCGCCTCTTCCTGGAAAAGGATCGGCCACTGTGGGTCGTATTCCACGAGGCGAACGACACCGCGTTCCAGGCCCAGGGATGACATCATCATGTCAGAGAGATCAGCCGTGATGCAACAAGCTCGCTACGGATCAGCGCCACGACATCAAGGTACCCAGATAACTCATACGCGGCTTGGCTTAGTCGGATGGTTTCTCTGATGACGCGGCGCTCTTGTCGTGACCGCGATGGAGCAGCTCGTCGATCGAGAACCGATCAGCCTGCGGAGGCATGAGCAACAGGAGCAGGAGCAGAGCAAGCCGCGGTATCACGTGCTCGTGAAAGGCGTAGAGCGGGTCGCGAAGAAGATGACCGAACGTCACGACGACGAGAACCGCACCGAGAGCCAGATAAGCCTCGGTCCGAAGCCAGCCCATGAACACGAGTGCGCCCGCACCCAGCTCGATGAATGGAATGACAAACCCGACCGCCCAGAGCGACCACGTCGGCAGGAAGGTGTCCTGGTACGGCAGGAAGAAGCGCCGTACGTGACCGACCGGGCCGAGTGAGAAAACTTTGTAGATGCCGGCCATCAAGAAAATGAGCCCCAACACGGCCCTGGCCAGGAACAGGGCTATCGCAATCCACAGGGCTCGACGGTCAACGATTGAAATGGGAGTATCTTATCGCGCCCTACGACAATAGGCGCTTGAGGGCGTGGGCGAAGAGGGCAACAGGGAGAGCAGTAGCAAGCGCGGTAGCAAACTCGATGATGTAGAAGGTAAGGGTCGGCGAACCCACAACCAGACGCCGGCCGTGTTGTGCGAAGCTCGCCACCGCCGCTTCTCTCCGAGCCCGGTCAATAATGAATACGTAGATGCAGAAGACAAATGGCCAAACAGCAACTGCTCCGAGAACCGTTACCCATCTGTCATTGGCGACTCCAATAAGAATCCCGGCGATTACGTTTGGGGCTGGAACCCGAACTCCAATCGATGGCTTGCTGGGAATCGGCGGTTTCGCGGACCGGGCGGTCATTTGATCTTCCGAGGCGGTCGCTCCTCGCTGTGGTCTCCGCTGATTCCGAGCAAGGTAGGTACTTCGCGCCGGTCAATCGGTCCCTGAACGTCCCTGAGATCTGTATTGCTGGGTTTTCCCAGAACCCAGCACGGAAGAAAATCCGGCTTTCCGATCTTCGCGGCTTCCCAGATTATGTAGTCGTCCGAGAGTACGAATTCATCGCCCTTCTGATAGACCCAGCTCTGCGCGAAGTCTCCCTTCTCCCACCGCGCGACGAACTCGGCAATCGCCGCTCTGCCAACCGGATGCTTGCCAGGATCGTAGTCCGGGTCGAAAGGCCGGATAAGGCCAAATGGGACGGCCGCGAAGTATACGTCGACGCGACCCTTGTAAGCGCCTTCGATGAGGTAGGCGAAGACTGGATCGTAAAGGGGCCGGAGCCCGGCAAGCGCTTCGATCTCGGCCGGATCCATTAGCTCTTTCCGACGAAATAGATCCATTTTTGCCTCCAATCGTTGGCGCTTTACGTGGACGGCGTAGAACCGCGGATGCTCGTCAACTTCGAGCACCTATCTCGACGACGTCCCCACCTCTTCGCTCGAGGATTTTGCGCACAGCTGCGGCATCACCTTTGTCGATGCCGCGCGCACCGTTAATGTCGCCGCTGCCATGAAACTCGTAGTATGTCGCGTCCGTGAATACAATAAGAAGTTCGAATCGACGACCTGGGTTGACAATGAACAGGCGATCGATCGACTTACCGCGCACGGCGGCGAGGGCTGCTTGGATTTTCTTAATTCCAGAGTTCATGAATTATCAACTGTCGGCGTCTCATTCCGCCGGCCAAGGCTGATATAGATACCCTGGAAGCCTGCAAGGATCTGCCCAATATCCGCTTTTGTCAGGGTGATCTATTCCGACGCGCCAAGGTCTCCTTCGACGACGCCGGGCGATGAGCCCCGTGGAACAGGACCGGGAACCACTCCGCTCGGAACTCCGAGGACGACCGACTAGCCCGCCCTCAAAGCACCAAACAGCGGCAGCAACGCTCCCACCACCCAGGTGATCGCCGCCGCAATCGCGGCCTGCTGCTTCGGAATCTTCCCGACCACATGCAACCCGATCGCCAGCAGCACCGTGATCCAGATCGTGAACAGATCCACTCGACCCCCCAGCGCGAGCATCACCGGCGAGCCATCGGGATCCATGAATCGCGCGAGGGAGAAGCCGACAGCGTTCATGGAATTGAGCCTCTCCGGACTCATGATGAGTCCCTGCGCGGCGTTCGTCAGGATCTGGACGACCCGCGGAACTTCCGAGTAAGTCGCGATCATCATCGCCGCCGCGAGCGACTCCTTCGCGTCGAAAAGTTTTCCGACCACCCACAGCACCAGGCCGGTGCCGAGTACGCTGATCGTGATGACTACGGTGAAGATGACAGGGCCGAGCATCTCGAAGAAGGCGCGGCTACCCGCCATCTGTTCGGCGGTGATCTGCGGATTCTTCCGCATTGCCGCCGCGGTTTGCCTCGTGAACTCGGCATCCATAACCGGCTGCATCGCGTTCTTGGTCAGGAAGATGAGCACAAGGATGGCGATCGCGAGAAAGAGCAGGGCCAAGCCGAACTTTCCGTCACTCCTCCGCGCGAAGACGGACGACGGCGCATAGAAAATGTCCACGAAGTCTTCCCAAAGTCCGACCTTCGCGGGCGAGGGATCTGCTTCCTTGACTCCATCGGCGCTACTGCCCATTGACTCATCCTCGCGTAGAAGAATTTGGTCGGACAACATTAGTACCACTTTCCCGTCCCCACCACCAGGAACGGACCCCTTAACGTCCCAGTGCAGTGAAGCGTGGAGCCATCAGCTTGAAAGCTGTGAGCTTCCCTCTCGTTCTGTTGCAGCTCAGACTCTAGATGCTCACAGATGCCGGAGGCTTGTACCGCTCGACATCCGTGATCAACCGCACGCCTGCCTGGTACGTGAAGTACGAGTACGCCCACTCGATGAACACCACCAGCCGGTTACGGAACCCGACGAGATACATGATGTGGACGAACAGCCACAGAAACCACGCCAGCCGCCCTGTGAACTTCACTCGTCCGAAGTCTGCGATGGCGCGTGATCGGCCAATCACCGCCAGATCGCCCTTATTGAAGTAGTGAAACTTCTTCCTGGGCTGACGGCGCAGCTCACGGATGATCGACTTCCCCGCGAACGCGCCCTCCTGAATCGCGGCCGGACACACCCAGGGCACCTGCCGCCCATCCTGAGGGAGCGTCGCCAGATCGCCGATCGCGAAAATCTCGGGATGACCCGGCACCGATAGATCATCGTTGACCTTCACCCTGCCCGCGTTGTCCAGCGGAGCGCCGAGGAGCTTCCCGAGCGGCGACGCCTTGTTGCCGGCGGCCCAGAAAACCGTACGGGCGCGAATTTTCTCGGTTCCGATGCTGATCCCGTCCGAGCCCAGCCCTGTTACCATCGAATTGACGCGAACCTCGACACCAAGGTCGGCCAGATCGCGCGCCGCGTGCTGCGCCAGATCCTCCGGAAACGATGGCAGAATCCGTGGGCCCGCTTCCACGAGAATCACCCGGGTGCGGCTCGTATCTATCCGGCGGAACTCGGAGTGGAGGGCTTTCTTGGCAATGAATGGAATCGCGCCCGAAAGCTCGACGCCGGTCGGCCCTCCGCCCACGATGACGAATGTGAGTAGCTCGTCACGTTCTACCATGTCCTCCGTCTTCTCCGCCTTTTCATACGCCAACAGAAAGCGCCGTCGAATCTCGGATGCGTCCTCGATCGCCTTCAGTCCCGGCGCGTACGGCTCCCAGTCGTCGCGGCCGAAATAGTGGTGACGCGCTCCCGGCGCCACGATTAGATAGTCGTACGGAAGCTCGCGCAGATCGTCGTCCACACGCACGACGCGCCGCGCCGTGTCGATGTCGCGGGCTTCGGCCAGGAGGACTTCGGTATTCCTCTGGCTCCTCAGGATCCAGCGGATCGGGGCCGTGATGTCGCTCGGCGCCAGCGCCGCGGTCGCAACCTGATAAAGCAGCGGCTGGAAAATGAAGTGATTGGTTCTGTCGATGAGCGTGACATCGACCTTCGCACGCCTGAGAGCGCGCGCGGCGGCAATGCCTCCGAATCCACCACCGATGATTACGACGCGCGGTCGCGCGGGCCGAGCCGGCTGGTCAGGCAAGTCTCTCCTCGAACGATCTGGCGGCGAGAGTCATGAGCAGCACCAGAAATATCAACAGAACACTGTACGACGCTGCGGTTCCGAAAGCGAGAGCGCGCAGCTGCGCCAGAATCTCCATCGAGATCGGACGATTGGAATGAGTATAGAGGACGACGCTCGCGACGAACTCGCCCACAGCCGTCACCGCCGCGAGCAAGCCGCCCGCCACCAACCCCGGCCGCGCCGCGGGCAGGACCACGCGTCTCATGGTCATCATCCATGAGGCGCCGAGGCCGCGCGCGGCATCCTCGAGCGACGCATCCATCTGTCGCAGGGAAGATTCTACCGCTGAAGCGACGAGCGGAATGTCGCGGATGAAATAAGCCAGCGGCAGTATCCAGAACGTCCCCACCAGCAGCACTCGGCCGGTCAGCAAATCGTTCCGGTTGAAAGTCGCGGCGAGACCGAGCGCGATTGCGGTCGCGGGTATCGCCCACGGGAGCGCGACGAGAAGTTCGAGGAGCCCCCGCCCCCCGAACTTTCGCAGGACGATCAGATATCCCGCGATGAAGCACACGACGAGATTCGCCGCCGTCGCGATCAGCGCCATTGAAACACTATTTGTAATCGGCTTCCACAGCTCGCTCTCGGTGAAGAGCCGCCGGTAGTTCTCGAAAGTGTATTCGGGCGGCAGCACCTGCGTGGTCCAGGCTCCGTCCCGCGCAAACGAGACGAGTATGACCATCAGATGCGGAAGCACCAAGGCCACAACTATCACAGCCGACGCGACGGTGGTGAGAATCTGAATGCGCCGGGAGCGAATCGTCCGACGTGAGCGTCCACCCTTGCTGGCGAGTGTGTACCTGCGTTTTCTGTCGAGCCATCGAAACAACACGAGCCCCGCGACGGCGCTCAACGCGAGCACGGTCGTCTCGACGTACGCGAGTCCCATCGCCCCGTTCGTTTTCGAGGCGAGGATCTGCGTCGAGAGAACCCGCAGTCCGCCGCCGAAGACGTATGGCGCCGAGAACGAACCCAGGGCATTCATGAAGACGAGAAGGGCTGATCCCGCGACTGCCGGCATTAGCAAAGGCAGCGTCACCCGCCGCAGTCGCTGCCATGTATTCGCGCCAAGTCCCGACGCTGCCTCGTCGAGCGTGGCATCGAACCTCTCGAGCCCGGCCGAGACGAACAGGAAAACGTAGACGTACATCGTGTACGCATGGACGAACACGATCGCGCCCACTCCCTTGAGCCTCCACGGAGCTTCCGCCATTCCGAGCGCGCGCTGCACCACTCGCGTAACGAGTCCGCTCTCGCCGTACAAAAAGAGAAAGGCGATCACTCCAACCAGCGGCGGCAGCGCGGCCGGAAGGGTCGCCACCGCGCGAAGGAGCCGCCGGCCGGGAAACTCGAATCGCCCCAGCAGAAAAGCCAGTGGAACTCCGATTGCCAGCGAGGCGAAAACCGAGGCAACCGAAATGACGAGACTCGTCCACAGCGCTTCACGGTCGGCGGGGCTGGCGGCAAATTCGCGCCAGTGGCCGAGGCCGTCCTCGAAGCTTCCCGCGATCACGGCCACGTTCGGGTACACCACCGTCCAGAGCAGGAGCGCCATCACCGGCAGCGCGATGAGCCAGCTCTGTCGGCGCGCCGACGCTTTCACGCTGGCACCAGTGGAAAGGGTCCCTTGAGCGGCGAGATCGAAACGTTGTCGTCTTCGTGCGCCTCTCCCGATAACGACTCGACATCGACGCTGATGCCGTCGGCGAGCTGGACGCGGTACACGACCACGCCGCCAGCAAATCGCCGGTTGGTAATGCGGCCGCGCCACGCGAGAACTCCGGCGCTTCTCGACAACTCCAGCGCATCGGGCCGCAACACGACGAACGCAGTCTCCAGGTGCGGGGCCACTCCCTTCGGGCGGGTGACATTGAGATCGCGCGCGACGCCGCCGATCGTCACCGTGGCCGTGCTCCCCTTGTCGATCGCGGGCACGATGCTCCCGCGTCCGATGAACGCCGCCACTTCGCGAGAGATAGGAGAGTTGTACAGCTCCTCCGGCGTACCGACCTGAAGGAGTTTGCCTTTCTTCAGCAGCGCGATGCGGTCCGCGACCGCGAATGCATCTTCCTGATCGTGCGTCACAAATAGCGCCGGCACGCCAACCCTGCGCAGCATCGCCCGCAGGTCGTCCCGCATCGCATGACGCAATGTCGGATCGAGATTGGAAAGCGGCTCGTCGAGCAGCAGTGCCCGAGGCTCGATCACCAGCGCGCGTGCGAGCGCAACGCGTTGCTGCTCGCCACCTGATAGAGACTGAATTGGCCGGCTCCCTGCGCCCTCGAGGCCAACGCTTGCGAGAGCAGCACGTGCCTTCACCAGCCTCTCCACCTTGCTCACTCGGCGCGCCTCGAGACCGAACGCGACGTTGTCCTCCACCGGCATGTGGGGAAAGAGCGCGTAGTGCTGAAACACCATTCCGAATCCGCGGCGCTCGGGTGGAACCCTCGTGATGTCCTTTCCGCCGAGCGTGACGGTCCCCGAGTCCGGAGTCTCGTAGCCCGCCGCCATGCGGAGGGTAGTCGTCTTGCCCGAGCCCGATGCTCCCACCAGCGCCAGCAGCTCACCCGGACCAACCTCGAACGAGACGTTGTCGACCGCTGTGAACTCGCCGAAGCGGCGCGTCACCCCATTGAGGGCGAGAGGTCCCCGTCCGGTTTTGTCGTCCTTGCCGTCACTACGCGCCAACCCATCCGGCGCGCCCGTCATTGTCTCTGTCCGCGATTCCTGATGTTCGCGTCCCAGTACTTCATCCACTCGTCGAGGTGCGCGGCCATCACCTCACGATCGACCGGCATCGGCTTGATCTGCGCCATCGCATCGCGAATCCATGCGGGCAGCTTCGACACCGGAATGTCCTTGCGCGCGGGAATACGAAGAAACGAATCGGCGGCCGCGATCATAGACTCGGGCGTCGTCACGTACTCGTAGTACTCCTCGGCCTCCTTCGGATGCTTGCTGCCGCGGACGATCGCGATTCCATCCACCAGCAGCGGAGTTCCACTCGTTGGGATGACGTACTTGATCGGGATGCGGGTGCGCTGCTCGAGTGTGGCGAAGTCGGGCATGTCCCACATCGTGACGACACCCTCCTGCCGGCCGAGCTTCTGATAGAGAATCGTCGGATTCAAAACGTAGTCTCGCGTGTTCGCATCCAGCTTTCGGAGCCACTCATAGCCTGCATCGGGCTTGCCGGTTTGCGCAATCGAGCGCGCCATGATCGCGCCAAAGATCGCCCGCATCGTGCCCGACGCAATCGGATCGCGAATCAGGATCTTCCCCTTCCATTTCGGATCGAGAAGATCGTCCCAGTCCTTGGGCGCGTCGGCGTCCTTCACCGCGTCGCGGTTGTAACCGATTACTTCCGGAGTGAGATACGTTCCGTACCAGTTGTCGCGCGCTTCCCGGGCATCGGGATCGATGGCCGCCGCCCACGTCGGCTTGTAGGGCTGCAGCAGATCTTCCCTGGTCGCCCGATCGAACGCCTCTGCCGGCGCTCCGAACCAGACGTCAGCCTGCGGATTCGGCTTCTCGGCCCGCACGCGCTCGAGGACTTCCTGCGAGCCCATGTCCACCCACTGGACATCGATGTCGGGATGAGTTTTCTCGAATCCCTTTTCCAGGTACTCGAGCAGCTCCTTCCCGTGCGGCGAGTAGACGATGAGAACTTTGCGATTGTCCGAGCTGCACGCAGCAAGAGCTATCAATGCCACAGAAAACGTTACTGCCCGGCGAAGCCTCAGTATGAACGCCACATAATACATTACTGCCGGGCTCTGCCTCATCGAATCGTGTTGCCGCCGAGGAGGTTGGCGAAGATGCGCGCGCCGCCCGGGACTCCAGCGGGCAGCTGCCGAAAGAGCGCGAGCGGGACATAGATGTAAGTCCCACGCCCATACGGCGCGGCGAGAATAGCGGCGCGGTTGGGCTGCTCGCCCGGATCATTCATCGTCAGCATGGTGCGGTAGTGCGGATCAAACGTCGAAGGCATGTATGACGCCCGTTCCTGCACCCAGCCGTTAAAGTCGTCCTGCGTAATCTTGTTCGGCGCATTGAGCAGCGGTGATTGCGGATCAGTGAACGTTACAGGCGCGCTTTCGTCGGTGACGCGCTCCGCCGGCTGCTTGAGCGTGATTGGATAAGGCATGATGCCGGGCTGCTGCATCTCCCCCTGTCCGTACTGAACGACGAGTCGTCCACCGTTGCGCACGTAAGCGAGAAGGTAGTCGTTGTTGTCTTCAAGGGTCTGACTCGCCTGGTACGCGCGCGGCCCTACGACGACAGCCGTGAACCGACTGAGGTCAGTCTGTGGAAGATCATCCGCAGCTACGATCGTGAGCGGAACGCCCAGCTGCTGGAGCACCGGGGCGACATTGTCACCGACTCCTGGAACGTACGCGACATTGAGCCGCGCAGGGAGAGCGACCTCGACGGCGTTGACGCTGATCGTCGAAGGTCGATAGATCCGTTCCGGGTTGATGTGCGGGTACTCGATCGGGATATATCCGGTTTGATAGGACTTCCCCTTCGCGGCGGCGGTGGCGGTGATCTGGTGCGTTCCCCGGGGAAGCGCTCCTCTCGTTTTGAAGGTGATGGTTCGCACCGCACCCGGCGCCATGACGATCGTCCGAGCCAGTGAATCGGCGGAGAGTCCACGCGGAAGCGCGAGCGTGACCGTCACCGGTGAAGATTCACTCAGCGCTGACCGTAGCGTCGCTTTCACGATTTGGCTGGACGAGATATTTGCCCGAACCATTTCGGTCGACTGGTCGAGGGTGATCGAGATTCCGGGCGCCACGACGAGCGGGAGTTGAACGTCTCCTCTGACGCGGTCCACATAGTGATATACGATTGGAGCCGCAACATCGGAAAGCGTTCCCTGCGGCGGCGTTGAAACCGTCACGCGCGCCCACTTCTGTCGTTCCCTCTCATCTTCCGATGTTCCGTTGATCCGCGGCGCGAACAAATCCCCATTGCGTGGTTCTGCGAGCCACCATGGCTGGGTTATCTCGGCCCCGACGAAAGATTGAGTCCATCGAAAGCTGGAATCCGGTAGCAGTATCGCGGGCATATGGATAGTTCCACTCTCGATGTGAACCGGCGTGGGTCCGCGATTGTAGAGTGTCATCGTGATCTTCGCCGTGTCGCCAACGGCCACCGCCTGTCTGTCCGCGACTGCCTCGAGGGTGATCGGCGACGGACGCTCGGGCGGCGTCACGCGACCGTCCTGCACCAGCAGCCGCGTGGTGTCGAGGCCGGCGAAGATCGACTTCTCTTCCTTCGCCGGCGGCGCGGGGACGCGGGAATCCTCACGTGTGAGATAGTCCCACACAACGCCCTTTCGTCGAAGCGTTCCTTGCCCCTGCGATTTGTGCTGTGAGCGGCTGTCGGCCGCGATCTCCTGATATGACAATCCGAGGTACGGATCATACTCGCCGACATTGATCGCGATCGTCCGGTCCTGCGGCGAGAATCGCGCGAGCCGGTAAAATTTCAGCGGGGTCCACACGGCACCGAAGGTCTTTACCGGAAAGCGCACGGTGTCAGCGGCCTGGTCGTATGCCTGCCTGGCCACAATCGCGGAGACCTGATGGTGCCCGTGTCCATCGCGGGGCGTACCCGAGAACGTCGTGATCACGATGTGCGGCTTGAACGCGCGCATCACCGTCATCACATCGTTCAGGAGGGAATCCTGCGGCCAGTGCTTCCGCGTCTCGTCAGCCGTCTTTGAAAAACCGAAATCGTACCCGCGCGCGAAGTATTGGTGCGCGCCATCGATTCGTCTCGCGGCCAGCAACTCCTCCGTGCGAATGACGCCGAGCGCTTCCCCGAGCTCGTTGCCGATCAGATTCTGGCCACCGTCACCGCGCGTCAGCGACATGTACGCCGTCTCTACACGACGCCCTCGAGCCAGCCACGCGATGAGCTGCGTGTCTTCATCATCGGGATGCGCCGCGATCCAGAGCACCCGCATACGCTCCGGCGCATTCTGCACCCGAATGCTGGCCGGTGAAGGAAGTATCCCCTGAGCAATGCCGCGATGCGGCATCATCACCGCCGCACAGAGCACAGCGAGGGCCGCTACGACAATATGGCTCGCCGCAGAACGGTGAAGCCGGGCTTTCCTCATTGTTACCGCGAGATCGATGCTCAGGTTTTGAGCGCCATGCCGCGACGCTTCGCTCCCGCAGGCTGCTGCATCGGCGCGTTCACCTCGGCGATGATGCGCTCCTGCTCTGTCTTGTGCACCTCGGCATAGCCTTCCGCCGGACTCGAGCGGTCGGGGCGGCCGATGTAGCGAGTAAGTAGCGCGTTGCCGGTCGACATCCGCAGGCGCGGCGCCACGTGCGACCACGCTCCCTGGTTCTTCGGCTCCTCCTGCGCCCACACCACTTCCTCGATCTCAGGGTAGAGATCCACGATCGGCGCGATCTGGCTGCCGGGCCACGGATACAGCTCTTCGACCCTGACCAGCGCTACATGCGGGGCCCGCCTCGGCGCGAGATCGTAGTAGATCTTGCCCGTGCAGAACACGAGTCGCCTGACCGCGGGCCGGGCCTGCGAGGCAATCGGATCGTCGATCACAAGTCGGAAGGTTCCGCTGGTGAGATCGCTGAGGTGCGATGCGGCCTCCGGCAGACGCAGCAGGCTCTTCGGCTGCATCAGGATCAACGGACGCCGTTCGTTCAGCTGCGCCTGCCGCCGCAGAACGTGGAAGTACTGGGCGGGTGTCGACGGATAGGCCACCCGCAGGTTGCCCTCGGCGCAAAGCTGCAGGAATCGCTCGAGACGCGCGCTCGAGTGCTCCGGCCCCTGTCCCTCGTAACCGTGAGGAAGCAGCAGCACGATCCCGGAATCCTGTCCCCACTTCGCGCGATCGGCCGCGATGAACTGATCGATGATCGGCTGCGCGACGTTTACAAAATCACCGTACTGAGCTTCCCACAGTACCAGAGTATCCTCCGCCGCCGTACTGTAGCCATACTCGAAGCCAAGCACCGCCATCTCGGAGAGCGGACTGTTGTAGATCTCCATGAGTCCATGGGGCTCGCCGTCACCGACGTGTTTCAGCGGAACGTAGACTTTTCCCGATTCGGTGTCGTGAAGCACAGCTTGCCTGTGAGAAAACGTCGCGCGCTCAGAATCCTGCCCCGTGAGCCGCACCGATTTGCCCTCGGTCAGCAGCGACGCAAAGGCCAACGTCTCGGCGTGACCCCAGTCGATCCCACCAGCATCCCCCATCGCCTCGCCGCGGCGAGCCAGGTTCTTGGCGAGCCTCGGATTCACGTTCAGAGTCGATGGCCACTTTAGAAGCCGATCGTTCAGCTTTCGCAGGCGATCCGCGTCGACAGCCGTGTCGCCGGTACACGCACCCGACTGGTCCGCCTCCGCTCCCTTGGCGGGATTGTACTCGGGCAAATGAATCTCGCCGGCTTTCATCGCCGTCTGAATCCGGTCGAAGTTCGCCGCCGCATCGACGTCGAGCTTCTTCACTTCTTCCTCCGTGACAACTCCCTCGGACACCAGCCTGGCGGCCCACACTTCCCGGGGAGAGGGATGCGCCCGGATTCTCTTGTAGAGGATCGGTTGCGTGAATGCAGGCTCGTCCGTCTCGTTGTGTCCGTGCCGACGGTAACCCACGACATCGATCAGAAAGTCCTTGCCGAACTTCGCCCGATAGTCGATTGCCAAACGCACAACGTGCACGCACGACTCCGCGTCGTCTGCGTTGACGTGAACGATCGGAACCTCGAACCCCTTGGCGAGATCGCTGGCATAGCGCGTCGATCTGGCGTCGATGGGATCGGTCGTGAATCCGACCTGATTGTTGACGATGATGTGGAGCGTTCCGCCCGTCCGATAAGCGTTGAGCCCGGAGAGATTGAGCGTCTCGGCCACAACGCCCTCGCCCGGAAAGGCGGCGTCGCCGTGGATGCAGATCGGAAGCACCGCGGCTTCATCACGCTTGCCGTTTCCGGCCACCACCTGCCGCGCTCTTGCAACCCCCTCGAGCACAGGATTCACGACTTCGAGATGGCTCGGATTCGGAATCAGCACGATCTCGATTTCATCGCCGCTCGCGACCTTTCGGATTCCCGTCGCGCCGAGGTGGTACTTCACGTCGCCGGTCTCGCTCACAGCATTGGTCGTGGCGTGCTTGCCCTCGAACTCTTCGAAGATCGTCGCGTACGGTTTGCTCAGCGTGTGCGCCAGAACGTTGATGCGCCCCCGGTGCGCCATCGCCAGGTCGACTTCGCGCGCGCCGTGGGTCGCCGCGGATTCGATTGCGACATCGAGCATCGGAACCAGGATGTCGCTGCCCTCGATCGAGAAGCGCTTGTAGCCCTGATAGGCACGTCCGAGGAACCGTTCGAGTCCGTCGACTTCCGTGAGTCGCTGGAGGATCGATTTCTTTTCTTCGTCGCTTAGTGGCGCGTGCAGTCGTCCACTCTCGATCTGCTCGCGAAGCCACTCGCGCTCTTCGAATCTGCCGAGGTGTGATATCTCGAATCCGATCTTCGAGGAGTAGAGCTCGCGCAGTCGCGTGACTACATCGGCCGCGCTTCCGCCGGACGCGCCGAGTGCGATGCCGGGGATGCTGGCGAGATGCTCTTCGCTCAGCCCGTGAAATTCGGGAGTGAGCTCCGGGGTTCCTTCAGGCGGCGTTCCGAGGGGATCCAGCGGAACCGCCATGTGACCGTAGCTGCGAATGGCGTCCACGAGCTCGCCGGCGCCGGCGATCGCGCGCAGAAAGGCAGGGTCGAGTTGCTCGGCTGCCGGAGGCTGGCCGGGAACGACGGCCGGCGTCGCTCCACTCAGGCTTTCAGCAAATCGGAAGAACTGGCGCCACGATTCGTCCACCGACGCGGGATCGCGCCGGTAGGCTTCGTACGCCTCGGTTACGTACCCGTCGTTGAATACGCCCGTGATTGGATCGGAACTCATGGCTCTAAATTTAACTGTGGGCCAGTGTCATTGGCGCGGGCAACTAACAGAGCATATCGGCCCAGGCAACTGCAACTGAACGGGATCCGAGATCTGGCAACTGCGACTGCAACTGAACGTGATCCGAGATCTCAGAAGCGCAGATCCCAGGTTGTAGCAACTACGCTGCGACATATCTGAGTGGCGTTATGGCACAGGCGGTCGGTTGTAGTCGGATATGCGAGGGATACGGTCAGCGCGCGGTGACTACCGACTGAGATCTATGCCTCTGAGATCTCGGATCACGTTCAGTTGCAGTTGCAGTTGCCAGATCTCGGATCCCGTTCAGTTTGCAGTTGACAGACAGTTCGATCGCAGCCAAAAAAAGCGCCCCGCACTAGCGACTAGTGCGGGGCGCCTGGAAGCTTGAGCGGACAGCCCTACTTCTTCGTCTTGTCGACGTTGTTGCCGATTACACCGCCGAGAATCGCTCCGGCTGCGCCACCGATGATGGCGCCCTTCACGCCGTGTCCGGTGACCGCACCAATCACTGCGCCAGCGCCTGCACCGATCGCGGCATCACGCTTGGTGTGCTTTACTACTGTCTGCTGCGGTGCCGGTGCGCTGTAAACCGGAGCCGAGGAGTACGTACCCGAAGAACGGCGCGTCGTCGTAGTCGCCCTGCGAACCGTAGTCCGCGGCGCCGTCGACGTGCTTCTCAGCGAGTTCGACGCGGGGGCTGTTGCGACCCCTGCGCGCTCAGCCGCGGTGACGCTGTCGAGCGGCGTGTACGGCTGCGCCTGCGCGGCCGTGGAAAGATCGGAATTCAACGCATCATCGACCTTCTTGTCGCCACCACCACATGCGAAAGCGAAGAGCGCGGCAGGCAGGATTAGTATCTTTTTGAACATTTTAAAGCCTCCAGTAATGACCCCCGCTCAACGCGACGGTACTCATTAGAGGGGCAGAGATTGTGCCAATAAAGGGGTTTAGTTAGGCCACTGTAGCGCCCGATAACACCTCTGCCGGCGCCAATTCGTCCTCTATAGAGGCCGGCAGGGTGAGACGGAACGCGCTCCCCTCGCCAGGCTTCGAACAGACGGTCAAAGTCCCGTCCAGCAGCTGAGCTAGCCGCCTCGAAATGGGGAGCCCCAGACCTGTCCCCGGTTGCTTGGATTCAGAGACCTGGACGAACTCCTCGAAGATGCGCGAGATATCGTCCTGCGCAATTCCAACGCCCTGATCGATCACCTCTATCTCGGCGCTCTTGTTCTCGCACTGCTTGCACAGGACGCGAATGGGCTTTCCTTCGCCGAACTTGATTGCGTTCGAGAGCAGGTTGAGCAGGATCTGCCGCACCCGGCGCGGATCGCTCACGATGTTGAAGCGCTCTCCCTCGGTGTCCAGGCTCAGTGTCGAGCCGTATTCGTCCGCCAGCGGCCTCACCGTAACGAACAGATCCTCGATCAGTGCCGGGAACATCACCGGCTGCAGCGTGAGCTCGATCTTCCCCGCTTCGATCTTGGAAAGGTCGAGAACGTCGTTCACCAGCTCGAGCAGATGTCGCGCGGCCTTGAGCGACCGCTGCAGGCCTTCCTTTTGTTTGACGTTCAGCGGACCGTAGATGTTGTCGAGCATGATGGTGCTGTAGCCGATTACCGCGTTGATCGGCGTCCGCAGCTCGTGGCTCATCGAAGCGTAGAAGCGGTTGCGCGCGCCCATCGCCTGCTCGAGTGCAACCTGACGCCGATGCAGCTCGTCGTTCATCTGCGACAGCTTGGCCGCCGAGCGGGCCTCTGCTTCCAGCAGCGAGGTGCGGTGTTCGAGCTCGAGCTCGCGCTTCTGTGATTCACGCAACAGCTCGCCCTGGCGCCCCAGCTCTCGCTGCTTCACGTAGAGGTCTACGAAGACCGCGACTTTCGATCTCAGTACGTCGGGGTTGAACGGCTTGAATACGTAGTCGACGGCCCCCATCGAGTAGCCCTTGAAGACATATGCATCTTCTTTGCTGATCGCGCTCAGGAAGATGATCGGGATCGTCCGCGATCTTTCGCGCGACTTGATGATCTCGGCCACCTCGAACCCGTTCATGCCCGGCATCTGGACGTCGAGAAGAATCACCGCGGGGTCGAGCACCAGCACTTGCTTCAGCGCCTCGGGGCCGGAGGCGGCGCGTACCAGGGTCTGCCCCAGCGGCTCCAGAATCGCCTCGAGCGCGAGAAGGTTCTCGCGGCGGTCGTCGACGAGGAGGATGCTGACGAGATCGTCCGTCATGCCGTTATCCGATCCACTTTCGCCGCTCCCCGACTCAGCTCGAGCAGCCGTGGAGCCAGATCGTTCAGCTTAAGCACCTCCGCCGTCGGCACCGCGTGGACGGCGGCGTCCGGCATGATCCGAATCTCTGCCGTCTTCGGATCCTGGATGAGGGCGCGTCCGCCACGTTTCACGATTTGCGCGAGGCCTCTCGCTCCATCCTCGTTCGCGCCGGTGAGGATGACTCCGATTGTCTCCGATCGGTAAGTATCGGCGGCCGACGAGAACATCACATCGATCGACGGGCGGCTGAACCTGACCGGCTCCTCGGTGGAGAGCGACAGGTAGCCCGATTCGACGAGGATATGATAGTTCGCCGGGGCGACATGCACGGTTCCCGCGCACAGCGCGTCCTTGTCTTCGACCTCGCAGACCTTGAGAGGCGTCGCGTCCCCGAGAAGCTGTGCCAGCAGCCGATCGGAATCCTTGCTCCGGTGCTGCACCACCACGATCGGAATCGGGAATTTCTCCGGCAACTCGCCGAGCAGCTTCCTAAGGGCGGACAACCCACCCCACGATGTCCCCATTGCGACGATCGAGTATGGCATCGCTATTTCACCTTCCGGAAGATTTTTTCCGGGGGCGCCAGCTGCTGGTAACATTCCTCGTGCGACATGAAGCGCAGCGTCTCCTTGCTGCCCAGCACCAGCACTCCGAACATGGCGAGGCTGTCGTAGAACAGTTGGTGGACCTTCGACTGGAGCGTCTTGTCGAAGTAGATGAGCACGTTGCGGCAGAGGATGACGTTGAATTCGCTGAACGAGCGGTCCGTGACCAGGTTGTGCTGCGAGAACACCACGTTCTTCGTCAGCGACTGATCGAACAGCGCTCCCCCGTATTTCGCCGTGTAGTACTCGGAGAACGATTTCTTTCCCCCGGCCCGCATGTAGTTCTCGGTGTACTCCTGCATCCGTTCGAGCGGAAAGATTCCCGCCTTCGCTCTCTGGAGCACCACTTCGTTGATGTCCGTCGCGTAGATGCGCGACCGGTCGTACAGCCCTTCTTCGCGCAAGAGCATCGCCATCGAATAGACTTCTTCGCCCGTCGAGCAGCCGGCGTGCCAGATGCGAATGAAGGGATAGGTACGGAGCAGCGGCACGACGTGCTGGCGGAA
>Ga0193707_1000166_pt1 | contig 19762 bp, 16 predicted proteins | sample U3c2metaG_FD_143043 | JGI IMG/M metagenome (GOLD analysis project Ga0193707, IMG submission 143043) | Soil microbial communities from a riparian zone of the East river system, Colorado, United States - U3c2 | ecosystem: Environmental > Terrestrial > Soil > Riparian zone | place: USA: East River... | reverse complement strand
TCGAATCCCCGTCGGACAATTCAAGATCGGACTCATCGCCTCCGAGCGAAAGCCTCACCTGACCAATTCTGTGATCGGCGACGCTCGGGTCAACGACCAGGAATGGGCGAAACGTGAAGGCATGGTGTCCTTTGCCGGATATCCGCTGATCGTTGAAGAGCGACTCGTCGGTGTAATGGCGATGTTTGCAAAAAAGCCTCTCAGCCAAAACACCCTGCATGCAATGGCATCCGTGGCCAACGGCATTGCCCTGGGTATCGAACGTAAAATAACGGAGAACGAGCTACGCCAGAGCGAAGAGCGTTTCCGCGAGCTGGCGGAGAATATCCGCGAGGTCTTTTACGTCACCGGCCCCGATGGCACGCCGGTCTATTACGTCAGCCCCGGATTCGAAGAAATAATGGGACGCAGCCGCCAGAGCTTTGAAAGCAATCCGCGTTTTTGGATCGAGTTGATTCATCCGGACGACCGCGGCCGCGTTGAGCAAGCCCATAGAGCCGCTCCGGAAACTCTTGCTAGCGAATACAGAATAGTTAGACCCGACAGTTCGATCCGCTGGATTCACGCGCGCAGCTTTCCGGTGCGGGATGACGCTGGACAAACCGTCCGAATCGTCGGCATCGCAGAAGACATCACCGAACGGAAACGCGCCGAACAGGCGGCGCGACGGAACTTCGAACGCATACGAGCTTTGCATGAGATCGACTCGGCAATCACATCGACACTGGATTTGCCGGCTGTTTTAAACTTGCTACTGGAAAAACTCGAGCTCTTTTTACCCCACGACGCAGCAACGGTCCGGCTGTACAATGCAACTACTGACGAGCTGCATATCGTCGCTTCACGAAACACCGACGAAGAAGACTGGACGAAGCATTTATCCAACCCCAAGCATGCACAGACTCCTAGTTGGATCGTCTTCGACTCCAAAAAACCTTTGGCTGTTCGCGACCTCAGAAAGGATTCTCGAATACCGAACGGCGGGTTTATTGCGCAGCAAGGCTTGGTTTCGTTCCTTGGAGCGCCGCTGATCGCCAAGGGGGAAGCAGTTGGAGTTATCACGCTTTACGCGAGGGAGGAACATGACTTTACCGAAGAGGAAATCGAGTTTCTTTCAACTGTCGGAGGCCAAGCGGCGATTGCCATTCATAACGCGGGACTATACGAGCAGACGAAAATACAGCAATTGAATTTATCAGAGCAGGAACGGATCCAACGGATCCTGAAGGAGCTGAGCCAAGACATCACCAAGATGAACATTGACGCCCTGCTGGAGAAATTAACCAGTAAAATCCGAGAAATCCTCAAGGTCGATATCGCCGACGTGAGATTTGTCGCCGGCGGGAGATGGGCCAACGTCACCGTCGCCAGTGAGAACAGTGTCCATCGCTTGCCCACAAACGGGGAGTCGCGCGTGGGTGCCAGCGATTGGGTAGTCAGAAATCGCAAACCGATTGCCATTTACGACTATCTCGAACAAAAGGAATTCACGCCGGGCCGAGTCACCTATATGTTCGGCGTGCGCGGCTTTCTTGCCGCGCCATTGATGACTAAAAACGGCGAGGTGATGGGCGTGATCCGAGCCCTATGCAAGGAGCCGCGAAATTTCACCCCGCAAGAAATTGACCTGTTCGAGCAACTCGCCAACGGCGCGGCCATCGCCATCGAGAATGAGCGTTTGTACGTTGATCTGGAGAAGTCCAACAAGACCAAGTCTGAGTTTCTGAGCATGATGTCACACGAGTTGCGCACGCCGCTAAATATCATTATGGGCTACACGGCCTTAGCCAAAGAAGATATGCCCAGCAAGGGAGACGAGGAGCCCAATACCCCGCTCGGGATGATCGAAGCGCAGTCGAGGAATTTGCTCGACATGATCAATTCGATGATGGAGGCAACCCAAATCGAGTCGGGAGCGATCAGCGTCACGAAACAACGGATCGATGTCGGCGCGCTGTTCGAGCAATTGCAGACAGCGCACGACTCTCCGCGGCAAAAAGATCTCGTTTTGCGCTGGCAGATCGCCAACGGCCTTCCCACGCTCGTGACCGATTATGAAAAACTGCAACACATCCTAAAGAATCTGATCGGCAACGCCGTCAAATTTACCGAAAGCGGCGCCGTGACAGTGTCGGCGAAGCTCGCCGAGAGCAACGAGCAAAGCGTCACCCGGCGCAAATCCGACTCTGAGCCGGGAGCCTTCGGCGCGCAGCAATTTATGGAACTCACGGTATCCGACACTGGAATCGGCATCCCCGAAGCGAGCCTTCCGGTCATCTTCGACATATTTAAGCAAGTCGACAGCTCCAACACCCGACCCTACGAAGGCCTCGGCCTAGGGCTGTACATAGCGAAGAAATACTGCGAGATGCTCGGCGGCGAAATCTCCGTGAAGAGCGAGTTGGGAAAAGGCTCGACGTTCACGGTCCGAATCCCCTGTGACAGAGAAAAAGGAAAATGGATGAGCCGGGTATGAAATAGTTGATGCCGGGCCGCGTGCAAACGATTTTTTTTTCTGCTATAAAACCCTTGGCTTAAACATCCGAAGGGAGAATCCGTGATTCAACGCCCACAGCCTTATATCCGGCAAATCCACGTGTGCATCAATAACCGCAACGGTGAAAGCCCGTCGTGCGGCTACAGTGGCTCTAAAGAAGTCGTCGAAGAGCTGCGCAAAGTCACCAAAGAACGCAACCTAAAAGGCAAGATTCGCGTGGTCAGATCGGGTTGTTTGGATGTCTGCGGTTTCGGTCCCAATATGATGATTTGGCCCGAAGGGCTCTGGTATATGAAGACGACCAAAGAAGATGTGCCGCAAATCGTCGAGCAATACATGAAGCTCGAAGCGGCGGACCAGGCCAAAGAAGCCGGTGTCGCGCCGGCAAAGTAACACCAATTCTTTACTGTTTCCTTTGCGTCAAGAAAGATTGACAGATGTAATTCGCGTATCCAGGAGAGGCGATCCTCCCTTGGCCGTACGGATGGGAAATTGTTCTCTGATCGTATCGCTGCCTTGACTCCTAGCGAGTCAGCATATAATACAACTCGAAATGTTTACTCATGACATCGTAATCGTTGGCGGCGGAGGTGCTGGCCTGCGTGCCGCCATAGCCGCGGCAGAAGTATCGACTAAGTTATCGATCGCATTAGTCTCCAAGGTTTATCCTATGAGAAGTCACACGGTTTCCGCAGAAGGCGGAACCGCGGCAGTTATGCGCGATTTTGATAGCCTCGATCTCCATGCGAAGGACACTATTTTTGGTGCTGACTTCCTGGCGGACCAAGATGCTGTCGAGGCTTTTGTCCAAGAGGCTCCCGGAGAACTTATCCAGCTGGAGCACTGGGGTTGCCCGTGGAGCCGCGATCCCGACGGTCGTGTGAGCGTCAGGTCCTTCGGCGGTATGAGCGTCGATCGCACGCTTTTTGCCGCGGACAAAACTGGCTTTCACTTGCTCCACAGCCTGTTCCAGACTTCTCTGAAGTATGAAAGCATCGTTCGCTACGATGAATGTTTCCTCACTTCATTGTTGGTCGACGACGGCAAAGTGCGCGGGGTCACATCGATCAATCTTTATACCGGCAAGGTAGAAGTCATTGCCGGCAAAAGCGTTATCCTATGTACAGGCGGAGGAGGCCGCATCTTCCCTTTCACCACCAACGCCGCGATCAACACCGGGGATGGCATGGCAGCAGCCTATCGAGCGGGAGTCCCGCTCAAAGACATGGAGTTCGTTCAGTACCATCCCACGGGATTGCCGGGAACGGGAATTTTGATTACCGAAGCATCGCGCGGTGAAGGCGGGTGGCTAAAGAACAAGGACGGCTACCGCTATCTCCAAGACTACGGACTCGGCCCGCCGACCGATACGCCCACGCACCGCAAAATGGAGCTCGGCCCGCGTGACATTCTATCGCGTTGTCACATGCAGGAATACGCCAAAGGCCGCACCTTCGACGGTCCTTACGGCCACTATGTGCATCTCGACCTGCGCCACTTGGGCGAGGAAGTGATCGACAAGAAACTACCCTTTGTCCGAGAGCTAGCGAGCAAATATGTCGGCATCGACCCGGTTCATGAGCCCATTCCGGTGCGACCGGTAGTGCATTACATGATGGGAGGCATCTCGACGGATATCGACGCCAAAACTGCCCTCGAAGGACTCTACGCCGCCGGTGAAACCGCGTGCGTTTCGCTTAACGGCGCTAACCGTTTGGGTTCTAACTCTCTGACCGAGCTATTGGTCTTCGGGGCTCGAGCCGGTCGCGCAGCCGCTGCCTATGCCACCACGGTTTCCATGCCGGCGCCAGCAACGATTCAGGCGCTGGCCGCGGACGAGCAAAAGCGTCTTGATCGCCAGTTCTTGAAAAAGGACGGCGGCAAGGAAAAAATCGCTACGATTCGCCAGGAGATGCAAAAAACAATGGAGGAAGGCGCCGGAATCTATCGCGATGAACAGAGCATGCAGAAGACTTGCAACACGCTGAGAGCTCTGCGAGAGCGTTTTAAGAACATCATCATTGAAGATCGAGACAGCACGTTTAACACCGAAGTTATGAATGCGCTCGAGCTGGACTACATGCTCGACGTGGCCGAGACCGTCGCGAATTCCGCGCTCAAGCGCAAGGAGTCGCGCGGCTCTCATACTCGGACGGATTTTCCGAAACGGGACGACGCAAACTTTCTGAAACACACTCTTGCCTGCCAAACGCCCGATGGACCGAGAATCGAATACCTGCCAGTGACCATTACCCGCTGGCAGCCGGAGGAGCGCAAGTATTAAGCCCCGAGGGGCGAGTGCGAGCCAATTAGCGACGCGCATTTTGAAAATCGGCGCTGATCGCCCAGTGCTAAATTCTAAGAGGAGACAATGGCAGAGCCAACTATCACATTGAACGTTACTCGCTACCGCCCCGATAAAGATCGGGCGCCGACCACGCAATCCTACGTCGTCCCTTACCGGGAGGACTGGGTCGTTCTCGATGCGTTAAATCACATCAAGGATCAGATGGACGGAACTCTGAGTTATCGCTGGTCTTGTCGTATGGGAGTGTGCGGTAGTTGCGGCATGATGGTGAATGGCACGCCTAAGCTCACCTGTGCTGCGTTTCTCCGTGACTATTACCCCCAGGAGATTCGAGTAGAGCCCCTCGTCAACTTTCCGATCATCCGCGATCTGGTCATCGATATGACCGACTTTATGGACAAACTGAAGAGTGTTAAACCCTGGATCATACGCAAGGACGAGAAACCTGTCAGTGAAGGTGAATATTTACAAACGCCGGCGGAACTCGAGGCATTCCATCAGTTCACCCAGTGTATTAATTGCATGCTGTGTTACGCGGCCTGCCCGGTTTACGGGCTGGAGCCGAAGTTTTTGGGACCAGCCGCCATCGCGCTCGGCTACCGCTACAACATGGACTCGCGCGACCAAGGAAAGGATCAACGCGAAATCATCGGCAACCACGATGGCATCTGGGACTGCACATTTGTCGGGGAATGCAGCGTCGTGTGTCCCAAGCATGTGGATCCCGCCGCGGCGATCCAGCGCTCTAAAGTGGACACGACCAAAAACTGGTTTCAATCAATCCTGATGCCCTGGGGGCAACGATGAGCGCCGTGCGACCGGACGCATCCAAGCTTTACCATCGAAAGATGCCAGCGACTTGGTGGCTGACGAAACAGAGCTATTTTCTGTTCATGCTGCGCGAGCTTTCAAGTGTTTTTGTCGCCCTCTTCCTCGTTGTCTACCTTTGTCAGTTATATCAGTTGTCGCAGGGACCCGACGCGTATAGCGCCTTCACGCAAAAGCTCAGTTCGCCCGGCTGGATTCTTTTCCACTTGGTGGCGCTGCTGTTCGCGCTGTACCACAGCTTTACGTGGTTTCAGTCGAGCGCCGTTGTCCTGCCGCTGCGCATCGGCGAGCGTTTGATTTCCCGGCCGATCGTTACGGCGCTGCACGTCGGCGCCTGGGCGATCGTCTCGGTCGTTGTTCTAGTTCTATTCCTCGCGCTTAAGAGCTGAATTATGGCGACAGAAAAAACCATCGAACCGCTCTGGTGGGGGCTCTTCTCCGCCGGTGGCGTAGTAGCCGCATTCTTAGTTCCCATTCACATCATTCTAGTTGGCTTCGCGGTGCCACTGGGCTGGACTACCGACACCGGGGCGTTGTACCGCCTCTGGTGGGTAAAGCTTTATCTCTTTGTCCTGATCGTTCTGCCCCTCTATCATTGGGCTCATCGCTTCTACTTCACTCTCAATGACACGGGGCTCAAAGCAATCAATAAACTCCTCGCCGTGCTGTGCTACGGCGGAGCGATCGTCGGAACGTTTGTTACGGCATGGATTCTTTTAAAGATTTGACCTAAACAAACCAACGGGCAACACGGATGGGCAATCACGGAGAGATCGAAAGCCGCGCCGGTCTTGCCAAATAGCTTTAATATACCCCACCAGACAACGCATCCTCTCGGAGTCGCCCGGTTTCAACGAGCTGTCGCTACCACCTTTCTCCTTGGGGTTGATCGACTATAGGCGGGACTAGCTAAGCTAGATCCGCTCAAGGAGGAGTTGTTAATCTCTATTACAAGCTGCTGTGACTCTATCCACCAAAGACTAGCCAAGTAGCGGCGTACTCGGCTAGCCTGTCAAATATCGCTGGGTAAGTCGGCCCGGAATCTAATTGCGCTCACGCCGCCGCAGGTACAATTTGACCCAATAGTCGTAGAGCGAGGAAACGGTAAATTTCTCGGTTAATGCTTTTTTTAGGGCCGACTCGTACTCGATCGCGATAGCCTGCCCTTCAATCGTCACGCCCAACAAACGGCCTTGTTTCTGATCTACAAATGCGCCTACGGCACGAAGAATTTGGGATAGAGTATTGGCTTCCGGGCTTCCCCCGGTCCCTCTTCTTTGGATTTGGGCTTCTGAGTCCATGCGCATGATATCGTCATGCGAATAATGAAGTTCCAAAACCCCGGAGATTGGTTGGGATTCGGGCGCCGACTTTTTGCGGCGAAATATCTGCCACGTCACATGCAGCGAAATATTGGCCGCGGGGGGTTGCCGCTCCTGGCGTTTTTGGGCGCGTACAGATACGCCCGCGTCCTCGACTTTGAGAGAAAGCGACTCAATCTGAAGCGCTTCCAGCATTTGGCCGACTGGGCGAAGTAGTTGAGAAAAACTATAATTCGGCGCCATGGAGAGCCGGTCTATTTATTAATCAAATTGTAGGGTCGCGGATGGGTTAAGCCGTTGTGGTAGGGCCCGCCTGGCAGTCGACCGTTCGTTTTTTATACATGCGTACCCACTGATCATAAAGCAGGGGCATAGCAAATTCTTCAGTCGCTTTCTTACCGCCTGGTAAGGCGTATTCCACGGTGACCATTTGATCTTCCTTCGACACAGAAGCCATAGAGCCGCGCTTCTGATCTAGCATACTTCCGATAACGCGGAGAATTTGCGATACCGAGTGTGAGTCCGGAGTTCGTTTGTCGACTCGCCGCAGCTCGCGCCCCTCTATTTCGAGCCGTTCGATATCCGTTGGCGTCAAATGCCATTCAAATACACCGGCAGCCAATCGAAGCGCATCTTCTTTATCCAAGGATGCAGCGTGGCCTAAATGCAACTCGGCGAGAAAAGCCCTTTCTCTCGGAGTCAACTGGGCACGATTTCTGGTCTTGTCTCGTATGACGAAGCCATCGCTGTCGGGTTTAACTGCGAAGGAATCGATGCGCAATGATTCGAGCATCTGTCCTATGGGTCGCAGCAATGCCGCATACGTAAAGTCTTCAATCATCGGCTATCCCTCGCGAATTTTCCGCTCGCCACCCAACGACGCTACTGGGTTACGCGTTCGGCTCTCTGCAGGTACATTCTCACCCAAAGATCATACAACTCGCCAACCGCAAGCGTTTCTTTCAGAATACTCCCTAAGGATGTCTTATATTCGACGGAAATGGAGTCGGCGTCGCGAGAAAGACGGAGCAGATGGGCACGTTTCTGATTGAGATATGCGCCGATACTACGCAGCACTTGTGACAAGCTCGCGCCATCCGGCATCCTATGAGGATCGACTCGTTTAGCCCGTCCCTCTTCCTCAAGACGATCGACATCCTTAAAATTATACTGCAATTCGATTGGCGACAGAACCTGTGTGTTGCTCCCCTGGTGACGGGAACGATCACCGGAGTTGGTGGCATCGGGCGTTGCCCCCCAGATAGCATTTAGTTTGTCCGCCGTGACGAGATCGTGAGAAAGTTCCGGGTGCGCGTTCACTAAAATACCTCGGACGTAGAAACCTTCCTCTACCGTTTTCAGCCCAAAGCTCTGCAAGTTCAACGTCTCCAACGCTTGGCCTATAGCGCGCAGAGGCTGTGCATAGTTTGTCATCCCACTCATCAAACCCCCTCCGACTGCGGTGATTTCGTCCTGAATAAGTGACATCCGCTACCCCCGATTTGGCTGGCTAGAAAGATTGTATAACTGGTTTTTACCCTTCAATCCGCAAATTGTCAAGAAAATTAAGGACCTTATAGCAAGTAACTCGAAAGTGTTTGATCAGCCGAATTGCGGTCTGTATCCCGCTTGATAGGCAAAAAATCCCAAATTTAGCAAAAGGTTCTTAAGTGATGTATCGCGTCACAACCGGCACATGCGCCCAAATCAAGTCGTTGAAAAAACAAATTAGCTTGCATCACGCAAAATTTGGATATGAACGGCGACCTCATCAAATCGATCGATGCGGATTTTAATGAAAGTTCCGCGAGCATGGCCTGCTAGTTTTTCCGCAAGCGAAAACCCGCGGCGGCTTGAACCGGCTCCTGCCTGGAAGCATCCTGATCCGAAGCTTGCGCCGGCATTGGCTCTTGATCGACCTTAAGTCCGGCGAGCTTAATTTTTAATCTTAGGTTATTGGCACTGTCCGCGTTGATTAACGCTTGATCTAAAACAATACTCCCGTCCCTGTAGAGGGCGAAAAGCGCCTGATCGAAAGTTTGGCACCCTTCCTGGATGCCCTGCTCCATCGCTTCTTTCAAGATATCGACCTGGCCCTTTTTGATCAGATCTTTGATGCGCGGCGTGTCCATCAAGATCTCCAATGCCACCACCCGTTTGCCATCCACCGATGGGATTAGCCGCTGCGAAACAATCGAACGTAAATTCAGGGAAAGCTGCAAGTAAATCTGCGAATGGCGTTCGGGCGGGAAAAAATTCATGATTCGCTCGATAGCCTGGTTGGCGTTGTTGGAGTGGAGTGTGCCGAGGCACAGATGGCCGGTTTCAGCAAAGGTGATGGCCGCCTCCATCGTTTCCGTGTCGCGAATCTCGCCGATCAAGATAACATCTGGTGCTTGGCGCAAGGTATTCTTAAGCGCCGACTGAAATGAATGGGTGTCGAATCCGACCTCGCGTTGAGTGACAATCGATTGCTTGTGCCTGTGCACGAATTCAATCGGATCTTCGATCGTTATGATGTGGCCGGCCTCATGGGAATTTCGATAATCGATCATCGCCGCCAATGACGTCGATTTACCGGAGCCCGTGGCTCCGACAACTAGAACTAAGCCGCGCTTGGTCATGACGATGTCCGAGAGAATAGAGGGCAAGCCCATCTCCGCCACCGACATGACATCAGCCTTAATGCGCCGAATCACCAGGCCGACAGAGCCGCGCTGCTGCAAAATATTGACGCGGAAACGGGACACGCCGGGAAGCGACATCGCCATATTCATTTCCAGCGACTCGGTGAATTCTCGTTGTTGCTTTTCATTCATGATCGCGTGGGCGATTTCTCGAACCTCGTCGGGAGAAAATGCATGATCCCCTCTCGCCTCGATTTTCCCCTGCACACGGTACATCGGTGGTTTGGCCACCGTGAGATAAAGATCCGACGCCTCCATCTCGACCATCGTTTTAAAAAAATCCTGAATATTTACTTGGGTCATCTCGGATCTCCGCGTAAGATCACACGCGACCACCGACAATCGCGGCCGGACCGGCGGCGCCGAAAAGATTCGGATTCATACTCTTCGACTGGGCCTCTTCCCGAGTCACCAACCCGCGGGTGACGAGGTTCGTCAAGGCCATGTCCATGGTTTGCATACCGTCTTTTTGGCTCACCTGCATCGTGCCGGGAATCTGGTGGATTTTGCCCTCTCGAATAAGATTGCGCACCGCGGTGGTTCCCGTCAGAATCTCCAGCGCCGCGACGCGCCCTCCCGACTTTTTCTTGAGCAGAGTTTGCGTCAGCACGGCTTCGACCGATTCAGCGAACTGAGCGCGAATCTGAGCCTGTTGGCTTGGCGAGAACACGTCGATGATACGGTCAACGGTTTTCGGCGCGCTGGAAGTGTGCAGCGTGCCGAAAACGATGTGACCCGTCTCAGCCGCCGTCAAAGCCAGCTGTATCGTTTCCAGATCGCGCATTTCACCAACCAAGATGATATCAGGGTCTTCGCGTAGGGCGGCCCGCAGCGCATTGGCAAACGAGTGAGTGTGCGGACCGAGTTCTCTTTGGTTGACTAAGCACTTCTTCGATTGGTGCACGAACTCGATCGGATCCTCGACGGTCAATATGTGGCCCTCAAACGAACTGTTCAGATAGTCGACCATAGCGGCCAGAGTCGTTGATTTGCCGGAACCGGTTGGGCCAGTCACCAGAATCAAACCTTTCTCTTTGTCGCACATCTGCTTGAGTATGGGCGGCATGCCGAGTTCTTCGAGGGTCAGGATTTTTGTCGGAATCGTTCGAAAGACCGCGGCCTCGCCCTTTCTTTGTCTGAAAACGTTGACGCGAAACCGCGCCAGCTGATTTAGTTCAAATGAAAAATCGCACTCATGAGTCTCTTCAAAGACTTTCCGTTGCGCGTCGTTCATAATGTCATAAATCAGCGCGTGGACTTCCTCCTTGGTCAAAGGAGGATTTTCAAGTTTCTTTAAATCACCGTCGATACGTATGAGCGGCGGCTCGCCGGCGCTCAGATGGCAATCAGATGCTCCATGTTCCACACCGAATTCTAAGAGTTGGGTGATATCCATAAAGATCGACTCCCATCGAATTGCGTAACGATTTTATTATATCGGTTTAGAAGCTGTAAAGATTATTGTCCGCTGACAATATCAGCAATTACAGTACCAATCCTAAATTAAATTTTACGACGACCAGACGTGGCCGTCTTTGTCAATTGGAAAAATGTTGATTTTATATTTAAAAGCAGATACTTATGGGATGTTTTTCACGGTGCTTGTAACTATGGCCGGACACAAAGTCGCACTGGTAACGGGTGGGGGTACGGGGATTGGAAAGGCGATCGCGCTACAATTGGCCCAAAGCGGTGCGAAAGTGGCCATAGCTTCACGCAACTTGGCCCGTGTCGAAAGTGCCGCTGAAGAGCTCCGAAGGCGCGGCTTGGCGGCTCTCGCCCTGCCGATGGATGTGACCCAAAAAACCGACGTCGAGCGTGCGATCACCACAATCACGTCTCAATGGGGCGCATTGCACATCCTCGTTAACAATGCCGGCATATCGGGACTCAGTATGATCGATGACCCCGACGACAGTAAGTGGTTCGACATCGTCGAAACCAACCTTAACGGTTTGTTTCTCGTCACCAAAGCGGTGCTTCGACACATGCCAGAACAAGCCGGCGGACGGGTTATCAATATTTCATCGGTCCTGGGAAAATTCGGCGTGCCGGGCTATACGGCGTACTGCACCACGAAACATGGCATGATTGGTTTCACCCGGGCCCTTGCTTTGGAAGTCGTCGGCCGAGGAATAACGGTCAACACGATTTGCCCCGGGTGGGTGGACACCGAAATGGCGACGCTCGGCATAAAAGAGACGGCTGTACTCCAGGGAATGACGCCGGAAGAGTTCAAGGCACAGGCAATCGCCGCCGTCCCCATCCAAAGATTTCTAGAAGCAAACGAAGTAGCCGAGCTCGTTGCTTATATCGCCTCAGACGCTGCCTCGGGAATCACCGGGCAGGCGATCAACATTTGCGGCGGTCAGACGATGGTATGAACGTATCTTATCAATGTTCTTGACCAACCGGTCGGATCACAAGCATCCTCGGTCTCCTTTAACCGTCTAAACGCCGAGTGTTTCAACTCATCGAATTAAAAAGAAGTCATCGTGAGCGCTCACACGATCATCGTCCGCAATCCTGCGACTCTCGAGACGGTTGCCGAATTGCCCGTCGCGCAAGCGACGGATGTCGCCGCTGCCGTCGGCCGCGCTCGCGTAGCGCAGGCCGCTTGGCAAACAACCAGTTTTACTGAGCGCGCAGGATTGCTGTACAGGTTACGGGATCTCTTGCTCGACGAGGGCGACCGACTCGCCGATATATTGACCGCCGAAACCGGCAGGCCGCGCGCCGAAGTTTACGGCAACGAGCTTTTCTATCTCTGCGACACGACCGGCTCTTGGGCAAAAAAGAGTGCCGACTATCTGCGGCCGGAAAAAATTCGTCCGCATTTTCCTCTGCTCAAAACTAAAAAAGTGGTTTCCGTCTATGCGCCGCGCGGTGTGATCGGTATCATCAGTCCGTGGAATTTTCCATTGACAATGACCCTGGGAGAAGCGCTGCCGGCGCTGATGGCGGGAAATGCCGTAGTCATCAAGCCTTCCGAGCTAACGCCACTTTCAGCGATTTTTGGCGTTGACATTGCGCTCCGGGCCGGCTTCCCTGAGAATCTCGTCCAAGTCGTCGTCGGCTACGGTGCGACCGGCGACGCACTGGTTGATCATGCCGACATGATCGCGTTTACCGGAAGCGTCGAAACCGGCAAACAGGTAATGCGGCGAGCGGCGGATCGATTGATCCCCGTTTCATTGGAGCTCGGCGGCAAAGATCCCATGGTCGTCCTGAAAGACGCCGATCTGGACCGCGCCGCGGGCGCGTGTGTTTGGGGCGCGCTGATGAATTGCGGCCAAATCTGCACGTCCATCGAGCGGGTTTACGTCGAGGCGCCGATCTATGAACAGTTCGTCGACAGAGTCGTTGCACGTGTTCGCGCGATTCGCCAAGGACAGAGCAGGGACGAAGTCGATGTCGGCAGTATGACCTCGGAAGCACAACTAAAAAAAGTCGCGGCGCAGGTCGACGAAGCTGTTGCCAACGGAGCAAAGGCGCTCACCGGCGGCCGCCGCAATCCAAGTTTAGCGGGATACTATTATGAGCCGACCGTGCTTGTCGATGTCAATCATTCCATGGCCGTTATGAGCGAGGAAACCTTTGGACCGGTTATCCCGATCATCAAGGTTGATGACGTCGACGAAGCGCTGCGCTTGGCAAATGATTCGCGCTACGGATTGAGCGGCAGCATTTTTTCCCGCGACAAAGCCGCCGCATGGCGTCTCGCCGACGGTCTTCAATGCGGTTCCGTGTCTATTAACGATAGTTTAGTAAGCTTCATCGTCGCCGACGCGCCCATGGGCGGTTGTAAGGACAGCGGTTTCGGTTATCGCCACGGCGCCGAAGGAATCCGCAAGTTTTGTCAGCAAAAAACTGTCGTCATCGACAGATTCGGACTCAAGGAGGAATTCCCCTGGTACCCCGCAACAGAAAAGAAAGCGAAGCAAATTCGTCATCTCCTCAACCTGTTGTGTCACTCCGGCTTAAGCCACAAATGGCGCGCACTAAGGGGGCTAATGCGCAGTTAGGCGCCCTTGAACTCATAAAGCGATTCATCTAAGAAAGTGTGATACCGTTCCCAGTGATTCAATCAGAGGAGAATTTTTATGGCCAAAGATCTACCGAGCTTTATCGCCCAAGAAGGCGCGAAGAGAGAAGGCTCAGTCATTCGTGAGAAGAATTTCATCGACGCCAACAATTATGAAACCGTTGCCTATCTGAAACACCTCGATGTCCGCAATGAACCGAAAATGGTCTTGTTCGAAAATGTTCCCGCTTTAAACGGCCAGAAATCCGGGTTCCCGATGTTTTACAACCCGTGGGTCACGCGGCAATACGTCGCCGACTCCTTGGACATGGGCGACATTAAGTCGCCTATGGAAGTCAGCCTCGAAGTCGCCAAGCTCGAACAACAGCAAGGCAAGGTCGAAGTTATTGCGCCTGAAAAAGCGCCCGTCAAGGAAGTTGTGCTCACCGGTGACAAGGCCGATCTGAGAGTTCTGCCGATGCCGATGCACCAAAAAGGCGACGCCGGTCCTTATCACACGATGACCTGCGCGATGAAGGGGTTGAACGCAGATTTTTACGACATCACCTTCACGAAAAATAAATTCCACGATCCACAGCACATGAGCTTCTCCGCGCACAAACATCACCATCTGGAAGCTATGGCCTGCGAATATGAAGAAAAGAATCTGCGTGCGCCGGTGATCGTCATCTTGGGACACCACCCGGCATTCTACCTCTCCTCCTGTGCCATGACCGCTATGGGGAACAACGATTATCTAACCGCATCGGCGTTTTTGAAGGAGCCCCTTCGGTTAACCCCGTCAACGACCTGGGGCGATAAATTCATGGTTCCGGCGGATGCTGAAGTGATCATCGAAGGCGAAATTTTACCCGGCGTGCGCAAGTCGCAAAATCCCTTTGGCGAGATTCTCGGTTATGCCCAACCGAAAATGGACGTGCCGGTCATCGAAGTGACCGCGATCACCCACCGTCGCGGCGGCATCGTCGAAGATTTCTGGCCCGGCCACATGGATCACTGGAATCTCGGCAGCATTCCCAAAGAAGGCAGCACTTACAACGTGATCAGGAAAAATGTCCCCGGGATCCAAGCGATTCATCTACCAGCCTCGGGCTGCGGCCGGTGCATCTGCTACATCTCGATCAAAAAGGAATTCGAAAACGAGCCCAATAAGGCCGGCATGCAGGCGTTCGTCGAGATGCCGAATCTCAAACTCGCGGTCATTGTCGACGAGGACGTCGACGTCTTCAATGAACGCGAAGTGATGTGGGCGGTTGCCACCCGCGTGCATTGGGACAAGGATATCGAGATCATCCGCGAAGTGCAGAGCTTCCGCGGTTGGCTGGGCGACACCGTCGCGATCATCGATGCCACGATACCGTTGAACTCGAAGGCCGAATGGCCGGTGCGCAACGAAATCGAGTCGGCGGCGTTCGAGCGGGTCGCCAAGTTCTTTAAGTAAAAGGGACGCTCAATGGCAGATAAGATCAAATTTATTTATAAGGCGACGTGAACGACTTGCCGCAAAGCAAGAAGTTTCTTGCAAGCAAAAAAAGTCGATTTCGAGGAGCGTGAATACGGCAAAAATCCGTTCACCGAAAAGGAACTGCGCGAGCTCATCGGCGATGAACCGATCGAGCGTTTTCTGAATACCAGAACGCCGCTTTATCGAGAAAAAAACATGAGGCAAAAGCCGCCCTCGAAAGACGAGGCGATCAAGCTGATGCTCAAAGACGCCAATTTGCTCAAACGCCCCGTCATCATCAAGGGCAAGCAGAAGCTCACGGGCTTCAACGAAGCCGAAGTCAAAGCACTTCTTTAAATGACCATCTCGCGCCGGACGGCCATAACCTCCGCCGGTTTCTTGCAGCCCACCGCTTCCGCATGAAAACCAAAGGCGAAATCGAAGCGGAAAACAGCCGAGCCCTCGTCCAATTTGAAATCGATTACATGGGGCGCGGTCCAAAAGAAGCGCGCACCTATATTATCGAGGACATGCTCGTCGTCAGACTCAAGGGTGTATTGACCCCGGCCGAGGAACAGCTGACAAAGACCGGCGACGGCGGCGAGCTGGTTAAGAAAGCGCACGATCCTCATCGAAAAAGCGAAGCCGCTTCTCTATCAGGTCGTCGGCGACATTTCCGGCACGAAGATCTTGGACTTGCATACCGACATCAGCACCGCTTCAGGCGAACGGGTCTTTGTCTTCACGTTGGAATCCAATCTCGAGAGGCTGTTGGGGCGTCGACGGGAGTCTTGACATCCGCGGCTGCAATTTTTATAAAAGTATCCGTCTGACGATCTCCCGAAGGGTTGGCGTTAACTGACCTCAACCAGTTGGGAAATAGGCCGACCTAAGAAACTTCGTCTGGATCCTAGCTTCCGGGGTTGGATTTCTTGCGCTGATAATCGGAGTGGATTCGCTCAAGATTAAGCGAGAGAAAAAATAAGTTTTCCATCATTGCTCCTGTCAAACCGAGATCGCGTCGTCGAGGCGCCCGCCCTCGGCGACGCAGTTCCTTCCATGTGGCGCTTTCCGCGGACTTGCCCCGTGTGCCGACGCGGCGGAAGAACTCCGCGTCGGCCTTTTGCTTCCTAAGTTCTCGCTCCTCAGATCTTGGATTCCAGCATTCATAAATTGACACTAACACGACGATATGGTCTGGATACAAGTTGTCTCGGTGCAGCCTCCACGCTACCAAACATAACATGCATGCCGAAATGAGAAGAAAGGTTCAGGATCATGACTGAAGCAACCCTATCCGGACTGAAACTTTTTAACCGCGGTAAGGTCCGCGATATTTATGATCTAGAAGATAAGCTCTTATTAGTCGCGAGCGATCGTATCTCTGCCTTCGACGTGATCCTACCCACGCTGATCCCCGATAAAGGCAAAATACTCACGGCCATGTCTGAATTCTGGTTCGGCATCATCAAAGATATCGTGCCTCACCATCTGCTCACGACCCGTGTCGAAGAATTCCCGGCCATCTGCGAACCGCACAAAGCCGAGTTAGCAGGCCGATCGATGCTCGTCAAAAAAAGCCTGCCCGCGCCGGTAGAATGCATTGTCCGCGGTTATCTGGCCGGCTCGGGCTGGAAAGATTACCAGCAAACTGGCGCGGTGTGCGGCATACCACTGCCGAAAGGAATGGTAGAAGCATCACGGCTCGCCGAGCCGATCTTCACACCTTCAACGAAGGCCCCGGTGGGCGCCCACGACGTCAATATTACGTTCGACGAAATGATCGGCAAAATCGGCCGGCAACGAGCCGAAAAGATGCGCGACGCAACTATCGCGATTTATTGCCGGGCACGCGACCTGGCGGAAAAAAAAGGTATCATCATCGCCGACACCAAGCTCGAATTCGGTATCGAAGGCGACAATATCATACTGATCGACGAGGTGCTTACTCCCGATTCGTCCCGCTTTTGGCCGGCGGACGGATACACGCCGGGAAAAACACCCGATAGTTTCGACAAGCAGTTCGTGCGCGACTATTTGCTCAATTTGCCGTGGGATATGAAATCGCCGCCACCTGCGCTACCGCCGGAGATAATCAGGAAAACCCAGGAAAAATATCTTGAGGCGCTCAGGCGCCTAACCCGCTAGATCGAACAACACCTACGCGCGCCCTTGACCGGCGCGTGGGAAACGCCTGCTTGCCGCGCGGGGAAAGTTTGGTCGCAAGTTTGGTTATTCTCAGAGCCCCTGATCGATAACATTGGCGCAGAACCCCTTCGATGAATCGTCGCGCTGCACGCTCGTCGTAATCGTGCGGTATGTGGATAAACCCAAACGCTATGTTTAACTTTTCGCGGGCGATTTCGCGCAGGATCACGTACATCGAATAGTTACACACATAATCACCCGCGTACTTCGAGACCTTCGCCCACCGGCCCGCCTTCACTTTAAGAGTCGTTGGCAGTTGCTTGCGTTCCCTTGCAAAGATTGGTCTTTGTTTCTCCGCTTTGCCGGGCCTTCGACGGTTGACCGCCTTCGTTTCGACTTCAATTCCGCGCCGCGAGCTTTGTCCGAGACCGAGCACGATATCCGGGCGATGCTTCTTGAGCGCTTGGACGAATAGCGCGCGCTGGAACCGAACTGGAAATACTACGGATTTAAGATCCGCTGTGGCGGGTAATAACTTGATGATTTTCGCGGTGATGTTCTCGCGAAATTGCCGATAGGGACCGAAGCCGTAGATCAGTATCCGCATAGCGCTCTTTCACCGATCTATTGAATCACGCCCCAGCGCAAGACAAACCGTGAGAATAAAATAAGACTGGCCGGCATTAAGCCGGCCAGTGGAGAAAGAAACTGCAAACGAGAGAAATGGCCTACTCTTTCGGCGCCGCCCGCATAATCACGCCGGAAGAATCCCCCGCGGTGGTCGATCCGACTTCCTGGTAGATCTTCGCTCCCGTCTTTTTGAACTCTTCTGCCTTTTCGTGCATGCCGGCCTGGAGCGCGGCTTGTTCCTCCAAGCCCTTCTGAGCGGCGTACTCGCGCACGTCTTGGGTGATCTTCATGGAGCAGAAATGCGGTCCGCACATCGAACAGAAGTGCGCCACCTTGGCGCCCTGCGCCGGTAAAGTCTCGTCGTGGAATTCACGTGCGGTCTCGGGATCCAAGCTAAGATTGAATTGATCTTCCCAACGGAACTCGAAGCGCGCCTGGCTCAATGCGTCGTCGCGCATCTGCGCGCCGGGATGCCCCTTGGCCAAGTCGGCGGCGTGAGCCGCGATCTTGTAAGCGATTACGCCGTCCTTGACGTCTTTTTTGTCTGGCAAGCCGAGATGTTCTTTGGGCGTCACATAGCAAAGCATCGCGGTGCCGTACCAGCCGATCATCGCCGCGCCGATAGCGCTAGTGATATGATCGTAGCCGGGAGCGATGTCCGTTGTCAGCGGGCCGAGGGTATAGAACGGCGCCTCGTGGCAGACTTCCAGCTGCTTGGTCATGTTCTCGTGAATCAAGTGCATCGGCACGTGGCCGGGCCCCTCGATCATCACTTGGACGTCGTGTTTCCAGGCGATTTCGGTCAATTCGCCCAATGTTTCCAGTTCGCCGAACTGCGCTTCGTCATTGGCATCGGCAATCGATCCCGGACGCAGGCCGTCGCCCAAGGAGAACGACACGTCGTAGGCTTTCATGATGTCGCAGATCTCTTCGAAATAGGTGTAAAGAAAATTTTCCTGGTGATGCGCCAGACACCATTTTGCTAAAATCGAACCGCCGCGAGAAACGATACCCGTTACTCGATTGGCCGTGAGTGGCACGTAGCGCAACAACACGCCGGCATGAATCGTGAAGTAGGACACGCCCTGCTCGGCTTGTTCCACCAGAGTGTCACGGAAAATTTCCCAGGTCAGCTCTTCAGCTTTGCCGTCGACTTTTTCCAAAGCTTGATAAATCGGTACGGTGCCGATGGGCACCGGGGAATTGCGCAAGATCCATTCGCGCGTCTCATGAATATTTTCGCCGGTGGACAAATCCATCACCGTATCGGCGCCGCACCGAGTCGCCCAAATCATCTTCTCGACTTCTTCTTCAATCGACGAAGCGACCGCAGAGTTGCCAATGTTGGCATTGATCTTGACTAGAAAGTTACGGCCGATGATCATCGGCTCTGCTTCGGGATGGTTGATGTTCGCCGGGATGATGGCTCGGCCGCGCGCGACCTCATCGCGGACGAATTCTGCAGTGACGAATTGCGGTATCGAAGCACCGAAGCTATAGCCCGCGTGCGTTCGGCCCGACGCCCCTTTGGCGCCGTGTTCCAGCGCTTTCTCGCGGCCGATGTTTTCGCGCATCGCGATATACTCCATCTCCGGTGTAATGATGCCCTTCCTGGCGTAGTGCATCTGGCTGACGTTGTGGCCTGTCTTCGCGCGCAGGATCGGCCGGCGTGCCGCGTCTGGGAATCGCTCCGTCGATACATGCTTGCTATTCCCGTTCTTGCCGGGGGGCGGTTGATAGCTCGGTCCCGCCAATTGTTCGACATCGCCGCGGGAAAGGATCCAATCTGACCGCAGCGGCTTTAAACCCTGACGAATATCAGTGTCGATATTCGGATCCGTGTATGGCCCCGA
>Ga0193707_1000165_pt1 | contig 19877 bp, 21 predicted proteins | sample U3c2metaG_FD_143043 | JGI IMG/M metagenome (GOLD analysis project Ga0193707, IMG submission 143043) | Soil microbial communities from a riparian zone of the East river system, Colorado, United States - U3c2 | ecosystem: Environmental > Terrestrial > Soil > Riparian zone | place: USA: East River... | reverse complement strand
CCGCGCTCCCCGGTGTCCAAGGCGGCAACCAGGTCCTCGACCTGGTGACCGGCGAGCACACCGCCCGGGTGGCGTTCGCGACCCCGGACAAGGCTCGGGTCTCGGTGCTCGACAACATGGCCGAGCGGGTCTGGACGACCGACGGCAAGTCCGCGTGGGCGTACGACTCGTCCAAGCGTGAGGCCGTCAAGCTGACCGTTCCGGCGCACGCAGCGAAGCCCGACAAGGCCGCGCCGCAGTCTTACGATCCGCAAGCGGTCGCCAAGCAGTTCCTGGACGCGATCGACCCGACCACCAAGGTCGAGGTGAGTGGCACGGAGAAGGTGGCCGGCCGGGATGCGTACAAGCTGCGCCTGGTGCCGAAGACGGACAAGACGACGGTTGGTTCGGTCACGCTGGCGGTCGACTCGAAGACGTGGGTCCCGCTCGAGGTGACCGTGATGCCGCGGACCGGCAACGACCCGGCCGTCGAGCTCGGGTTCTCCTCGGTGTCGTTCGACGTACCGGCCGCAAGCAGCTTCGCGTTCACCCCGCCGAAGGGCGTGAAGGTGACGGAGAAGACGCCCGCGGCCCGCGAGATCCCGAGGCAGGTCAAGCCGCCGAAGGCGATCGGCCCGAAGGGTGAGAAGCCGGTCAAGCCCGGTACGCCGAAATCCGGCGAGCCGACCGTGATCGGCAAGGGCTGGGAAAGCGTGGCGATGGTTCGTGGCCTGAAGGGCACCACCGGGAACGGAGCGCTCGACCAACTGCTGGCCAACGCGCCGACCGTCCAGGGCACGTGGGGTAAGGGCAAGGTCCTCACCAGCAAGATGGTGAGTGCGCTGATCACCGACGACGGCCGCGTGTTCGTCGGCCTGGTCACCCCCGACACCCTCCAGGCCGCCGCAGCCAAGGCTCCCCGCTAACCGTGAGCACTTCGACTCCGCCCCCACTGCCGTCACCGCACGCGGAGGGGGCAGGTCGGTTCCCGGCGTCGGAGACGGAGTCAGCTCCCGCCGGCCCAGCGCCGGCGACGACCCCGGCGTCCGCGACCCAAGCGGGCAGAAGCCCGGTAGTCACCCAGGCCCTGACCAAGCGGTTCCAGGGTGGCCAGGTCGCGGTGGATGCGATTGATCTCGAGGTGCCGGCCGGAAGTGTGTTCGGGTTCCTCGGGCCGAACGGGTCGGGGAAGACGACGACGATCCGGATGCTGCTCGGCCTGATCGCGCCGACATCCGGTTCGGTCGAGCTGCTCGGTGAGCCGATGCCGAAGGCGCACCTGAAGGTGCTCCCGCGGGTCGGCGCACTGGTCGAGGGCCCCGCGTTCTACCCGTTCTGGACCGGAGTGGCCAACCTGCTCAGGTTCGACGCCGCCGATCGGACAGCCGACCCCAGGACCCGCAAGGCCCGCGCGGGGCTTGCGCTCGAGCGGGTCGGCCTCTCGAACGCGGCCGAAAAGAAGGTCCGGGCGTACTCGCTCGGCATGAAGCAGCGCCTCGCCATCGCGGTCGCGCTGATGCAGCGCCGCGAACTCCTCGTCCTGGACGAGCCGACCAACGGTCTCGACCCGCAGGGTACCCGCGAAGTGCGCCATCTGATCCGCGAGCTCGCCGGCGACGGCACCACGGTCTTCACCTCGACCCACCTGCTGGCCGAGGTCGAGCAGGTCTGCACCCACGCCGCCGTGATGAGCCGCGGGCACCTGCTCCGCCAGTCCACCGTCGCCGACCTGCGCTCCGAGGTCCGCCCTCGTCTGATCGTCCGTACGCCGGACCTGAGCCAGGCAGCCGAAACACTCCAGGGCCTCGGCGTCACCGACCTCAAGACCACCGCTGAGACTGTCGAGGGCGACCCCGGCGAACTCCCGATCGAGAAGTTCGCTGCCGCGCTGGTCGCCGCCGACGTACGCATCCACGGCTTCGGCGTGGAACGCCCCAGCCTCGAAGATGCGTTCGTCGCGCTCACCGGGGAGGGCTTCGATGTCGCCGAGTAACGAGCCGAGTAACAAGATGGGGGACTGATGGCCGTCGCCGAGGCGGTGCGTGTGCCGAACGCCGGACGGCACACTCTCGCCCTGTTCCGCTCGGAGCTGCACCTGGTCTTCGGCCGGGCCCGGAGCTGGGTACTGCTCGCCGTCCTCGCGGCCGTTCCGCTGATGATCGGGATCGCGATCAAGGTCTCCGGCTCCGACGGCGGCGCCGAAGGATTCCTCGGCCAGATCGCCGGCAACGGCCTGTTCCTGATCGTCGCGAGCCTCGGGCTGTCGCTGCCGTTCTTCCTCCCGACCGCGGTGACGGTGGTGTCGGGGGAGTCGCTGGCGGGAGAGTCCAGCCTCGGCACCCTGCGGAACCTGCTGACCGCTCCGGCCGGACGGTCCCGGTTGCTCGCGGCCAAGATGGTGGCGCTCACGGTGTACTGCCTGGCCGCGACGATGACGGTGTGGATCTCCGGGCTGATCGTCGGATTCGTACTCTTCCCGGTCGGCGACGTCGTCCTGCTCTCCGGGACGACGGTCCCGCTCGGCAACGGACTGCTCCGCGCGCTGGGGATCGCTGTGGTGATTTCGCTTTCGCTGCTCGGGCTCGCCGCGATCGGGCTGTTCGTGTCCTCGCTGACGTCGACCCCGCTGGCCGCGATGGCCGCCACGTTCGGCACGTTCATCGTGCTCGGCATCCTGACCGCGATCCCGCAGATCCACGTGATCCATCCGTGGCTGCTGATGTACCGCTGGCCGTCGTTCGCCGACCTGCTCCGCGATCCGCCGTACTGGCACGACATCGGCCGCAACCTACTCCTGCAGGCCGGCTACGTGGCCGTCTTCTACACCGCGGCCTGGGCCCGCATCACCAGCCGCGATATCACCTGAGTCCCCGGTGTCCCGTCAGCGGCTGAGAGACTAGGCGGGTGGATGCCGACCTGGTCGCCGTACTGCGCTGTCCCGTCTGCGGCGACGCCCTCGCCCTGACCGACCGGACCGCGCAGTGCCCGCGCGGCCACGGGTACGACCTGGCCAAGCAGGGCTACCTCAATTTGTTGCCTTCGGCCTCCACTGGGATCGAGGGCGACTCGGCCGCGATGATCGGCGCCCGCACCGTGTTCCTCGGCGGCCGCCACTACGCGCCGATCCGGGACGCGCTGATCCTGGCCAGCGCCGGGCTCCAGGAGCACGACCTGGTGGTGGAGGTCGGCGCCGGCACCGCCTACTACCTGGCCGGCGTCATCGGCACGGCGACCGGCCGGCGCGGTATCGCCCTGGACGTCTCGAGGTACGCCGCTCGTCGCGCGGCCAAGGTGGACCCACGGATCGGGTCGGTGGTGTGCGACGCGTGGCGGGAGCTGCCGTTGCTGGACGACTCGGCCCAGCTGATGCTGAATGTGTTCGCCCCACGCAACGCGGCCGAGATGGCCCGGGTCCTCGCACCCGACGGCACCCTCCTGGTGGTGACACCGAATCAGCAGCACCTTGCCGAACTGGTCGGCGTACTGGGGCTTGTCACGGTGGACGAGGAGAAGGAGCGGCGGCTGCAGGAGTCGTTCGCCGGGGTGTTCGTCCGGACCGGCAGCGAAGTCATCGAGGACACCATGCGGCTCGACCGATCAGCGGTCGAGCAGTTGGTGCTGATGACACCGAGCGCGCGGCACGTGAACTACCGGGAGCTCATCGGACAGATCGCCGTCCTGCCGGAACCGGCGATCGTCACGCTGTCCGTCACACTGTCGACCTGGCGGCCGGCCGGCTGAGGCAAACTCCCGCCACTCACCAACCTTCCAGGCTCCGAGCGGATCACGCTCGGGTCTCGGCCGGCGTCGGCCGTCGGGACGGGTTGGTGAGTGGACGGAGTCCGCGATCGGTCAGGCCGCCTTGCCGACGAGCTCGCGGGCGACCACGGTGCCGTGCTGCTCGGCCGTGACGTGGGCCTCGGCCTCGGAGACCTTGGAGGCGTCGATGAGCTCCTCCATGCCCGGGGTGACCGGGGCGAGGGTGAGCTCGGCGGCCGCGGTCCGGATGTTCATGCCGAGGATGTCGCCGAAGACGCGCTCCAGGTACGGCGTGGCGTGGTCCCAGCCGTGCTTCGGGGCGCCGGGGCTGTAGCCGCCACCGCGGGCCAGCGTGAAGATGACCGGGCGGCCGACGGTCGGGCTGGGGCCGCGGACCAGTTCGGTGTCGATCAGCAGCAGGTCGATCCAGGTCTTCACGTGCTGCGCGATGCCGTAGTTGTACAGCGGTACGGCGAGCAGGATCGCGTCGGCGGCCTTGACCTCGCTCGCGAGTTCCTCGGCGAGAGCCCGCGACTCCGCCAGCGGCATGGTGTCGGCGGGCGGTTCCTGGCCCACCTGGGCCGCGGCCAGACCGGGCCACGCGGCGGCGGGCAACGGGTGCAGCCCGAGGTCGCGCCGGACCACGACGCCGTCCGGGTGCTCCGCTTTCCAGGCGGCCTCCGCGCTGTCCGCCAGGGCGCGGGTCACCGATCCGTCGAGGCGGATGCTGGCGTCGACGCGTAGCAGGGTGCTCATGTCGTCTGTCTCCATCAAGGGTGAGAAGGGTTAAGCTGCTTCGAAGATAGTCTGTTGAGCAGAACATATGCAAGTCAGATCGTATTCCGAGTGGCATACACCACGTACGATGGCGACATGACCAGTACGTCGCCCGAGGTCACGGCCCGGGCCGCCCGAGGGGCCGAGCCCGGGACCGCCAGTGGCGCGCCGGTGGAGGCCGACCTCGGCTGGGCGCTGGGTGTGGTGTTCCGCCGGTACGCGAAGGCGGCTGCCGCCGCGCTCGACGACGTACCGGGTGGTCCTCGGGGTTACCAGGTGCTCGCGACCGCGAACTCCGAGGGCCCGAAGCGGCAGCTCGATCTGGCCGCGCAGCTCGGCGTGGACCGGACCGTGATGACGTACCTGCTGGACGACCTGGAGAAGGCGGGCCTGGTGCAGCGCCGGCCCGACCCGGCCGACCGGCGGGCGCGGCTGATCGTGCCGACCGGGCAGGGCCTGGAGACCCTCTGTGACCTGGAGCGCCGCCTCTCCACCGCCGAGGAGGAGGTGCTCGGCATCCTCGACGAGTCCGAACGCTCCAGCTTCCGCCTGCTGCTGCAGCGGGTGGCGATGAAGGCCGACGCGATCGACCCGCTGCACAGCGCGTGCGCCCTGGCCGACGACTCGGTCGACCCGGTCGGCACCTGAGCTGCCACGCCGTCAGTGCAGGGGCACGAAGCCTGACTCGTACGCGCGGATGACGGCCTGAGTGCGGTCACGGGCGTTGAGCTTGGCCAGCACATTCGCGACATGGGTCTTGACCGTCTGCAGCCCGAGGATGAGTTCGTCCGCGATCTCCGCGTTCGACAGCCCGCGCGCCATCAAGCGCAGGATCTCCTGCTCGCGGTCGGTCAGCTGGAACTCGTCCAGGCCGGTCGGCCGAGCTGCCTGCCGGCCCACGTGCGCCAGCGCGAGCGCCCGGATCGCCTCCGGGAACAACAGTGACTCGCTTCCGGCGACCGTGCGGATCGCGGCGATGATGTCGTCCGGCGGTGTCCGCTTCAGCAGGAATCCGGACGCACCGGCGCGGAGCGCGTCGTACACGTAGTCGTCGTTCTCGAAGGTCGTGACGACCAGGACCCGCGGCGCCGGGTCGAGGTTCTCCAGCAGCAACCGGGTCGCCTGGATCCCGTCCACTGCCGGCATCCGGACGTCCATCAGGACCACGTCGGCGCCGGTCCGGCGGACCACCGGCAGCACCTCAGCGCCGTCACCGGCCTCGCCGACGACCGTGAGGTCGGGCTCAGCGTTGATGATGGCGCGCAGCCCGCTGCGGATCAGCGGCTCGTCGTCGACCACGACCACCGACAGGTTCATGTCATCCCTTCGTCGTCACGCTGACCGGCAATGTGACCGCGAGCCGCCAGAGATCCCCGGTCAGGCCGGCGTCCACGGTGCCTTGCAGTACGGCGACCCTTTCACGGATACCGGCCAGTCCACGGCCGCCGCCCGTGTGGTCCGCCGGACCGTTGACCGACCTGCTGACCGGGTTGGTCACGACGAGCCGCAGTCCGGAGGCGTCCAGCCGGATCGACAGGTTCACGGTGAGCTCACCGGCCGGGCGGCCGGCGTGCCGGACCGCGTTGGTCAGGCCCTCCTGGATGATCCGGTACGCCTCCCGGGACAGTGCCGCGGGCAGCCCGTCCAGGTTGCCGCTGCGCTCGAGCTCGATCGTGATCCCGCCGGCCTTGGTGGCGTCGACCAGCCGGTCGAGCTCGCCGAGCGTTGCCTGCGGTGTGGTGCGGAAACCCGGCCGCCGGTCGTCGCGGAGCAGACCGAGTACGTGGTCGAGATCTGCCAGCGCGGCCCGGGCGGACGTCTCCATCGCGGCCAGAGCGGTCTCGGCGAACTCCGGATCGGACGCCAGCACTCGGCGAGCGGCGGCCGCCTGGATGGTGACCAGGCTGAGGGCGTGCCCGACGCTGTCGTGCAGCTCCCGGGCCAGACGGTTACGTTCGGCAAGGGTCGCGGTCTGCCGCTCGAGCAGGTCGATCCGCTCCGCGGTGGTCGGCCCGAGGACGCGCGGCGCCAGGTGGGCGAGCAGGGCGCCGACCGCGGCGGACAGCATGAACAGCCCGACGATCCCGGCCAGCGCGGCGGCCGGTAGCCAGATGTCGGTCCAGGTGCCGCTGACGTCGTAGGAGATCTCGGGGACGATGTCGCGCGGACCGGGGGAGCGGAACGGCGCCGCGAGCCACATCGCACCGACCGCGAAGATGATCGTGGTCAGGATGCCGATGACACCACCGGCGACCAGGTGCAGGCAGAACCAGACCGCCGTCCGCCGCCGTTGCGCCCCGGTCCGCGCGGGGCCGAGCGGGCGCTCCTCGAACCGGACCGCGAGCAACGACTCGACCGCGATGCCTTCCACCTCGCGGACCGCGGGCAACATACCGAGTGCGAGCGGCGGCGCAGCCACCAGGATCGCCAGGATGATGCCGGTGGCAACCTTCGGCAACTGGAGGTCCTCGACGACCGAGCCGAGCGCACTACCCACCAGGATGAACGCGAGGACCAGCGCGGCGCCGAGCAGCAGATACACCCAGCGCAGGTACGTCGACGTCCGGACCAGGCTGGTCACCGCGTGCCCGGCGTACGACGCGCAGCGGCGCAACGGGGACGTGGCCCGGCGGCCCGGCTCGCGCGCGGGACGCGCCGACCCACGCACCAGTCCGTCCGTCACCCCCTCATCGTGTCAAACTCCGGCTCCGGCCACCTCCCTCCCCCGGGGGAGCGCGGGGAAACCCTTGCATTCGGCATCGGAGCGTGGGGTGGGTCACCCGGAATTGAGGGTTTACGCAAATTTGACGGGGATCGGACGGGTTCGGAGCCGGTGGACGTCGCGATCTGCTGTCCGGACGGGTACGGTCTGTGGTCGGGGCGGGTGCCGGTCCGGACACGGGCAGGTATGGGGAAAGGCTCCAGGACGGGTGGCCGGCGGGCGCTGCGAGGACCAGGGGCGGTGGACGTTAAGTCACCGTGAAGTCCGCGCGGGCCGATTGACCACCCTTCCATATTTGATGTTTGATCAAATATCGGACAAGAGAGGTCGATATGAGGTTGAGGCGTTCCGTCATCGCCCTGATGGCGGTCCTGGGGCTCGCCCTGGTCAGTGCATGTAACAACGGTGACGACAAAGGCGGTGCAGCGGACAACGGTTTGACGAAGGTCAGCTACCTGACCTCGTTCAACACCTTCGGCCGGGAGGCCTACGCGTACGTCGCCCTGGACAAGGGCTACTTCAAGGACGCCGGCTTCGACGTCAAGATCAACCCGGGCTCCGGCACGGTCGACGTGATGAAGCTGGTCGCGGGCGGCCAGGCCGACTACGGCATCGGCGACTTCACCGCGACCGTGATCACCCTGGGCAAGCAGAAGCTGCCGGTCACCACGGTCGGGATGATCCACCAGCGCTCGATGGCCGCGATCGTCTCGCTCGAGGGCTACGGCATCAAGAAGCCGCAGGACCTGATCGGCAAGCAGATCGGCGACCAGCCGGGCTCGACCAACACCGTGATGTTCCCGGTCTACGCCAAGGCCGCCCACATCCCGGCGGACCAGACCAAGTTCATCCCGTCCCCGCCGGCCGGGCTGCCGGCCCTGCTGGCCTCCGGCAAGGTGCCCGGCATCGGCCAGTTCGTGGTCGGCAAGCCGCTGATCGAGAAGGCCGACCCGAAGCACCGCAAGGCCGTCGTCCTGCCGTACGGCGACGTGTTGCCGGACCTGTACGGCAACACGATCATCACCCGGACCGATCTGGCCAAGGACCACCCGGACCAGGTGAAGAAGTTCACCGGCGCGCTGCTCAAGGGCCTGCAGGACACTTACGACGACCCGGCCGCGGCGGCCGCGACGCTGAAGAAGTACGTGCCGCAGACCGACCTCGGGGTTGCCACCGAAGAGCTCAACATCATGAAGAAGTACATCAAGCCGCAGGGCTTCAACGGTCCGCTCGGCGAGGTCGACCTGAATCGCGTGAAGACCATCATCGCGCTGCTGGAGAACGCGGATCAGATCAAGCCGGCCGGGTCGATCAAGCCGGAGGACGTGGTCACCCTCAGCCTCGCGCCGAAGAGCTGAGACCGCCTCGATGATTCAGCTGGACGATGTGGGTCAGGTCTTCGACGGACGCGAGGGCCAGGTCACAGCCCTCGAGAAGATCGACCTGCACGTCCGCGACGGTGAGTTCGTCACGCTGATCGGCCGGTCCGGGTGTGGCAAGTCCACCCTGCTCCGGCTGATCGCGGGACTCATCGCACCGACGACCGGTTCGGTCCAGGTGGCGGGCGATCCCGTCACCGGGCCGCGCCGGGACGTGTCGTTCATGTTCCAGCGCCCGGCCCTGCTGCCCTGGCGGTCGGTGCTGTCGAACGTGATGCTGCCGGTCGAGATCGACGGTGGCGCCGGCGATCGCGGCCGGGCGGCGTACCGGGACCAGGCCCATCAGCTGCTTGAGCTGGTCGGCCTGCAGGGGTTCGAGCGGCGGCTGCCGCACGAGCTGTCCGGTGGCATGCAGCAGCGCGTCTCGCTGTGCCGGTCGCTGATCCGCGACCCGCAGGTGATGCTGATGGACGAGCCGTTCTCGGCGCTCGACGCACTCACCCGGACCGAGCTGTCCGAGGAGCTGCAGCGGATCAAGATGGAGCTGTCCACCACCATCGTGTTCGTCACCCACTCGATCGAGGAGGCCATCGTGCTGGCCGACCGAGTGGTCGTGCTGACCCCGCGGCCGGGCCGGATGCGCGAGGTCGTCGACATCGACATCCCGCGGCCGCGCAGTCTCGGCCAGGACGCGCACCTGACCGAGGTCGCGCGGATCAGCGCCCGGCTGCACGGCCTGCTGGCGGAGAAGGCCGCTGAGCTCCCGGTCGACGAGCTGCGGCCGCGATGACCAAGCGTTCGTGGCTGACCAGTTCGCCGGCCGCCGCCGTACTGCTCCCGGTCCTCGGCCTGATCGGCGCGATCGCGCTGTGGTGGCTGGCCACGGTCGTGTTCTCGATCGAGCCGTACCTGGTGCCCGGCCCGGGTGACGTGGTCCGCAAGTTCTTCGAGCAGCCGGCGTACCTGCTGAAGGAGACCGGGGTGTCGTTGCTGGAGACGATCGAGGGCTTCGCGCTCGCGATCGTGGTCGGCGTGCCGATCGCGGTGGTGATCGTCCGCTCGGCGATCCTCGAGCGCCTGGTCTACCCGTTGCTGCTGATGCTGAACGCGATCCCGAAGATCGCGGTCGCGCCGCTGCTGGTGGTGTGGATGGGCTTCGGGCAGTGGCCCAAGGTCGTAATGGTGCTGCTGATGTGCTTCTTCCCGATCGTCATCTCGACCGCGCAGGGGATGAAGTCGACGCCGGTGGAGCTGGTCGAGCTGCTCCGGTCGCTGAACGCGAGCCGGGTGCAGGAGTTCTTCAAGCTGCGGCTGCGGTACGCGATGCCGCAGATCTTCACCGGGCTCAAGGTCGCGATCTCGCTGGCCGTGATCGGTTCGGTGATCGCCGAGTTCGTCGGCGCCACCCGCGGCCTGGGCTACGTGATCCAGCAGTCCGGCGCGAGTGCCGACACCACGCTGGCATTCGCCGCGATCACGCTGCTGAGCATCATGAGCATCGTCTTGTTCTACGCCCTGGTCCTGCTGGAGCATGTGCTGCTCCCCTGGGCGCGGGAGACACGGTGACCGTGCTCCTCAGTCCAGGCCGGGAGGCCCGATGACCGCTCAAGCCTCCGATGCGGACCGCCGGGTTCTCGTTCGGCCCGCCTGGCTGGAAGCGACGGTCTCGGCCGTCTTCAGCGCGCTCGGCTTCGAGCCGGCCGACTCCGCGAAGATCGCCGCCGCGCTGGTCGAGGCAGACCTGCGCGGAGTCAGTTCGCACGGCGTCATGCTGGTCCCGATGTACGTCGAGCGCCTGAACGCCGGCGGTGTCACCCGCGAACGCGAGCTGGACCTCCTGTACGACGCCGGCGCGGCGATGGTCGTGGACGCGCGCGGCGGGATGGGGCAACTGTCCAGCCCACAGGCGATGGGGCACGCGATCGAGCGGGCCGGCCGGTACGGCATCGGCCTGGTCTCGGTCCGCAACGCGCATCACTTCGGTGCGGCCAGTCGCTGGGCCATGCAGGCCGGTCAGGCGGGGTGTATCGGTATCGCAATGTCCAACACCACGCCGTTGATGCCGGCCCCCGGCGGAGCCGAGCGGATCGTCGGCAACAACCCGCTGGCGGTCGCCGTGCCGACCTCGGCCGGGGTGGAGATCGTGCTCGACATGGCTCTGTCGGCCGTTGCCCTGGGCAAGATCCGGCTGGCGGCGTCGGCCGGACGGCCGATCCCGGAGACCTGGGCGACGGACCCGTCGGGGATCCCGACCACCGACCCGGAGGAGGCCGTGCTCGGGATGCTGCTGCCGGCCGCCGGTCACAAGGGCTTCGGGCTGGCGCTGATGATCGACGTCCTGACCGGTGTCCTGAGTGGCGGCGGCTGGGGCGACCAGGTCCGGCCGCTGTACCGGGAGCCGGACCGGCCGAACGACTGTGCCCACCTGTTCCTGGCGATCGACCCGGAGCTGATGGGCGGGGTGGAGAGCTTCCGGCGGCGCTCGTCCGGGCTGGCCGCGCGGGTCCGGGGCAGCGCGACGGCGCCGGGGGTGAACCGGCTGCACCTGCCGGGGGAGATCGAGGCGGAACGGGCAGCACACCAGCGGCGGCGCGGCGTACTGATCGAGAGGTCGGGGCTGGACGGGCTGCTGGCGGCCGCGCGCGCGGCCGGTGCCGTCGTTCCGGCGGGAGGTTTACTGAGCTGATGGCGAAGAGACAGGTTTCGACGACCGCGCTGCACGCCCCGAACGGGGTGTTCTCGCAGGCCACCACGATCGAGGCGACCGGGCGGCTGGTGTTCGTCTCCGGGATGACCGCGCGCCGTCCGGAGGGCGGGATCGCCGGCGTCGGCGACATCCGGGAGCAGACCCGGCAGGTGTGTGCGAACGTCCGGGCCGCGGTCCGTGCCGCCGGCGGCACGCTCGCGGACGTCTGCCGGGTGGACGTGTACGTGCGCAACATGGAGGACTTCGCCAAGATCCACGAGATCCGGGCGCAGTACTTCGCCGAACCGCTGCCGGCCTCGACCATGGTCGAGGTCAGCAAGCTGGCGCACCCTGACTATCTGATCGAGATCAACGCGATCGCGGTGATCTCATGACCGGGGTGATCTGAGTGCGCGGCGTCGAGTGGACATGAGATGCGGTACGTGACGGTGGAGCATGCCGTGGTCGTCACTCGCGCGGACAAGATCGGTGAACTCCGCAACAAAGTGACCCGAGCATGAGTGGTCCCTTGGAGCTGCTCCCAGGTGGGGGCAAGGGAGGGCGTCGTACCCTCGCGGAGCACGCCGCGGCCGAGCTGCACCAGCTGATCCTGTCCGGTGAGCTTCCGAGCGGTACGCCGTTACGCCTGGTGGAGCTGGCGAATCGGCTGGAGATGAGCCAGATGCCGGTCCGGGAAGGACTCCGCAGGCTGGAGGTGCTCGGACTCGTCGAGATCATCCCGCACCGCGGTGCGTGGGTGCGTGATCTGTCCCTGGAGGACTTGCGGGACACGCGCGAGACTCGGCTGGCGTTGGAGTCGCTCGCCGTCCGTGCCGCCGCGGGACGGTTCACCGGTGACGACTTCGAGAAGGCGGCGGCCGCGTTGGCCGATCACCTCCAGTTGTCCCGGGCGCATGACTCGGCGGGTGCCCGGCACGCACATGCGGACTTCCACTTCGCCATCTACCGTGCCAGCGGGTCGCAGTGGTTGCCGCGGGCGATCGAACCGGTCTGGCAGAACAGTGAGCGGTACCGGTTCGGCGGCCGGCCCACCCCGTTCCTGATCGAGCGGAACCGGCAGGAGCACCAGGCCATCCTGGACGCATGTGTCGCGAGCGCCCCGGACCGGGCCGAGCAGGCGTTGCGCACCCACCTGGCCGGCGCGTTCCAGTGGATCACGGACACTATGACATCGAAGCAGAAGGAGACTTCATGAAGGTGAGTTTCGACGCGACCGGTGAGGTCGTAGTCATCACAGGCGGCGCGCAGGGCATCGGTGCGGCGCTGGCAGCGGCTGTGAACGCCGCCGGTGGTACGGCGGTGGTCTTCGACGTCGTGAAGCCGACCGACGTGGCTGTCGAGTATGTCGAGGTGGACGTCGCGGACCGGGCGTCGGTGGAAGCCGGCGTGGCCCGAGTGTTGAAGCGGCACGGGCGGATCGACGGACTGGTTGCCGGCGCGGTCGTGCAGCCCCGGTCGGCGGTGCTGGAGATGGACTCGGCCGAGTGGACTCGCGCCCTGCAGGTGAACCTCGACGGCGCGGTGTGGGTGTGTCAGGCCGTCGTACCGCACATGGTGTCGCGGCGGTCCGGTTCGGTCGTCGTGTTCACCTCCGGGATTGCCTCGACCGGGTACGCGGGTGCGTCGGCGTACACGGCGAGCAAGGCGGCGCTGGTCGCCTTCGCGAAGTCGCTGGCCGCGGAGGTGGCCGAGCACCGGGTCCGGGTGAACGTCGTCGCGCCAGGCGTCATCGACACCGAGCAGTTCCGAAAGGCGAACGCGGGCGCGGACCGCGATCACTGGCACGACACCATAGGTATCGGCGACCCCGAGGACGTGGTCGGCCCGTTGCTGTTCCTGCTGTCCGACGCGGCCGCGATGACCGGGTCGGTGCTGACCCGCGAACGCGTGTTCGCGAAACTGAAGACCTTCACGGAGTGATGAGTGACCGCACAACAGCTGCCCGTCGCGGTGGTGGGCGCCGGACCGATCGGCCTCACGACGGCCCTCGGCCTGGCGCACTACGGCGTACCGTTCGTGCTGCTCGAGGAGGACGCCGTCCTGTCCTCGGACACCAAGGCCGGTACGACGCTCAGCCGGACGCTGGAGATCTGGAACCGGTACGGCGCGGTCGACGGGATCCTGGCGGCCGCTCTGCGGATCGACGAGATCGGTGACATCGACCGGGCCACCAACACGCCCCGGGCGTCGGTGCAGCTGGCCGAGCTGGTCAACGACACGCAGTTCCCGTTCGTGATCAACCTGCCGCAGCAGAAGATGGAGCCGATCCTCGCGGCGGCGCTGGAGCAGCCGGTGCTGACGCGGCACCGGCTGCTGTCGTTCGACGTACTGGACGACCGGGTCGTGCTGCACGTGGAGACACCGGACGGGCCGCGTGACATCGAGGCCTCGCACCTGCTGGCGTGCGACGGTGGCCGGAGCAAGATCCGCGACGCGCTCGGCGTGAAGGTGGTGGGGGAGACCCTGCCCGAGCGGTACATGCTGATCGACGTCCTGGTGGATCTGGACGTCGACAACGCGCGCGACTATCCCTACCTCGCGTACTTCGCGGACCGGTCCGAGTGGATGGTGCTGATCCGGCAGCCGGACAACTGGCGCTTCCTGTTCCCGCTCGGCTCCGGAGCCGAGCCGCCGGGAGTCGAGGACCTGCTGGTGAAGGTCAAGCAGTTCATCGGCGAGGTGGACCGGATCGAGCTGCTGGGCTCGGTCGTCTACAACGTGCACCACCGGGTCGCCGACCAGTGGACAGTGGACCGCAGGGTGTTCCTGATGGGCGACGCGGCGCACCTGATCACGCCGATGTGGGCGTTGGGTCTCAACACCGGTGCGCTGGACGCGTCCAACCTGCCGTGGCGACTCGCGTGGGTGCTGCGTGGCTGGGCTGAGCCGACACTGCTCGACGGGTACGAGCAGGAGCAGCGGCCGGTGGCGATCGAGGGCTCGGGTGAGATGGCCGAGGCCGCGCGCAAGTACATGGCCCAGCAGCGTGGTGCCGTCACCGAGGACACGGGTGCTTGGGCGACGGCGTACAACCGCACGCTGCTGAGTGTCCGGCTCGACGTGGAGGGTGTGGGCGACTGGTCGATGGTGGCGACCAGTGCTGAACCTCCCACCGTCCGTGCGGGGGACCGGGCCCCTGATCTGGTCCTGCAGAGTCCGACCGGTCGGACGACGATCCACGACCTGTGCAAGGACTCGTTCGTCGCGCTGTACTTCACCGACGTACGGCGGCGTCCGGACATCCCGGTGAACGACTCGCCGGCGTTGAAGCACTACGCCGTCTCCCGGTGGGACGCACCGCACGACTCCGGGCTGCGGGACCGTGCGCTCTTCGATCCGGGCAGCATTGCCACGAACAGGTACGGCGTACCCCCGGACAGCGTCGTACTAGTTCGGCCGGATGGGCACATCGCCGCCGTGACTCCGCTGGGCGCCGGCGTGGCCGAGGAGCTGTACACCCACATCACTGGCCGCCCTGTACCCCGGGAGGGCTCATGACGTTTGACGAGCCGCTGCGCGAGGTGTTGCTGCAGACGGAGGACCTGGAGTGGGTGAAGAAGTCGCTGGCCGGGTTGTCGCACAAGATGCTGTGGCGTGACCCGGAGACCGAAGCGTCGATCGCATTGGTGCGGTTCGAGCAGGGATCGGGGATTCCGTCGGAGCACAAGCACGCGTCGAACCAGTTCATGTTCTGCCTGTCCGGGCGGTACGTGTACACGCCGACCGGGACCACCCTGACCAAGGGCAGCTTCTACTGGAACCCCAGGGGCTGCGTGCACGGGCCGACGATGGCCGAGGAGACCTCTGTCCTGCTGGAGGTGTACGACGGCCCGCACTACCCGGAGCGGCCGGAGTTCTACGACAACGACGAGGACGCCCGCTGACATGGCCGGCTGGGACGTCCACACGCACCTGATACCGCCGACTGTGCTGTCGGCGGCGCACCGCGGTGAATTCGGCCTGTCGATCGACAGCGGTTCGCTGGTGATCGATGGGCACCGACTGCCTTTGGGGCGCCTGGCTGACCCGGCTGCACTGCTGCAGTGGATCGCCGACCAGGAGTTGGACGGTGCTGTGGTGTCCGTGCCGCCGGCACTGTTCCGGTACGACGCCGGCGGCGAGTGGACCGAGCTGGTGAACCAGGGACTCCGGGAGCTCGTCACACCTCAGCTGCGCGTCCTCGGCCAGCTGCCACTGCTCGATCCCTCCGCACCGGCGGTTGCCGCGGACCTGGCTCGTGAAGGCGTCTTCAGTGGCTTTGCCCTCGGTACGCCGAGCTATGCGGGACTGGATCCGGTCTGGCAGGTGCTGCACGAGCTGGAGGCGTTCACCCTCATCCACCCTGGCCTCAGTGACGACAAGCGGCTCGAGTCGTTCTACTTGTCGAATCTGTTGGGGAATCCGTACGAGACCGGGGTGGCCGCGGCGTCGCTGGTCTTCGCGGATGTGCCGGGGCGGTTTCCGGGGATCCGGTTCTGCCTGTGCCATGGGGGTGGTGTGACGGCGGCGCTGGCCGGCCGGTGGCAACGCGGGGTCGATAAGGCGCGGCCGGGGATCGAGCCGCTGTCGTTGCCGGTCGCGGCGGCGCTGCGCCGGTTCTACGTCGACGATCTGGTGTACGACGACGCCGTACTGGGACTGGTGACGAAGACTTTCGGGGCCGAGCGAGTGCTGGCCGGCAGCGACTGGCCGTTCCCGATGGGCAGTGACACCGTCTGCGCCGCGCGGTCTGCCGCGGCCGGGGAACTGACCCGGCCACTGGCGAAGGGAGTTGTCGCGTTGTGAGACAAACCTTTCGTCAGACGGTGGGTGTGATCAGATATCAAATTGTGGTGAACGGGGAAGAGACATGATCGAGCGAAGCGAGATCATCATCAAGCAGAGTGTGCATTGCGCCTCATCCGCGCCCGGAGCGAAGCGAGGACGTGGATGAGCTTGCGGGGGATTGTGTTGCTGAGCCATGGGCCTGGCGAGCAGTTGAAGGCCGAGGAGGTCGAACTGGTCGCGGGTCCGGGCGAGACGTTGGTGGAGATGCGGCTGGCCGCGGTGACCCAGCAGGACAGGTCGGTGCTGGCGGGCAAGCATCCCACTGCGCCGTTCACGCCGGGCTCAGAGGGAGCCGGAGTCGTCGTCAGTTCGGATGTTCTCGAGGCCGGCACGGCAGTGGTGATCCGGGGTGAGGGTGTCGGGGTGACCAGGACCGGTCTGTGGGGCCGGTACGCCGTCGTACCGGATGCCGCTGTACATCGTCTGCCGTCGGCTCTGGATCCGTCGGTCGCGGTGGCGTTGCTGACTCCTGCTCTGACCGCCCATACCGCCGTACGACGGGTTGCCGCGGTGGTCGAGGGCGAGACGGTCGTGGTCACCGGGATCACGAGTCTGCTCGGTCGGCTGTGTGCCGCGGTGGCGCGGTCGGCCGGTGCGGCGAAGGTGATCGGGCTGGCGTGGACTGGTGAGTCCGTCGAGTTCGCGGCCGGGATCGTCGACCAGATCGTGCGCGTCGACCCGTTGGGACAGGTCGGTCGCGAGCTGTCCTGGTGTGACGCCGCTATCGACACTGTGGGCGGTCCGGTGACCAGTGGGGTGCTCGGGCACATCAGTCCGGGCGGGCGGGTCGCCGTACTGGGGTACCACGCCGGCGAGTTCGCCACGATCGATCTGCATCAGTTGATCGGCCGGGACCTGCGGGTGCTGCCGGTGAACCTGCAGCGGACCAGCATCGAGCCCGGTGCGGTCGCTCAGGCGCTGGCGGATACCGCGCCGGCGCAGTGGCGACCGGAGTTCGAGTTGCTGCCCGCGGACCGCGTCGGTGAGGTGCTGGATCGGCAAGCAGGGCGGGTTTTGCTGGACCTGACGACGCTGAGCTGACTGCCTGAGATGGGGCTGGGTGGCCTAGACCGCACGGGGTTGTCGGCGCCTCCGTTAGGCAATCTTTCGTCGGAGTGCCCGAGATACCCCGAGTGGCGGCTACGGTTACCTCCCAGAGCTGTAGGCGATGAAGGAGAGAGGCAGCCCGCAACCGATGACCCGACGACTCGAGCTGACGCCCGAGGGACCGACCGGCCGGCGTACTCTCGCCGAGGAAGCCGCCGCCGAGTTGCATGAGCTCATCCTGTCCGGTGAACTCCCCAGCGGTACGGCGCTCCGGCTCGAGGAACTCGCCAAGCGGCTCGACATGAGCCAGATGCCGATCCGGGAAGGACTGCGCCGGATGGCGGCGCTCGGGCTGGTCGAGATCGTCCCGCACAAGGGCGCCTGGGTGCGCGAGCTGTCGATCGAGGATCTGCGGGACACCCACGCGACCCGGCTGGCGCTGGAGTCGCTCGCGGTCCGTGCGGCCGCGACCCGGTTCGCCGAGTCGGACGCGACCCTTGCCCGGGCCGCTCTGGCCGAGCATGTCCGGCTGTCGAAGCTCGGCGACAACATCGCGTCCCGGCAGGCGCACACCGAGTTCCACTTCGCGATCTACCGGTCCGGCGGTTCGCGCTGGCTGCCGCGGGCGATCGAGCCGGTCTGGCAGAACAGCGAGCGCTACCGGTTCGGCTCCCGGCAGACCAAGGCGCGGATCGAACAGACCCGGCGCGAGCACCAGGCCATCCTCGACGCCTGCGTCGCGCACGACGAGGCGGGCGCGGAGGCGGCGCTGCGCGAACACCTGGAAGGCGCCATGCAACGCATCACCGAAACAATGGAACGCCGCTCGGCGAAGCCATAAGGACCTCGAACCTGTCCTGCTGCCAGCCGGAGGCGTCGAAGACCGCTCTGAGCAGGACCCCGTCGCCGCGGCTGTCGTACGTCGCGAGGAGGTCCGGCAGGGGTTTGGTGCCCATACCGTCGTAGTACTGGTCGAGTGCTTTGCGTCTGCGCAGCTCTGGTGCTCCGGAGATCTCCTCCAGCGGGGTGCCGTCGGGGCAGTCGGCCACGTGGCCGGAACCGACCTGCTCGTCCGGGAGGAGCTCTCGCACCAGCTGCTCACCTGCGCGGACGTCCTGGGCTCGCAGCCGTGCGCCCAACGCACGACAGGGCTGGTCCTTCAACGCGAGCTGGACGGCCTGTGAGATGGCGATGTGGTCCGGGTGGCCGGTGAGGCCGTCGCTGCCGACGGTGAGCACCAGCTGCGGCGAGATCTCGCGGATGCTTCGTGCGATCTCTTCCGCGACCTCATCGGGCTCCGCGGTCGCCAGAGTCCGCGATCCGTTCCGGCCGCCGTCGTCGATCCACCTTTGCGGGCCTCCAAGCCAGTCCCACTCGTCGATCCCCAGCAGTACGCACGAGCCGCTCAGGCGGTCGGCCGCCGTACCGACTCCGGCTGTGGCGACGCGCAGTACGACGTGCCACCCCTGGGCCCTCAGCACAGACGTGGCAGCGCCGGTCGCGAACACCTCGTCGTCCGGGTGGGCATGGACTACGAGCGCCGTACGCATCGCTTGGTCAGTCGGCCAGGCGGGCGGGGAAGCCGCCCGTCGCGATCGGGCTCCAGCGATCCGGGGTGATGCGGATCAGGCACTTGCCCTGGGTCCGCATGGCCTCGCGGTACTCGTCCCAGTCGGGGTGCTCGCCGGAGATCGAGCGGTAGTAGTCGACCAGCGGCTCCACCGCGTCCGGCAGTTCGATGACCTCGGCGGTGCCGTCCACCTGGACCCACGCGCCGTTCCACTCGTCCGACAGCACGAGCACACTGGCCCGTCCCGCACGCTTCACGTTGGTGCTCTTGGCCCGCTCCGGGTACGAAGAGATGACGATGCGGCCCTCTTGGTCGACACCGCCCGACACCGGCGACGCCTGCGGCGTACCGTCCGCTCGGGTGGCGATCAGCAGCATGTGGTGACGGGGCCGGACGAACTCCAGCAGCCCTTCGAGGTCGACCTTGGTGTTGGTGGCAATAGTCCTCGGCATGCCCCAACCCTAGGGGGCCGCGTCGCCGTTCGCCTGCCCCGAGGGGTGTGGACGACCGGATTGACATGATCGAACAGATGTTCGAACATGGGTTTATGATGGGGACTTCCGCAGCCGCCCAAGCGGGCCGGGTCACAGCACTCGACCAGGCCCGGATGCTCCTCGCCCAAGCCCAGGCGCGCAAAGCCCAGGATCTCTCGGATCATCCCCTGGATGTTCCGGATCCGTCCGCCCGGCTCGCCTCGGTCGCGAGCTTCGACCCCGACTCCACGCACGACCTCGATCCCGACTCCGCCGCCCTCGGCCACCCCACCTCTTCCACGGCTCGCCTCGCCTCGATCACCGGCTTCGAGACCCGGGTCACCGAGACTCGGGTGCAGCAGGCTCTGGACACCACCGGAGTGGATCGGCAGTTGCCCACGCTGCCGGCCGTCTCCGAGCTGCTGGCGGGGGCCGACCTGCGCGGCGGCTCGGCGTACTCGGTGCGGGGCTCGACCGCGTTGGTGATGGCGCTGATGGCCGGCCCGTCCGCGGAGGGGGCGTGGTGTGGGGTGGTGGGACTGCCGTCGTTCGGCGCGGAGGCGGCGCGCGGGCTCGGGGTCGACCTCGAGCGTCTCGTGCTGGTGCCCGACCCCGGGCACGACTGGCTCAACGTCGT
>Ga0193707_1000164_pt1 | contig 19981 bp, 17 predicted proteins | sample U3c2metaG_FD_143043 | JGI IMG/M metagenome (GOLD analysis project Ga0193707, IMG submission 143043) | Soil microbial communities from a riparian zone of the East river system, Colorado, United States - U3c2 | ecosystem: Environmental > Terrestrial > Soil > Riparian zone | place: USA: East River... | reverse complement strand
GTGGCGCCCGCGAATGTCGTTTAGATACCCATCATTGGTCTCGCCAACTACTGGATTAACTGAGACAACATCCTCGTTTCCGGGCAAAGTCAGAATGTAGGTCGTGCCGGCATCTGCGACCTGCGGCACGCTTGCCGTGTTTGTCAGCAGGATTGGTGTTTCGACCTCGCCCATTTCATCGACTTGCGTAGAGCCAGCCAGCTTTCCAAAGCCATTTCCAACGAAAATCGCGCCGGGCACTTTTTCGCGGTAAAGATTGCCGGAATGTGGCAGAACTGCGGTCACGCCTGTACGGATGTTGTTCCCGCTAATAATTGTCGTGTGGCCGACTTCAACCCCAGCAACATCTGTGATCGCATTAAGTCGGCCAGTCGGAAGAATGCCAACCTTCAGTCCTAAGTCCGAAGCGCGCGGCCGGGTATTGGAAGTTGTGGTTTGAGCGGAAACAAAGCCGGCTAGCAAAAGAGCAGCCAGAACGACATATTCACGAGCCATGCAAATCGGCGGGTGACCAGTCACTGGCCTGATGGCTTGTAATAAACCGGAGTCGTAACTTTGCTGTCGGCAGGTTTGCCGTCGCGGAAGGCCGGAATAAATTTTGCCCCGTTGAAATCGGACAGGGCCGCCTGGCCGAAACCGAGATACGCCGGCTCCTCGGTTACGATCCGCATGTTCTTTAGATTGCCGACGGCATCAACCTCGAGCGCAAGTTCGACAACGCCGGTTAGCCTCACTGTAGTCCCTGTGTCCGGATAATGTATTCCAGTGAATTTTGAGCCGGGACCAACATAGGGTTGTGGATCGATGAAATCGTTTTCCTTTTTTACTTCCTCCAGTTGTTGATTGGAAAAGATGCGCAGTCGCGGTTTGCCATTCACGACCGCAAACGTTGCCGTGCCGTAGAAAACGGCGATCACGGGCTGGTGATTATGAATCGCAGGAACAAACTTCGCGCGTACCAGGCGTTTTAGCACCTCCTGCTCAAACAACTCTGATCCCCGCGTCCCGCGATAAGCAGCACTCCGAACGACATCACCAGTCGGCGCGACAAGACAGGAAAACATAACCGCGGCGTCTTTCTGACCCTTTTTAATCAGTTCCGCAGTGTCGATCTTGTTTATGAGCGAATCGGGGCCCGTCCCAAGCAGTGCAGGCCGGAGCTCCGGCAGCGCTGGCGTCGGTGTCGGTGACGGTGACGCAGTTTTTACCGTTTGTGACGATGCAAGTTCAGTAGTGAGCAGCAAACCAATCAGGTAAAATGTTCCGAGGCGCATGGCGGAATAGGCAAGCAGGATGCGTCGTTTTTGCAAGGGGAACTGATTATGCCGCGACTGCGAGCGGGTTTACCTCGGCAATCCGACGCACGATTTTGTGACGCTGGAAGTAACCAACGAGCGCATCACGGGTTTGCACCGGATGCAGGATACAATTGGCCTCCGGCCGCTCGAGGAAGGCGCGCAATTTCATGAAATGATGGCCGCCGCTGCGTGCATCGAAACTGTTAAACGAAATGACGTATTTCTTGTTGCGATCCAGGGGCTCCCGGTTAGGCAGGGTCATCGAGACGATTTTGCAGTCGTCGCCGCGACCTTCTGTTTTCACTTCGAACCCAAGCAGATTGCGCTTTTCATGGCTGGCGAATGTGTCCTCCATCGCAATCTTTATTTCCTCAGGCGAGAGGTGGGCCGTCACAATGTAGTTCTCGTAAGGAATTATGTTCCAGACGTCGTTAACCGTTTTGGGGCCGGCTACCAAGTCGGCTTTATCATCGAACGTCCCGTGCATGACGCCATCAACGGGCACGCTTCGTCCCATCAACATTTCCATGATTGCCGCTCCGATCAGTCTTTCAACGTCGCTCGGCCGGCCAGGGTGACTTCGACCACGCAGTGTCTTGGCAAGTTCGCCAATCGGCTCGGACAGCGCGACCTCCGATTCGGCCAGCTGCGATTTCGCTCGTGAAAGAATCATCTGATCAAAGGCGAGGCGGTTATCCATCAGCTCGCAGATCGCTTCCCGGCGAAGCAGCTTTTTTGAATTGCGATCGAAGAGAAGATCGACGCGCCCCAAGTGAATCCCGAAATGATCTGCCTGCGTAAACAACACGCCATTCGTTGGCCGACTTGGGACATCCTGATGTGTATGACCGGCGATAAACACTGCTATCTCCGGAAATTCCGACGTCAGCGCCATTACTGTATTGGCAAAATCATCCCCGCCCGTGCGCGCCTTGAGGCCCATGTGACCAGTTAACACGATCGCGTCCGCGCCTCTGCTTTTCGCCCTCGCGATCGCACGGCGAACGGGCTCGACCGGATGCCGAAAATCAAGTCCCCGGGTAAATTCCGGCCAAAGCCAAAACGCCATCCCCGGCGTGGTGACGCCGACGATTGCGAGCTTGATGCCCTCAATCTCCTTCAAAATGAACGGCTGGATTTTTGCAAACGGATGGTTTGCATCTGGAAATTCGCCGGCAGGTTTTTGTTCCAACAGCATGTTCGCGGCAAGGATCGGCATGTTTGATTGTTGCAACGCGTGTTCGAAGCACTCCATCCCCCAATCGAATTCATGATTGCCGACGACCCAGGCGTCGTATTCGAGATGATTGAGCAGATCGACCATCAGCGCGCCCTTGTTTCGGAGGCTGACGTCAGTCCCCTGATACACATCGCCGACGTCGATCAAGATCGAGTTGGGGCTTTCCCGCTGCCAGCGCCTGATTTGCGTCGCGCAACGCGCCAATCCGCCGCGATCTGGATTTCCGTCGTAGTCGGAGGTTGGCAGGATATGACCGTGCAGGTCCGTCGTGTGCAGAATCGAAATACAAACCGTGTCGGGATTGAGCGTAGCAGCAGCACTCGCGAGCGTCGGGACGGCGCTAACCAGTCCCGCCTGGCCGGCGAGTTTCAAAAATTCCCGGCGAGTCCACGATGTGTGCGCGTCAAACATCGCCTATTTCAATGGGCAGACATATTAGCCCTGCACCGGCCAATATCTCAATGAAAATGCTGAGACTTCACTGTCTTGACCGTAAGACCCTTTCGCTGAGACTTCGTCATGCTTAATGAGAATGCCATAGTCGATTTCAAAGCAAACCTTCGTGGTAGACTGATCGAACCAGGTGACAAGGATTACGATGAAGCCCGCAAGGTGTACAACGGGATGATCCACAAAAAGCCGGGGCTGATTGCCCGTTGCGCGGACGTGGCGGACGTCATTACCTCCGTGAGCTTCGCTAGAGAGAACGATCTGCTCGTCGCGATCCGCAGCGGTGGTCATAACGCGGGGGGATTGGGAATTTGCGACGACGGATTGGTCATCGACCTCAGCCCGATAAAATATACGCGTATCGATCCGGCGGCGCGCACTGTCACTGCTGGCGGCGGATGCACCTGGGGCGATGTCGATCACGCAACGCATGTATTCGGCCTCGCAACGCCAAGCGGAATCGTTTCTACCACTGGCGTCGGCGGATTGACTCTTGGTGGTGGAATCGGGCATCTCACTCGCAAATGCGGGCTGAGTATCGATAATCTCCTCTCAGCCGATGTCGTATTGGCCAATGGGAACTTTGTTAAGGCAGACGCTGATGAGAACTCGGACTTGTTCTGGGCGCTTCGCGGCGGCGGCGGAAATTTTGGCATTGTAACAGCGTTCACATTCAAGCTGCATCCGATCGACATGATCTATGGCGGCCCGATGCTCTACGAGCTGAGCGACACAGCCGACGTAATGAAATGGTACCGCGAACTGATTCCCGCGGCTCCCGATGACCTGAATGGCTTTTTCGCCTTTCTCACCGTACCGCCCGTTGCACCTTTCCCGGAACATCTGCACGTGAAAAAAATGTGCGGCATTGTCTGGGCATACACGGGGCCTCAGGAGAAAGCAGAGGAGACATTCAATCCGATTCGCGCCTTCAAGAAGCCTGCCCTCGATTTTGTAGGTCCCTTGCCGCAGCCAGCCCTACAAAGCATGTTTGACGCTCTCTATCCTCCCGGCTTGCAATGGTACTGGCGATCCGATTTCGTAAATGAAATAAGTGACGACGCGATCGCTCAACACATGCGTTTTGGTGAGGCGCTTCCCTCGATGCATTCCACCATGCATATGTATCCGATCGATGGCGCCGCGGCGCGCGTCGGCAAAACGGATACCGCTTGGAATTATCGGGACGCCAAATGGGCGCAGGTGATGGTCGGCGTAGATCCCGATCCGGCGAACAATGAAAAAATTATTTCCTGGACCAAGAGCTACTACGACGCGCTTCATCCCTATTCCGCTGGCGGAGCGTACGTGAACTTTTTGATGGGAGACGAAGGCGAAGAACGCGTGAGAAAAACTTATGGCGACAATTACGAGCGACTGGTCGAGATCAAAAACAAATACGATCCCGATAATTTCTTTCGAGTGAACCAAAACATTAAACCGAATTAGTTGTAGCGGCGTTCGCCGCGGCGAACGCCCCTGCAAAAAAATGACTGCTGACGAGTTAAGATCATTGCAGGCGCCTCTGAAGGCGCAGTACCGCGAGCGTCCTGAGACAGCGTTGGTCACGCTCCGTGCAGAAGGGCGGATCGCCGAAAACGTCACCTGTAAAATCGAGACGGGAAAGGCGCGCGTTGAAACCGGGCTTCATCCGGCAACAGGCGGCGATGGCCAGAGCGCATGTTCCGCGGACATGCTGCTCGAAGCGCTGGTAGGTTGTGCAGGCGTAACTTTAAGCGCGGTTGCTACCGCTCTGAACATTCCTTTGCGCGGCGCCACCGTTACAGCGGAGGGCGATCTTGATTTTCGTGGCACGCTCGGCGTTTCCAAAGACGTACCAGTTGGGTTCAAAAAAATCCGCCTGAATTTCGATCTTGATACCGATGCCACCGATGAACAGGTCGCCACGCTAATTCGTCTGGCAGAGCGCTACTGCGTCGTTTACCAAACGCTAAGCCAACCGACCGCGATCAGCGTTTTGCATCGTGTAATATCGCGCTAAAATCTTCCGCTATGCCGTTATACATGGACATTCACAGTCTTTCAGAGGGAACAACCATGGAAGATATCGCAAAGGCTCACGCGAAGGATATGGAAACGCAGCGGAAATACGGCGTCGAGTACAGCAAATACTGGGTTAACGAGAGCGGAAAGAAACTCTTTTGTCTCTGCCATGCACCCAATGCTGAAGCGGCAGAATGCGTGCATCGCGAAGCTCATGGGATGATGGCGGAGAAAATCATTGAAATACAACCCGAAGTAGCAGAGGGATTTTTCGGTGGCACCGAAACGAATGACACAGGTGCGGTCGTGCTACCAGGCGGAGCCGACACACGAGATCCCGGTATTCGTACGGTTTTGTTCACGGACGTTGTAAATTCAACGACGTTGACTCAATCGCTCGGTGACGAGGCGGCGCTGGCTTTGCTCGGTGTGCACGACACGATTGTGCGGGATGCCTTGTCCGCTGTCGGCGGGCGCGAGATCAAGCATACCGGCGACGGCATTATGGCTTGCTTCATCTCACCAGCAGGGGCCGTTCGATGCGCAATTCAGATTCAACGCGAATTAGACAAGCACGGGCAAGCAAGCCCAGAACGCGCGCTTAAGGTCCGAGTTGGCGCTGCAGCAGGCGAACCCGTCGAGCAACATAACGATCTCTTTGGATCAACAGTTCAACTGGCCTCCCGCCTATGCGCTCACGCGCAACCGGAACAAATCCTGGTATCGAACGCAATCGCCGAGTTATGCCTCGGCAAAGGCCTCCAATTCGAAGACCTGGGCGAAGTCACTCTGAAAGGCTTCGGTTACCCGGTGCGCGCCCATGCCGCCGCGTGGAAGCAGTAGTTAGATGGATTTTATCTGTAATTAATTGCAGATTTTTGGGACCGAATTCTCGTTAGGCGCGCATCTCAGATTAGGAGAATACAGGCATGAACAAAGGCATTCTTGGTACCACCGATGGTCTTAGGAGTAAGCGGTTCTACCATGGCACACGGGCGGAGCTGAGGCCAGGAGACCTGATCGGGCCCAGCTATCCTCCGGACGTCGGTGAGCGGGACAGGATGGCAACCTATGTCTACCTGACTCCCAATCTGGACGAAGCCATTTGGGAGGCGGAACTAGCGGTCGGCGAAGGCCTTGGCAGAGTCTACATAGTGGAGCCCATCGGCCAGATTGGAGATGCCTCAGACCTGACAGACCGGAAGTCTCCGGGCCATCCATCGATGTCATGTTGTTCCCGCGAGCCTTTGCGGGTCATGGGCGAGGTCACGGAGTGGTCTCTTTACCATGGCACTCGGGCTGACCTGAAGCCGGGCGACCTGATTGAGCCCGGCTATAACTCTAACTACGGGAAGAGGACAAAGGCATCCTACGTCTATCTGACCCGCACTTTGGATGCAGCCACATGGGGAGCGAGCTGGCCGCCGGCGCAGGTCTCGGCAGAATCTACGTCGTGCAACCGACTGGACCGATTGAAGATGACCCCGATCTGACGAATAAGAAGTTTCGGGGTAATCCGACGAAGTCATACCGATCTCGCGAGCGGCTACGGGTGACGGGCAAGATCACGGATTGGCAGGGTCATTCCCCCGAAGCGCTCAAAGCCATGAAGGACCACCTTGAGCGACTTAAGCAACTCGGTGTTGAGGCAATCGACGACTGAGTGACTTCTCGCCTTGTGCAACAGAGAGCCGTTGCTGGTTTTCCGCTCGTTAGAGGAATGATGCACGTGAGCCGTCTTAGCCTTTGCTTACTTTTTGCTGGCGCGATTCAGAGCTTGTGCTTCGTAAATGTCACCAAGTTCGCCACGGCGAATCCGTCCGGTGGACTCTCAAGTGAAGATCGGAATGCGTTACTGGATGCCTCACGCTTCCACGAAGTTCATACCACCAAGGATTTGCCACCCGCCGTTGTTGCTCTTTGTGTCGACGACCAAGGCAAACTCGCAGACCCGGGCCAGAATTGGAACGCGACTGATGCCATCACCGACCCAACGCTCCCATGGAAGCGCCTGATTTGGGCGGCCGTAGGAAGCGATCATTACGTCGTGCATTACGAGCGCGGCGGAATCGATCACTCGTTTCACATTTTGGTTGCGAAAGTCACGAAGAATGGCGGGAAACCAAAGGTGGTCTGGCACGCGGTTGGACACCAATTCAAAGACTACCCGACATTTCTTGACGCATTGCGAACAGGAAAGTTGGACGACCGTTTAGATTATCCCGATTGAGTCGCGTGAGCGCAATTGAAGCGCGGCCGTAGCTCTTGGGGTGGATCGACTCGCCGTGGCGAGGCGATGTTAAAAAATCGCCGAAGGCGCAGTTCCACTTTCGATATCGTATCAAGTGCCAACGCGTTGAGGACAACGCGTTCCACCTTTATTGATCTGAGCAATTCTGTAAGTTCTGCCTCTCATGCAACTTGAAGGAATTGATCACGTAGCTGTTGGCGTGCGCGACATCGAGCAATCGGCGAAATGGTATATCGAAGTTCTCGGGTTCCAGCGACTTCATGAAGGCATGTGGGACGGTGTCCCGACTTTCATCGGCAAGGGAAATACCGGAATTGCGTTATTCCCCGCGAACCCGAATGCAAAATCGACATCGTCAAGTCACCGCGAACTTCGAATGCTTCATCTCGCTTTTCGCGCTAACCGTGAAAATTTCGTCGCCGCACAGGGCGAACTGGAAAAGCGCGGAATCGGCTTCGAATTCCAGAATCACGAAATTTCGCACTCCATCTATTTCCGCGATCCCGACGGCCACCAACTGGAGATCACTACTTACGAATTGCCCGAGTCGTCCTGATTTGTCATGTCGGGCGGAGTTTCCCGCCGCAGCGGGATCGATATTCCCGAAGGAGTTAGAGATCGAACTTGTTCGTCTCCCGACTCTCTCGCCGCTACCCTCGCGGCATTTCCGTCCATGTCGCTCGTCCCACTGGCTCCATTCCTCGACTTCGCTCGGAATGACAACTCAGGCGCTGCACCGCGCAGGCGATTAAAGCGCTAGAGCACTATCGAAGTCCAAAACGTGGCCGGGATTTCGAGCACATCGCAGTCGCTTGCGTCTTGGAGTGCGGCGTTGCTCCGCCGCTTTCCATATCTCGTTACGCAATGCGGCCGCAGCAGTTTTTATATTTTTTTCCACTGCCGCAGGGGCACGGTTCGTTGCGACCGACTTTTGGTACTGAACGACGAACGGGCAGATCGATTGAAACTTCGCCTGCTCCGTCGCCATCTCCGGCAACTCCGGCCATCGCGCCGACTGGTTGAGGCTCCAGTACCCGCGACGGGCCGCCTGCAGTTGGCGAGGTCGGGGCATGTTCGCGCATCAAGAATTGCGGCAACGTGGCCAGGAAATTCTCGAACGCCTGCAAGTTTGAAGTGCTGCGGAACAGGTTGTTCAGCACTTCATTCTTAATGTTTGCCATCAACTCGACGAACATGTCGTAGGCTTCGGTCTTATACTCGATGAGCGGATCTTTTTGTGCGTAGCTCCGGAGATAAACGCCCTCGCGCAATGCGTCCATGGCATAGAGATGCTCCTGCCAGAGACGATCGATCGCGTTCAGAATGATGTAGCGCTCTAAACTTTTAACGGCGGTCGGCTCTTCGTGACTCGATTTCCGCTCGTACGCGTCCTTGATCTTCTCCACCAAAAACTGTGCGTTTTCATCAACCGTGCGCGTATCGAACTGCACTTTTTCCTTCGTTAACCCGAGAGGAAAAGTCGTGTTCACCCAATGGACGAGACCAGTGTAGTTGGGTTCATCGACATCGAGATATTCCTTCACCTTGGCGGGCACGGCTTCGTCGATTACTTCAAAGATCAGTTTGCGCGGCTCCTCAGAGTCGATCACTTCGTTACGATAGGTGTAAACGACCTCGCGCTGCATGTTCATCACGTCGTCGAAATCGAGCGTGCGTTTTCGGATCAGATAGTTGCGCTGTTCCACGCGTTTTTGCGCGGTCTCGACCGATTTATTGAGCCACCGGTGCTCGAGCTCCTGGCCTTCTTCGAGGCCGAAGCGTTCCATGATTTTTGTCATTCGATCGGCCGCACCGAAGTTGCGCATCAGGTCGTCTTCGAAACTGACGTAGAACCGCGACGCGCCCGGGTCGCCCTGTCGCGCGCAACGCCCGCGTAACTGCCGATCGATCCGGCGCGCCTCGTGACGCTCTGTGCCAACCACCATCAACCCGCCCGCCTCTATTACGCCAGGACCGAGCTTAATATCGGTGCCACGCCCGGCCATGTTCGTGGAAATCGTGACGGTGCCCGGTTGACCGGCGCGCGCCACGATCTCGGCTTCCTGCATGTGAAATTTCGCGTTCAACACATTGTGCGGAATTTTCTCGCGCTTCAGCATCCGACTCAGTAACTCGGAAGCTTCCACGCTCACACTGCCGACCAGCACGGGCTGATTTTTCGCATGAGCTTCTTTGATTTCCCTAATGACCGCGTTGTACTTTTCGCGGCGCGTCTTGTAGATGTGATCGTTGTGATCCGTACGCCGCACCGGCCGGTTCGTTGGAATCATGTTCACGTCGAGTTTGTAGATATCATGAAACTCAGCGGCTTCGGTCTCGGCGGTGCCTGTCATTCCCGCCAATTTTTGATAAAGCCGGAAATAATTTTGAATCGTGATTGTCGCCAACGTCTGAGTCTCGCGATCGATCTGCACACCTTCTTTCGCTTCGACGGCCTGATGCAATCCATCGCTCCAGCGTCGTCCCGGCATTTTGCGACCGGTGAACTCATCAACAATGACCACCTTGTTATCTTCGATCACGTACTGGACATCTTTCTCGAACAAGCAATAGGCGCGCAGTAGCTGTGAGATGTTGTGGATGCGTTCTGCTTGCGCGTCGCAATGTTGCTGGCGATCTGCTTTTCGCTTGTCCTTCTCCTCCGGCGTCAGTGTCTGGTCGAGATCGATCTCGGTGAATTCACTGATCAAATCCGGCAACACGAACGCGTTTGGATCATCGGGATTGAGAAAGCTACGGCCTTGCTCTGAAAGGTCGGCTTCGTTCGATTTCTCGTCGATGGTGAAGAACAATTCTTCCTTGAGCGCAAACAGTTCTTCCTTGCGTGTATCCTGGTAAAAGGAAAGCTCGGCTTTATCGATGGCGCGGCGCTTGTCCGGGTCTTCCATCATGCGCAAAAGCTGTTTATTGCGCGGCTGACCGAGTTTCACTTTAAACATGAGCAGACCGCCCGCCTCGACCTCGCCCTGCTCAAATTTCTCGATCGCTTCGCTCGCGACGCGGTTGCAAAGCATGTTTTGCTTCCGCACCAACTGCTCAATTAGCGGTTTCCATTTGTCGTATTGATGTGTGGAAATGGTAGCCGGGCCGCTAATGATGAGCGGTGTGCGTGCTTCGTCGATCAGGATGGAATCGACTTCATCGACAATGGCAAAGTGATAGCCGCGTTGAACCTGTTGCTCGCGCGTTGTGGCCATGCCGTTGTCGCGCAGGTAATCGAAACCGAACTCGCTGTTCGTCCCGTAGGTTATGTCCATCGCGTATTGTTCGCGGCGAACATCGGGCTCCTGGTCGTGTTCGATGCAGCCAACCGTTAGTCCGAGGAAGCTGTAAAGTTGCCCCATCCATTCCGCGTCGCGCCGCGCCAAGTAATCGTTCACTGTCACCAGGTGCGCGCCTCGGCCACTGAGCGCGTTTAGATACAGCGGCAAAGTTGCAACCAGCGTTTTACCTTCGCCAGTGGCCATTTCCGCGATCCGGCCTCGGTGCAAAACAACTCCGCCGAGCAATTGCACGTCGAAGTGCACCATGTCCCAGACCATCGGCTGATCGCACACTGTAAAAGCATGTTGTCGCTCCTTCAGCCGGCGCGCTGCGCTTTTCACGACGGCGAACGCTTCCGGCAAAATTTCATCCAGCTTTTTCCATTGATTTTCCAGCTCCGGAATTTTGGAAAGCTCTTCCTTCCAAGCCGCGGTCTTGGCGCGCAACTCGTCGTCGGACAAGCTCTTGAATTGCTCATCCATCTCGTTGATCCGACGTACAATCGGCGACAGCCGTCTAAGCTCGCGTTGATTTTTCGACCCGAGAATCTTCTTTAAAATCCAACCAACCATTTCACCTCCAATATCGACGAGATTCGGCCATTTGTCATTCCCAGTCCCGGTCGTTAAGCTCGGCCGTGAGGAAGACCGATATCCTGGTTGCGTTCCTTCTGGTTGCTATACAGAGCGTAAATGGCCAGGCCGATGCGACCAGCCGGGAATGGAACAAACCGATACCACCCTTCCGGATCGCCGGAAATCTTTATTATGTCGGCGCAATCGAAATCACGTCATATCTAATCACGACGCCCCAGGGCCATTTCCTCCTGGATGGCGGATTTGTCGAAACCGCCCCGCAAATTGAGCACAACATCGCGCAGCTTGGTTTCAAATTGAGCGACGTGAAATATTTGCTCAACAGTCACGCGCACTACGATCACGCCGGCGGCCTGGCTGAGCTCAAGAAGGTAACCGGGGCAAAATTTGTTGCGAGCGAAGGCGACGCCGGCCTGCTGCGCAAGGGCGGGCATGGCGACTTTCGATTTGGCGACACCCTGCTTTTTCCGCCGATTGAACCAGACAAAATCATACTTGATGGCGAATCGTTTCAACTCGGTGATCAAGTGATGACCGCGCATTTGACTCCGGGACACACTAGAGGAAACACCACCTGGACGACTAAAATCCGAGAAGGCGGCAGAACGTACGACGTCGTTTTCATCGGTAGCCAAAGCTCGCTCGACTACAAATTCGTTGGACAAGAAAGTTATCCCGGCATCGCGGCTGACTTTGTAAAATCGTTTACCGTCTTAAAAACCTTGCCGTGCGATATTTTTCTCGCATCCCACGGATGGTTCTTTCATTTCGTGGATAAGCACGAACGTTTGATGCGTGGTGACGCAAATGCTTTTGTCGATCCTGACGGTTACAATCGTTATCTGAGCGAAAGCGAGAAGGATTTTCGCCAGAAGGTCGATCGGCAAAGACAGCAAGGTGCGGCATCACCGTGATTGCGCGACGCGCATCGGCGTTTAAGCTCGCACGCATGAAGAAAATCATTTCCACAAGCGAAGCTCCAGGGGCGATTGGTCCCTACTCGCAAGCGATCCGCAGCGGAAGCTTTCTATTTTGCAGCGGTCAAATTCCGCTTGACCCAAAATCGGGCCAGATCGTTCCCGGCGATATTGCGGCGCAGACCCGGCGCGTACTCGACAACATCGCAGCCATTTTGAAAGCTGAGGGCCTGACTTTCGATCATGTGGTTAAAACAACGATTTTCCTTACGAACCTTGGCGATTTCCAGACTGTTAACGAAATTTATGGTTCGTACTTCAAACAGGATCCTCCCGCCCGTTCCACTGTCGAGGTTTCAGCGTTGCCCAAGGGAGCAAATGTAGAAATCGAAGTTGTTGCCATGGCGGATGAGGATGGAGGCACGGTCTATGACACCTCCGGCTAAGACCGACAATGGAGGGGCGAGCTCTGCGAGCCCCGCGGCGGCGTCGCAGAGCTCCGCCCTCCATGCTACGACGGACACTTTATGAGCGAAGATATTCTCGCCCTTTTTCGCGAGACCGGTGCGCTGCTGGATGGCCACTTCATTTTGCGCTCCGGTTTGCACAGCCGCGAGTATTTCCAATGCGCTTTGCTTCTTCAGGACACGCGGATCGCTGCAAAAGTTTGCGGATGGCTCGCGGATAAACTGCGCAAATTCGATTGTGACACGGTGATCTCCCCTGCCCTCGGCGGAGTCATCGTCGGCCAGGAGGTCGGCCGCTCGTTAGGCAAACGCCACATCTTTGTGGAAAAAGACGAGGGCAAGCTCGTCTTGCGGCGCGGTTTTCAAATTTCGCCGGGTGAAAAGTTCGTCGTTGTCGAAGACGTGGTGACACGTGGCGGACGCGTGCAGGAAACAATCGATATCGTCCGCGCACATGGCGGTATCGTCTCCGCAGTCGGAGTGATTGTCGATCGCAGCGGTGAAGCGAAACCCGATTTCGGCTGTCCGTTCGTGAGCCTCGCCGAGATGAGTGTTGAAAACTTTCTGGCCGACAATCTCCCGCCGGATCTCGCAAAAATTCCGGTCGTTGAGCCCGGCAGTAAGTAGCTCGAAATCAATGTAGGGCGTTTGACTCCCTCACTCCCGCTCACTCGGTCTCTCGACCTGCCCGTCCATCTCGCTCGGCTGCCGCCGGCTCCATTCTGTGAAGCGCCAATTTCACGGGCTGGCGTTCGCCGCGGCGAACGCCCTACAACTTTAGCAACTCGGCGAGTTCCGCCGGATCGGTCACCGGCGCTTTGCAGGTAAAATTTTCACAAACGTAAGCGGCCGATTTTCCATTGATAGGCGACATGGCGCGAATCGCGTCATTTTTCTCGCCAAGATATTTCTGGCCTTCCGCGCCATCCGCGAGAACCAGAACGGTTTTCGGCAGAAAATGCCCATTCACTTCTCTAAGGAGCGCTTTGGTTTCAGGAGCATCCTTTTTACCGGTGATCACGATCTGGCGCGGCTTGCTTAACGCGGCGTCGAGCGCCACCAGCATTTGCGGTATGGCGCTGGGAAAATGCGAAAGAGTTGTCGCAAATGCGTCGATCGTTTTTCGCGCGCGCTCCGACCTCTGTTTGTCATCACGAAATTGTGCCAGCCGGAAAAGATTCAGGGCCGCGACCGAGCTTGCAGCAGGCTCTGCCCCGTCGTTATCGTCTTTCATTCGGAGAAAGACGCTTTTATCTTCGCCGCTCGTGCTGAAATAACCGCCATTCTTCTCGTCAAAAAACAAGCGGTCCTGCGTCTCCTGCAATTCGACCGCGAATTTCAGCCATTCGACATCGAACGAAGCTTCGTAAAGATCGAGAAGACCCCGAATCATGAATGCGTAATCGTCGGCGAAGCCCTCGATATCGCTGCGGCCGCCGCGATAGTTGCGATAGAGCAATTTGCTCTTTTCTTCATAGAGATTTGTCCTGAGGAATTTCGCCGCGCGCGTTGCGATTTCCAGGTAGCGGGGTTCGTCGAGTACTTGCGCGCCGCGGGCATAAGCAGAAATCATCAGGCCGTTCCAGGCGGCGATGATCTTGTCGTCGAGATGAGGGCGCGGCCGTTTGGCACGAATGGAAAACAGTTTCTCGCGACCCTGCGCGAGGAGCTTTCGAATTTCTCCCTCGGTTTTCCCAAAGTGCTTTGCGGTCTCTGCAATCGTATGGCGTTCAATCAAAATATTTTCGCCACGGAATTCATCCTGGGGATCGCTCCCTTCCGGCGCATTTCCATGGGGCTGAACCCCGTAATGAAAAGCGAAAATCTCGGCGATATCTCCCAGCGCATCATCGATTTCTTTTTTCGTCCAAATGTAGAATGCGCCTTCCTTGGTCTCCGCGTGGCCGCGGTCGGCGCCCGCGGCTACAGGACTGTCGGCGTCTTCGGCAGAGAAGAAGCCGCCTTCCTTCGAAGTCATGTCACGGGCGACGTAATCGAGAATGTCGCGCGCCACTGATTCGTACTGCCGATCCCTCGTAATCTGAAATACATCGAGATAAGCGACAGCAAGTTGCGCCTGATCGTAAAGCATCTTTTCGAAATGCGGCACGTGCCAGTATCGATCGACGGAGTAACGATGGAACCCACCGCCAATATGATCGTGCATTCCGCCTGCGGCCATTTTGCGCAGTGTGAACAAAGCCATCTCGAGCGCGTGTTTGCCGGATTCACCCTTGGGGGCGCGCGCGTAGAATCGCGTCAGGAAGTTGAGCGTCGCCGGTCGCGGAAACTTAGGGGCATTTCCGAAACCGCCTTCCTTCGGGTCGTAACTGCGGTCAAGTTGCCCGTAAGCAGCATCTAAGATCGTTGCATCCATCTTTCCTGCGGCAGTTGTCGCCGATTGAGATTCACGCAGCGCCTCGACGATCTTGCCGCCTTGCTCGACAATTTTGTCGTGATTTTCCTTCCAAGCCGTCGCGATTCGTTCGAGCACGGTCTTGAAAGCCGGCTGACCATATCGTTCCTCCAGCGGAAAATAGGTTCCGCCAACAAATGGCTTCAGGCCAGGTGTCAACCAGACACTCATCGGCCAGCCGCCACCGCCCGTCGTCGCCTGAACAAACGTCATGTAAACGCGATCAACATCGGGGCGCTCTTCCCGGTCCACTTTGATGTTCACAAATTCGCGATTCATGACCGCGGCCAGGTCTTTGTTTTCGAACGATTCGTGCGCCATGACATGGCACCAGTGGCAGGTGGAATAACCAACGGAGAGAAAGATCGGTTTGTTTTCCCGGCGCGCCCTCGCGAACGCTTCTTCCCCCCATGGATACCAATCAACAGGGTTATGCGCGTGCTGAAGAAGATACGGCGACTTCTCCTGCGCCAGACGGTTGGTGTGCTCGGGACGAGCAGGCTTGGGCTCAGCAAAAGTATCGCTCGATGTCACCAACCACGTTAACGCGAGAAATCCAAAGCGGAAGGGACTTGTCATGCTGCGCCAGGTTAAACTCGTTGAACCGTCGAGTCGTAGACCCGATGTAATGGTTTAACGCTGTGACGGACGAATCACGATACGATTCTTGTCATTCCGAGCGAAGTCGAGGAATCTCTGGTTGTTTCTGGCGGATGCCTCGTCGGCGTTCTTGTTAAACCGAGATGTCTCGATTCCGCTCGACATGACAAAGCATGGACACCACACATCTCGTTCTTCTTTTTATCGCCGTCGGTCTGATCGCATTTCTTTATTCGTCAGTCGGTCATGCCGGTGCGTCGGGCTACATCGCAACGATGACATTGTTCGGGCTCGCACCGACGGTTATTCGACCAACAGCACTTGTGCTTAACATTCTGGTTGCGTCTATCGGCACGTTTCAATTCTGGCGAGCCGGTCATTTCTCCTGGAAATTATTCTGGCCTTTTGCGCTGCTTTCCATTCCGGCCGCATACGTCGGGGGCTATCTTCAGCCGTCTGCTTCGGTTCTCCGAATCTTGATAGGCGTTGTGCTGCTTTTTTCCGCCGCGCGACTGGTGTTCCGACGAGACGACCCGCCGCAAACAGTCACCCCTTCGCGGCCCGTGGCAATTAGCGCAGGTGCAGGCCTTGGATTCCTTTCCGGGCTGACTGGAACCGGCGGCGGAATATTTCTCACGCCGTTGTTACTGTTTTGCCGATGGGCGCACATTCGACAAGCCGCTGCGGTTTCGGCGCTGTTCATTTGGGTGAACTCGATTGCCGGGCTCGTTGGGTACTTTACAAAAGTTCGTTCAATTCCTTCGCTGGGTCTCTTCCTTGCAGCAGCCGCGATCATTGGCGGCACCATCGGGTCGCATTTGGGAAGCAGGCATCTTGCTGTCCGTGCGATTTCACTCTTTCTGGCAACGGTCCTCCTTATCGCCGGAACGAAATTGATTTTCACGAGGTAGGGACGCGCGGTGCAGGCATTTTTTGCGCTGAAGGCGCCGCCTCGCGTCAGCCCTGGGGCAACGCCGAGGATACGCAAACAGATACCGCCGCCTACCCTAATTCGAGTTTGGGCGCGGTTTCCGGTGACCAGGGATTGCTTTTGTAATCGGATTCAACAATCCACTCCGCCCATGTGCGTAAAAGCTGGCACAACGCAGCGACATCCAGTCCGTGATGTCGCGGAGCGAACCGGGACAGGTTCCTCTCAGCGAGCCGGAACAGGCGAACTGCGGGAGACAAGCGCTTGCTATGTTTCGCGTGCAGTGGGTACTCAAATCGCTTCTGAAGGTGGACAAAAGCCCCAGCTGCCTGAATCAACCCTTTGAAATAGTCTGCATCGGCTGATTTGGTCTTGAGCCAAAGCTGCTCGAGCACATCATGCGCCTCGTAATAACGTTTTTCATTCCAGCAATGGAAAAACGCGCGATAAAATGGATGTTTCAGGATGTCTCTCTGGTCCAGATCGACACCTTCAACAACCAACTCGCCTACAAAGCGTGAAATCCTCTCGCCTTTGTTCATTAAGTGCTTAATTTGCTCACGGCTCAGACGATGAGCAAACCAGCGCGCACCAGTTTTTCCAAGGGACATGACTGCTCGCCTCGCGCGGCTGACTTCTCGCAGCCGGCCTGGCTGTGTCGACATAAGAAATGACAGCCGTGGCTCTGGCCATCTTGCTGGTGGTCATTTCAATTTTGATTTTCTGTTCCGCTCTCTTTTCCGGAGTGGAAACGGCCCTCTTCTCCCTTAAGCCGCATCAATTGCGCGGCCTGGAGGCAAATCACAAGAAGCTCACAAAATTCGTACAATTCTTCCGCGAAAATCCACGCCGCGTCCTGAATGTCGTCCTGCTGGGCGACGGACTAGTGAACGTTCTGTTAATCGTACTTTGCCTTTTCTTCTTGTGGGAGGGTCCACTTGCGGGGCGCATTCCCCAGTGGGCCGCCGCGCTTGCGATATTCGCAATCATTGTATTGCTTTGCGATCTAATCCCAAAGCTCCTGGCGCTTTCGGCGCCCTATCGACTTTCAACAATCGGCGCCTTTGCGTTGCAGATATCAATGCCGGTTCTGGACCGTATCGGTCGCGGCCTCGAGAGCGTCAGTGCCTACGTGGTCGATCTTCTCACCCCTTCGCGTCTGCGTACTCGTGCGCGCTTGAGTGACGAGGAATTGGGGACGCTGATCGAGATGAGTGAGGAGGAAGGCGCCTTGTATGAAGGCGAGGCCGAAATCATCCAGGAAATCATCAAGCTCGGCGATAAAGCCGCAAAAGACTGCATGACCCCGCGCGTGGACAGTTTCATGCTGCCGGATGATTTGACGAATGACGAAGCCATCGCGCGCCTGAAGAAGAATCGATATCGACGGGTTCCGGTCTACGCCGACACGCCCGATCAAATTCTTGGGATCATCGATGTGAAATTGTTTCTGCTCGATCCGTCAGAACATTACACCGAGAAATTAATCGCTCCTTCCTTCGTCTCTGAGACGATGGGAGCGTTGGAGCTGCTCAAGCTCTTTTTAACTCGTCCTCAGGGAATGGGTGTCGTGGTCGATGAATTCGGCGGCATCGAAGGCGTTATCACGATGGAGGACATCGTGGAAGAAATCCTTGGCGATGTTGTGCCACGTGACCATGTCGCTCTTTATATCGAGCCGCTCGGGAACGGCAGATTTCTTGTCAGCGGTAACGCGCGCCTGGACGATTTAAGCGAATATCTCGGTTTTCAAATCGACGCCGAAGGAATCGACACGATCGGTGGATTTGTATTCACCCGATTGGGTTATTTGCCTTCCTCGGGAGCAAAATTGGAGATCCCAGGCCTTGTAATCACGGTGCACCGCGCGGGCCGCAAAAGGATTGAGGAAATTCTTCTGGAGAAAACAACTCCGAAAGCTTTCGGGGCCGCGGCATGATAATTGGCTTAATCATTTCTTGTTGCTGGATCGTCTCGTTCTTCTTCAACGGGATTGAAAGCGGCCTGGTTTCAATCGATCCAATTCGATTGCGACAAAATGTGAAGCGGCGCGTGCCGGCAGCCGTGCGATTGAATCGCTTGTTGAAACACCCAGAGCGATTGCTGTTGACCGTTCTACTGATCACGAACGCGGCCGATATACTAGGTTTGTTCCTGTTGACGCGCGAGTTAGTCCGGTCATGGGGCTACGCCGGCTACTTTCTCTCTCTGGCAATCGCGCTTCCGGTCTATTTGTTTCTACTTTCTGTTCTCCCGAAATCTCTTTTCAGGCGATTTCCATTTCGTGCGCTCGCTCGGCTTGCCGGCATACTCGAATTCGCATCGCTCCTGTTCTCACCATTACTCGAACTCGGGGCGCGGGTGGGCAAGCTGATCCTGCCGAGTCGCGCCGCCAAACGCGCTCGTCTTTTTGCGGGGCGTGAGGACCTGAAACAGATCACCGCACAAAGCGAGCTCGAGGGCTCCCTCACTGCTACAGAGCGCGCGATGATTCATAACGTGGTGGATTTCAGCGGCGTCAAAGTGCGCGACGTAATGCTGCCGTCGGCGAAAGTGGTCGCGTTACCTTCAAACGCGTCAACTCAGGAAGCAGTGGAACTCAGCGCCTCTTCCGGCCTTGATCGTCTGCCTGTGATCACACGTGGAGGGCAACCTGTTGGATTGATTAATGTCCTCGATATCCTGCTTGACCAGAATGGAAGCAAGCCGCTGGCCAATTATGTCCGGCGCATCGTAACAACTAATGAGGACGAGTCCGCCCATCGGGTTGTACAACAATTGCGCGCTGCTCGACTCGGCCTTGCTGCTGTCCTGGACCGAAGGAAAAATTTTTGCGGGATCGTAACAATTGAGGATTTGGTTCGGTGTCTCGTTTCTTCAAGCCAGACCCGGGCAATTTGATTCGCGCTTTCAGCGCTTTTCTTTGAAACTGATTTTCCCTGTGACCTTGCCCCAGTCTTTACAATGAACGGCGCCGTTGGTGGTGAACACACACGAAGCCATCGCGTTCACGGGAGAACTTGGATCAGGATTGATTCATATCGACGTCGCAGTTTCCTGTTCGTCATCAAGGATTCGCGCGGCACCAAGGAGCGCAACGTGGGAAAATGCCTGCGGAAAATTCCCCAGGTGTCGCTTCTCACGAGGATCGTACTCCTCGGAGAGAAGGCCCAGGTCGTTTCGCACATCAAGCAAACGCTCAAACAATTCGCGCGCTTCTTTCTTTCGACCGAGGAGGTGCCAGCAAGCAGCCAACCAGAAGGAACATGGGAGAAAAACACCTTCACGTCCCGGTAATCCGTCCACGCTGCATTCCTGCGGCCGATAACGCAAGACCAAACCATCTTCCATCAGCTCGCGTTCGATGGCCTCGACAGTATTGCGGACACGTTCGTCTGTTGCAGGCAGAAACCCAACGAGTGGCATCGTCAGCAGGCTGGCGTCCAGCGCATCGGAACCGTAAAATTGGGTGAACGCCTTTCTCTTTGAGTTGTAACCGCGCTCGCAAACCTGTGCGCGAGTTTGC
>Ga0193707_1000163_pt1 | contig 19991 bp, 17 predicted proteins | sample U3c2metaG_FD_143043 | JGI IMG/M metagenome (GOLD analysis project Ga0193707, IMG submission 143043) | Soil microbial communities from a riparian zone of the East river system, Colorado, United States - U3c2 | ecosystem: Environmental > Terrestrial > Soil > Riparian zone | place: USA: East River... | reverse complement strand
TGAATGGTTGTGGGATTCTTGCGGCTGCCAAGCCGGAGCGCAATGTGTCTTGCCGGCTCTGGGCCGCTATTGAGGTGCGTGTGGAACCAGCCATCGGGGGGGCTGTAAATACTGCCCGGTTTCCAGTTGCATTTCACCACCTGGTCGCCTTTGCCGTTTTGAAAGGGGCGTACTCCTAATTCTTTGGGCCACATGTAGATATATCCGTGGGAGCGTACGACGAGAAGAATCGCTCCTGCCGCGTGATAGTGGGCTTTGTGGTAAATGCCCGACGGCCACTCAGAAATATGACCGATTAAACTGTTATCGGCCATCTCAAAGCAGGTGATTCCTCCCTCGGCGACTTTGTAAGGCGCGCTCTCGACCGTCGCAACGCGCGCATCAGCGATAAAGTTCGTGTCCCACATGCTTGTGCGAGTCGCCTTGTAACGCCGGTCGCTCATCGCAAAATAAGATTCTTCGCCGTTGTAGCGGGACTTAAACGCATGACTGCTGTTGAAAACGAAATCCGGATCGCGGAAAAAATCCATGATGATGGGCGCGGTCGTGACCGCCAGGAGAAACGCCGCCTCGCGCGCGCCGTTATAATGCCGATGCCATGTGTTCAACGGCGGCGCAAAGAGGCTTCCCTCGGACCATTCAAACGCTTGCTTGCGCATTCCATCGTACCAAACCTCGGTGCTGCCGCGTCCTTTAAGAACGTACAGCAGCTCATCGTACATGTGTCTTTCAGGCTCTAGAGCGCCGCCCGGAGGAATTTCGACAACGTACATACCCGTAACGCCGCCACTGCCCTTGAGCTGAATATAAGAGCCGCTTCCACCCATGCGCGCCCAGGGCTTACGCGGCAGTTCGGTGACATCCTCGACCGCAAGTCCGTCAAAAATCGGAATACCTTCCTGCTCCATCCAGCGCAGATAGGCCGCTTTCTGAGGTTTATATACGATTTCGTCCATCCTGCTTCCTCCGGTCTCGCAATAAAAATTTCATTCCTTAATAGGGTCTAGCGGTTTGGATTGTCAAGCAGCCGTCGATCAGTCGGTGCAATTTGTTACGTTCACGACGAGCGCCACGCAGAGCAGCGCGGTTTTAACTTTTCGACCGACGAAAATTATCACGTCGTGGCGCAACTTCGAGCTTTTTAGTCAGCGTCCCGGAGTGGCGGCGCATCTTCGCCGTTCCTCGAAAACATTTGCGTGTGTGAAGGTGCAATTGATATGAAGTTGGGAGATAGGGAAATGATCATTGATCAGCAGGTCTCGCGGCTGCAAGGAAAAATGATAGCTTCGAAGAAGCCGCGGCCAAGTATCCGACGAATAGCCGAGAGCGAGCGACAGAGGAGAGACATGGGTTGGAGAAGGATTCTTGTCAGCGTCTTTTTTATTCTCGTTTGTGCCGGTCAACAGATCCGGGCTGCCGAGCTGACGCCGGTTAATTTTGTCTCGTCGGGTTCCGGTGGAATCGTCGAGGTGATCAGGTTCGCCCAGAAACGGGGTTTCTTCAAGAAACAAGGTCTCGACTTGACCATGATCTATGTCCCGAGCGGCGTGTTGGCGGCGCAGACGGTGGTCTCCGGTTCGGCGCTCATTGCCAATAATTCCGTCAGTGACATTTTGAATGCGATTGCCGCCGGCGCGCCTCTCAAGATCCTCACCGTGAACATCGACCGGTTCCAGCATCTGTTTGTCGCTCGCTCGGGCATCAATTCGCCGAAGGAGATGAAGGGCAAAAAGGTTGCGGTCAGCCGCTACGGCGCGTTCTCGGACATCGAGACTCGGTTTCTTATCCGTCAGTGGGGCATGGACCCGGAGCGTGACGTGCAAGTTCTTCAGATCGGCAATTCGGCGGCGCGCTCCGCGGCATTGATCAGTGGTGGTGTGGATGGCGCCGTGGTGACGCCGGCGTTTGTGCCGGTGGCCAGAAATGCCGGGCTCAACGTCATCTTCGATCTCTCGACGATTAAAACCAGATTCGCAAACAGCGGATTGATGGCGCAGGAAAAACTGATCCGCGAACAGCCGCGGCTGGTTAAGGGGGCGGTGGCCGGACTGGTCCATGGAATCAAATTTTGGAAGACCAATCCGGAAGTAGCCAAGGCCTATCTGAAAGAGATCCACAAAGTCTCCGCAGCGGATCTCGACAGCATCTACGCGGACGGCAGCAAAAATGTCCGTTCCGAGCCGACGCCCGATTTAGACGGCATCCAGACCGCGTGGGAAAGCGTGCCGGATCTCAAGGCGCGCGGCCCGGTGGATTTTAGAAAGTTTGTTGAACCGCGCTTCATCGAAGAAGTGCTGCGGGAAATGAAATGAGTCTTGCCAGTAGCTCGAAGACTCGGGAGCAAAGAGATGAAAACTGATTTGCGATCCTGGCTAACTGATGTGGAAGCGCACGGCGAACTCAAGACGGTCGACGGCGCCGACTGGAACAAGGAGATCGGCACCGTGGTCGAGCTCAACGCCAAGGCGCGCGGCCCGGCGTTGCTGTTCGACAAGATAAAGGATTATCCCGCGGGATTTCGTCTGCTCGCAGGCGCTATGTCGAGCGCCAAGCGCTTGTCACTGACCTTGGGGATGCCGCTTGGTGTTGAAGGCTTGGACCTGATCCGCAGCATGAAGGACAAGATGCGCGGCTGGAGCGATGAACTCGACGAGTTTCCACCGATGCCGGTCAAGGACGGAGCAATCTTTCAAAACGTCGATGAAGGGGAGCGGGTCAACCTGCTCAAGTTTCCCGCTCCGTTGTGGCACCACGATGATGGCGGACGCTACATCGGCACCGGCTCGGTGGCGATCATGCGCGAGCGCCACGGCGACTGGGTCAATCTCGGCACCTACCGGGTGATGATTCACGACGAGAAGTCCGCCGGGATTTTTATTGCCCCCGGCCACCATGGCCGAATCATTATGGAGAGCTATTGGAAAGCCGGAGAGCCTTGCCCGATCGCAATATCCGCCGGGCACCATCCGGTGTTTCTCTTCGCCGGCTCTTTTTCTCTGCCGCCGCAGGTGCCCGAGTACAATTATGTCGGCTCGGTGTTGAGAGAACGAATTCCCGTGGTCACCGGACGCTTGACGGGTCTGCCTTTGCCAGCCTTCAGCGAAATCGTACTCGAGGGTTTTCTCCATCCCAACGAGCTCAAGAGCGAAGGAAAGTTCGGCGAATGGCCGGGCTACTACGTCAGCGATGCCAGGCCGGAACCGGTCATCCAAGTCAAGGCGGTTTATTATCGCAACGATCCGATCATCTTGGGGGCATGGCCCGGGCGCCCGCCGCACGACAGCACCTACCGTCATTCGATCATCAAATCGGCCAATCTTTGGGAACTGCTCGAGCGGGCCAGAATCGGCGGTATCACCGGCGTGTACCGGCCGGAGTCGGGCGGGGCGAATCTTCTGACCTTGGTCAGTCTCAAGCAGACCTACGACGGCCAGGCGCGCCAGGCCGCGATCGTTGCCTCCCAGCTCCTCCAGCCTTCTCACCCCACCCGCTACGTGATCGTCGTCGACGACGATATCGATGTCATGAACCTCGAAGACGTGATGTGGGCGGTGTGCACGCGGAGTGATCCGATCCGTTCGATCACGCTCATCGACCACACCCGGGCGAATTTTCTCGATCCGATGGTGCGCTCGCGTTTCGACGAAAACGCCGGCCACACGAGTTCCTGCGCGGTGATCGACGCCTGCCGTCCGTTTGCTTTACGAAACCGCTTTCCCAAAGTCGCTGAATCGAGCGCCGAGTTCAAAAAACAGATTCGGGAAAAATGGGCAGGGCTGTTAAATCTCTGACAACGAAAGTCAAAACAACAGATGGCAAAATTTCGCGTGCTCGGCCGCGCGCTACCGCGCGAAGACGGTTGGGGGAAAGTTACCGGAGAAGCGCATTTTACGGCAGACGTCATTCGCCCCGACATGCTCTGGGGCAAGATTCTGCGTAGCCCCTTGGCGCACGACCGAATTGTCAAGATCGACGCGAGCCGCGCGCGCAGTCTCCCAGGCGTCAAGGCCGTCATTACTGCACAAGACGTTAGTCCGAAGCTTACCGGCAGGACCCTCGCCGATCTGCCGATATTGGCGCGCGACCGTGTGCGCTTCGTCGGCGACAAGGTGGCGGCGGTGGCGGCAATCGACAAGGACACAGCCGAAGAAGCGCTCAGCCTCATCGACGTTGTGTATGAAGAGCTGTCGGCGGTCTTCGATCCCTTGGAGGCGCTAAAGCCCGAGGCGCCGTTAATCCATCCCGACTATGCTTCGTACGAAGCGCCGGAAACGAAAGCGCTGAGTTGCGCAACGTGCAGAGCTTGCTGCGCGCGAAAAAGGGCGATGTCGAAAAGGCTTTCAACGAATCCGACAAAGTCTTCGAGCAGACTTTTCAAACCCAGATGGTGCATCAAGGCTACATCGAGCCTTATGCATGCTCCGTGGAGATCGACGGCGAGGATGCTTGTCGAAGACGGCCGTGTAACATCGCTTAGCTTAGGCGATTACAAGATTCCTACTATCCGAGATCTGCCGACGCGTAAAACCACTCTGGTCGCGGGCGCTATAGAGGGTCCGGGCCCGTTCAACGCAAAACCCGCCGCCGAGCATGCGATCACGCCGATCCCGCCGGCCATCGGCAACGCGGTCTTCAATGCCACCGGCGTACGTTTGACGAGCTTGCCAATCTCGTGCGGAAAAGTTTATCAAGCAAAAAAGTAGCGCCGAAATATCCGGCCGGCCAAACAAATTCATTCAAACTAACGTCTCTACAAAGCCTATGGGCATAAGAGTAGCCCGAGCATGAACTCCGTTCTGCGCAAGTATTACGGTCAGCGGGGTGCTGCGATCAAAGTTGACTCGCACTCCCAGATCGCTTGTTAAGCAAGGCAAAGATCGGAAAATTGGTTTGAGGGATAGCCAGGATCATTACATACTGACGCGGCGCGCCGATTTCACGAAAGTCAACGGTGGCACGTCGGACCAGACGCTCAGTCGCCGCTGGTGACAGTCGTCAGTGGCTTCTGCCAAGGCCAGAGTGACGGAAGATGATCCGCGGCTTGTGTATTGATTGAGGCGCACGTCCACCACGTCAGGTCAACCTGAAAGAAACCTGTAGAAGCGGTTCTTTACACTGTCTCACTGCCTCCACCAAATTTTAAAAAAGGGCGGGGGATCACCCCGCCCTTTTTATTTGCGGCATTGACTTAAACCATTGGCTATGAAAATAGGGACGGGAGTTATGCCGCGCCGACATTGACATTGGCTGGAGGAACGGATGGCGAACTGGCTTTGGATCGGCTCATCTGGGTTGCTTTGTTTTCAATGGATCGGTATCCATTTCGCCGGCCTTCATCTGCTGCCGCACTTTGAAGCGTTGAGCTCAGGTCTGGCGATCTTCGGCGCCGCGTTCATGCTCTCTTGGGCCGCCGAGCTATCACAAAAGGACATCCCGCAAGCTTTGGCGATTGCCCTTCTTGCACTGATCGCTGTTTTACCAGAATACGCCGTAGACATGTATTTTGCTTGGACCGCAGGCAAAGATCCCAAGTACACTGCTTTCGCGATGGCCAACATGACCGGAGCGAACCGGTTGCTGATCGGTGTTGGCTGGGCGGCCGTGGTTTTTACCTATTGGCTCAGGAGCGGCAAAAGAGCGGTCAAACTCGAGCCTGGGCACAGGGTCGAGATCTTTTACCTGGGATTGGCGACCGTCTATTCTTTTATCATCCCACTTAGAGGCAAGCTCGATTTTCTAGATGCCGCGGTATTGATCATCATCTTTATTTTTTACATGCGCGCGGCGTCAAAAGCCGAGCATATTGAGCCCGAGCTCGAAGGACCCTGTAAGTTGATCGAGAGCTGGGGAGAAGTGCCGCGTCGCTTTTTTACGGCGCTATTTTACGTCTTTTCCGGGTTTACCATTTTCATCGCCGCGGAGCCGTTCGCCGAGGGACTGTTAGCGACGGGGAGGACTTTCGGCATCGAGGAATTCATCCTGGTTCAGTGGTTGGCGCCCTTAGCCTCCGAATCCCCGGAGTTTATCGTCGCGATTCTATTTGCGCTGCGCTTGCAGCCGGGCGTAAGCATGGGGGCCTTATTGTCATCGAAGGTCAACCAGTGGACGTTGTTGATCGGTATGTTGCCGGTGGTTTATGCGATTTCGGCGGGCCATGGCGGCGGGATGTACATGGACACGCGTCAAGTCGAAGAGGTGTTCTTGACAGCCGCACAATCGCTATTTGCGGTGGCGGTGCTGGCGAATCTATCATTCTCGGTCCTGGAAGCGGCGGTTGTCTTCCTTCTCTTCTCGACGCAGTTATTTTTTACTGATCCCGAGTTCCGGTTTTATTATTCGATTTTCTACGTTGTGGTGGCGGTCGGTCTGATGCTTCTAAACGGAGATACACGAGACGGAGTGTGCCGGCTGTTTGCTCGCACCCCTGCTACGCAGAGCTCAAGTGGCGCTGAGACGAGTCATTGCATTGACGGGAAGGAGCGCGACTAAGACAAAGTCTTCATCGTCTTCGAACCACGAAAGGCGAGCGCATGTCAGCGAAAGTAATCGGAATCGTCAAACAGCTTGGCTGGATAGGGTTTTTCAAGCTCCTCACGCACCTGCCAAGTTTTTTGAAGCTATTTTCGCGCCTGGTAAAAGATCCTCGGGTCGCGCTTAGTCCGAAACTTTTGCTGGCTGCCACACTCGCGTACGTGATTATCCCAATTGATATTTTCCCTGACTTCCTGCCCGGTGTGGGGCAATTGGATGACCTCGCTGTCATGCTGGCGGGGTTGAAATTCTTTCTTCGCCTCTGTCCGCCCGAGGTCGTGCAGGAGCACTTGCGTGCGATCTCTGAGGTGCGATAGCAGGGGTTGCGCAAAAGCCGAAACAGCCGCCAAAAACCCAGAACAATTCTCGACTCTTCTTAGGTCAGGTATGCATGGAAGCTGAGATTGATTGTGGAATGTATTGTCGTTTCGTGAGTTACTCTCCTGAAGTTTCGCATTATTTATCTATCACTTTCATGGGAATTGAATGTAAAATAAAATACCAGCGGCGGGGTGCCGCCGTTTGAAACTTGATATTGGGGAATGGCGATCCGTCGGTCGAGTAAAATTCTAAGCCATAGAAGCATAAGCGACTTCGTGTAGTCGCCGCGAGCAAACAAAACCTTGTCCACGGCCAATAAGTGTACCTCCCGCCATTGATCATCCAACGCTAGAGGCCAGTCTTGTCGCCCAAGCTGTATCTGTTTCTGGCATCGTTTCTTTCTCTGTTCCTTGAACTCCTGTTGATTCGATGGGTTCCGTCCCAAGTTCGTGTGGTCGCTTACTATGGGAATCTGATGCTGCTCTCGTCGTTTCTCGGGCTCGGAAGTGGCGCCTTGCTCGCCAAGCGAGGACTCAGCCTCAGCCGGCTGTTTGCTCCGTGTCTGTGCGGGATTGTCGTGATGATCACGGCTTTGAAGGGAGTTACGTTTCAACAAGGTCCGGATGAGTTTCGTTTCTTGTTTGCCGCGGGAACGAGTTCGACTACGCTACCGGCGAAATGCAATCCTACCGGAGGATCCAGAAAACCCCGCGCGAGACCGAAGGGGCCGTGGACGATTGGCCCTATCTCTATCTGCGCAGCCGATCGATACCTGTCGATTATCTTTTTACGATTGGTTCTCTGCTGGTGATTTCGGCGTTGTTCATCGCCGCGACCTTTGATAAGGAGCGCCGCGGTATCGAACTCCATTTCTTTTTTCTCGGCGCGGCGTTTCTCCTCTTGGAGACCAAGAGCATCACGACAATATCGTTGTTCTTCGGCGCCACCTGGTTCGTCAGTATGATAGTCATCCTTGGTGTTTTGATCATGGTACTGCTGGCAAACGTCGTTGCGGCCCGTCTGAAATCATTCCATCGAGGGGTTTATTTGCCGCTCATGGTTTCCGTGGCGTTCCTGTATTTTTTCCCAAATTCTCTCGTGCTCGGCTGGTCCCCCTACGCGAGATTTTTTTACAGCGTTTTGTTGATACCTTTACCGATCTTCTTTGCCGGATTGATCTTTTGGTTAAGCCTTAAGGGGAGCCCAGATCCTAGCTTTGCCTTTGGTAGCAACCTGCTTGGCGCAATGGTCGGAGGATTCGTTGAGTATCTTGGCATGACCGCAGGGACAAAGACACTACTCTTGGTCGTCCTGATGTTATATCTGGCGAGTTTATTGTCGAAATCGCGGGCGAGGGTGGCCGTAAGCTGCAAGCTTGATTGGGCTGATCAGTGCTTCGCCGCCGCTGCTTTTTCTTCCTTGATGTTCTCGTGAATGAGACGGGGTACTCCGCCGCAGCTAAAGCAGCGCGGCGGCTCGTGCTTCGTCTCGCCTTCAGGATAACGCATGAAACGGCGGTAAAACGGTTTCTCCGTGCCGACGAAGTCGTCATAATAAAAAGCGAGCTTGCCGCACTCGCTGCATTGCAGATATTTTGCCATTGTTTTCCTTCCAATCGCCTGATTTAAAGCGCGCTGTGACTTAATCTTGGAAGTACCACCATCTAAGGTTTAGTTGGCAAAAAGAATACCTATGAACCTAAAGCGGGTCAATGACCGGCGCAGCCGGCGGTTGAGAATTTCACGATTTTGTTGCATGGGTAACTGATAACAAAGGTCATGGAGAATTCGGTAGAGGAAAAGGTTCTTAAATAACTCTAAACTTTATGAGGAGGCAAAACCTATGGCGGTAAAACTGTTTCAATCCCAAACATCGATGTTTTGCGAGAAGATTCGCATCGTATTCGCGCTGAAGAATGTGCCCTACGAGATCGTCGACGTGCGTAAGGATGACCGTAAGTCGCTGATCGAGTACACGGGCCAGAGAAAAGTTCCGTCGATGAATTATGACGGTGAGTGCGTCATCGACTCAACGGTGATCGCGGCGCGCCTCGAGAAGGATCATCCGGAAAATAGCATTTACCCGGACGGCGCGGCGAATAAAGGGCTCTGTTTGGCCCTGGAAGATTGGTCCGATGAAGTGCTGATTCATGCCAACCACGCGATGCGCCGCGCCGAAACTCCGGAAGCGCGGAAAAAAGCTGAAGAAGAATGGGATGTTCATTTCAACACTCTGGATCAGATCTATTCCGGCAAGAAATTTATCTTTGATCGGATGACCATTGCCGACGCGGCGATATTTTCCCAGCTTCATTATCTCTACGCCACGGTGAAGTACGAAATCCCGGTCAAGTATAAAAACGTCAACGCTTTCATGGAAAACATGCGCCAGACGCTCAAGCTCAAATCGCTGGCCGATAGTTTCGAGGCGCAATCGCTCTAGGCGACTTCAGGATCGGCGATGAAAAAAGACGTCATCATACCGCGCTTGGGGTCGAGCGACGAAAGCGACGAGGTGCGGATCCTTCGTTGGCTAAAGACCCAGGGCGAGCAGGTGCGAAAAGGCGACGCTTTGCTCGAAGTGGAAACCGACAAAGTCAACGTCGAGATCGAAGCACCGGATGAAGACGTGCTCAATGTAATAAATGCGCAGGAAGGTGACTTCGTCAAGTTTGGCTCCGTGGTCGCATTCATCGACAAGCCAAATTGATCCTAGTTCTCAACGAACCGGTTAATCCCGGTGCTAGGTTGACCACTTTGCGCAATCGCAGTCGGGGCGCGCAAAACACGCTCCGACTGCGACAACGACGATAATCCCTACCTTGGTGTCAAAAACTCAATTATCGCTCCCCCGGCAGATTCAAGCATGGCGGGATGGTCGGGTGGTCGCTCCATCCGCGGTTATCAACTCGATCTTTTCAACGTGGGTCCGGGCACGCTGATGGCGGAACGTTTTTCGCCATTGCTAAGGCGGACGGGCTGGATCGGCTGTCTGCTCGGTGCCACGGCAACAATTTACTTTGTATTCGGATTGGCAGGCTACGTTCGCAGTTCAGCGCTCAATTTAGGCGTTAGCGCAGTTCTTTTCCTCAGCGCGGGTTTTTTCATTGCCAATTTCTTCGCTATCCCAAAACGGACAAACTGGGTCGGCTGTGTCATCTGGGTGGCAATTTTATGTTTAATCATCACTGAAGGTATTCTCGGCCTGCTGCCGCCGACCAGCCGCGACGAGCTCACTCATCATTTGGCGATCCCAAAACTCTATGCCAAAGCCGGCCGTATCATCGAAGTTCCGATGGCACCTTACGCTTACTACCCGATGCTGCTCGACATGCTGTACGTCCCGTGGGTGTATTGGGGATATGATTTTGTCCCCAAGTTGATTCACGGGCTTTTCGCTTATCTCACGGGTTTGTTGCTGTTCGCTTATCTGGGCCGACGCATGAATGCGGTGTATGGCCTGCTCGGCTTTTTTATCTATTTGTCGACGCCGGTGATCGCCCGTTTGAGTCACTGGGGCTACATCGATCTCGGTATTACATTCTATACGACGGCTTCCCTCCTGTTTTTGTTACGTTGGCGGGAAGAACGCCGCACCATTAGTTGGTTATGCCTTGCGGCGCTGTCGTTGGGATTTGCCCTTGCCACCAAACCCAACGGTTTAGTGGCGGCTCTACTGGTCTTTTTTATTTTCTTTTTCGTCATCGTAAAGCCGCCGCCACGGCGCCCAACAGAGATCGGCCGCGAGCTGTTTCTATTCGGCGGATTGACGTTGCTGCCGTTTTTGCCGTGGCTTCTCAAAAATTGGTTCCAGACCGGCAATCCGTTCTATCCACTCTTGGGCAGTTGGTTCTCGTCAACCGGCGCTGGAATAGGCCCGGGGGTGAGTTTTGGCGGGCTCGCCATACTAGAAAAACGAGCCTTGTTTTACGGCGAGAACAGTTGGGAGATTCTTGGCCTGCCACTGCGAATCTTTTTTTCCGGCCAAGACGACAATCCACAACTATTCGACGGCGTGTTGACGCCGATCTTGATCGTCTTTTTGCCGTGGGCCTTCAAAGGTAAATGGCTGGAGGAAAAAAAGCTTCTCGCGAGCTTCGCGCTGTTGTTTCTGTTCTATGCATTATTTCTGGTCGACATGCGCATTCGGTATATTCTCTCGATCGTGCCGGCATTGGTTATTCTGGCGGTCTACGGTGTCTTCAATATTTATCTGCGCATCAAACGCCCCGTTTACCTATTTACCGGAATTATTTTTTTTGTAGCGTGGCATGGCATCTATCTATGGCACTACTTCCGGGAAGCTGTGCCGCTCGGCTACTTGGCCGGCAGCGAGAGTCGTGACGCTTATCTGGCGCGGATGCTGCCCGAATATAGCTCTCTGCAATACATCAACCGGAGAACTCCGCCAACGGCGAAAATTTATCTTCTCTTTATCGGGCGGAGAGCGTATTATTGCGAACGGGATTACTTTCACGACGGCGGCGATCTGCCGGGATATCTACTGGGAGTGCTTCGTGAATCTAAGACCTCGGATCAAATCGATCACGCGCTAAAACGAAAACAAATTACTCATCTTATGATCCGTGAGGATCTTCTGACAGAGTTTTTGAGTCATAATTTGACGGCTGAGCAAGCGGCAGTATGGAACCAGTTCGCACAAAGCCGGCTTATATTAAATTTTCGCGACCGCGGCCATGCCGTCTATCAAGTCCATGGCTAGCGGCTGCGATATCTCAATTGTGATTCCGGTCTTTAACGAGGCGGCGACCTTAGCGATGCTCCTCGGCAAAGTCCAAGCGCTCAGACTCTCACGTACGGAAATCATCGTTGTCGACGACGGCTCCGCCGATGAGAGCGCGGAGATTGCCCTCAGCGCGGGCGCCAGCGTGATTCGTCATCCCTACAACATCGGCAACGGCGCCGCCGTGAAAAGCGGCATGCGGGCGGCGCGCGGGAAAGTAATTGTATTGATGGATGGTGACGGCCAACATCCGCCGGAAGATATCCCCAAATTGTTGGCGGAAACTTCTAAGTATCATATGGTCGTCGGTGCCCGCGCCAAGGGATCGAAGTTGAGATTTCACCGCTACGCGGCGAACCTGCTCTATAATCTTCTCGCGTCTTATGTCACTCGATTCAACGTACAAGACCTCACGTCCGGATTTCGAGTCTTGTCACGTCGCGATGCTCTGCGGTTTATTGATCTTTTGCCTAATACCTTTTCCTATCCGACGACGTTGACTTTGGCCTTTTTGCGCTCCGGATTCACCGTCAAATATATTCCCATCCAGACTCTCTACCGCGCCGGCCAAAGCAAGATAAGTCTGGTCACCGACGGCATCCGCTTTTTGCTCATCATTACCAAGATCGCGACATTGTTTTCGCCATTCCGAGTATTTTTGCCAGTTAGCATTTTCTTTTTTCTGGCCGGTGCGTCGAACTATTTATACACTTACTTAACCCAAGGCCGCTTCACGAACATGTCGGTGTTCATGTTCACGACCGCGGTAATTATATTTATGCTCGGATTAGTCTCCGAGCAGATTGCGCTGCTGCGGATGGAACGGCACGGGACGCCCATCGACGGGGAGGTCCGTCGTGACGATTAATATTGCGGATTTGAATGGCGCCTTAACTGGTTTGCAAGCGTTCGGTAAAGGTTCTCGAATTCCCCAGAAACTCGCTTCCAGTCATAGCGCTCTTTAACTTCTTTGAACGCGTTCTCGACGAGCCGTGCCCGTAAGTCGACATCATTCAGTAGTATTTCCATGGCCTGGGCGAGATCTCGCGGCCGATTCGGCGGTACCAACACTCCCGTGACGTTATCTCGAACGACCGCATCGATGCCTCCAACGCGGGTCGTCAGAACGCAGGCGCGACCGGCAAAGGCTTCGAGTATCACCACGCCTTGCCCTTCGGTGTCTCCTGACTCCGCTTCGACGGACGGAGCGACAAATAAGTCCGCGGCGGCATAGAACTGTGGCAAGTGCTGATTACTGACCGTTCCCCAAAATCTAACTTTTTGCGCTAGCCCAAGATCTTTTGTGATTTGTTCCAGTTGGCTTTTTTGGTCTCCGTCGCCAATGATCCAAAGCGTCGCTTGATTCTGCAAAGCCGGAGGTAAGAGCGTTAGCGCTTCGAGCAAGTCGCGGCAGCCTTTTTTGTCAACCAATCGGCCGACAAATAGCAGGAGAAATTGCCGCCCCGGCAACTGCTGTCGCAGACCCGCGGGGTCGCCGCCGGCAAATAAATCGGTGTCGACCCCCATGGGTATGATATAAGCGTGGGGTGTGGTCGGAGTGGGGCCGACGGCGCGTGAAGTTGCCGGTGTATTCGTTGTCCAAGCATCGCTGTGCATGACAACAAATCGCTTCAAAGCGCTTCCCATCCCGCCTCGAAGGGTAAAAGCGTCGGCTCCATGAACCGTAGTGACTAATGGAACATGGCGAAGATATTTGGCCACGACGCCAATCAAACCCTGCGGCAATATCCAATGCGCGTGGAGCAAATCAATTTGCTCTCGTCCGATCACTCGCAAGAGCGAATAGGCCATCGCCAAGACAAAAAAGGGAACTTGAAGCCAAAGCCACGGTGACCGTTTCAGATTCGGCATAATTCCAGATCCGTAAGCGAGCGCTTGAAGACGAGAAGGAAAATATTGAAATCGGTGTACCGTGATCTTGCCCTCGACGGTCGTTCCGCTGGTGTTATCGGCGGGGGCGAGGACATGCATTTTCAGCCCGCGATCGGCCAGATGCTGTGCGAGGTAGCGCAGAAAGACCGAAGCCGAATCCTCGTGGCTGCGTGGGTAGCTTGAAGTTAAAAAGAGAATTTTAAGGCCTGGTTGCTCGCTCATAGGTGCCGTCAAGGCCTGGTTTGATCTCTAATCGCGGCCTCCGCCCAAATGAGTCTGATGAGCCACATCTGCGATGTTGCTCGTTAGTCGACGTCGACGGCGCAGGATTACGACCGCTAATCGGATGCTTGATGTTGACCAGGAACAATACGTGGCCGATTGCATTTTTCACGCAGCGATATGATTCAAAAACTGCCTCCAACCGACGGAAGTTGCAGGGCTGTTGTCAGAAATTTATCTTGAAGTATGGCAGAGCTGCAAGTAAAATAACTTTTTAAAATCTTGTTTCTGGAATACTTACGTGACCACCGCCCCGAAAATGACCCCAATTTCCATCTATACACCGGCGTCGCAACTGGTCGATCCGAGCCGTTTACTTCGAGGAATGTTGCGGGACGTGATGAGTTCTCGCGAACTTGCCTGGCGCCTCTTGGTTCGTAACATAAGTTCCCGTTACCGTCACACCCTATTCGGTTATGTCTGGGCCTTTTTACCGCCGATCATGTCCACAGGAGTTTTTGTTTTCTTGCAGAAAGCCGGCTATTTCACGGTCGGGCAAACCCAAGTACCCTATGCGGTTTTTGTTCTCGCCGGTCTGATCCTGTGGCAAGCGTTCGCCGATGCCGTTCACGCTCCGTTGCGACTAGTTCAGCAGTCACATTCGATTCTCACGAAAGTAAACTTTCCACGCGAGTCGTTGATCTTAGCCGGAGTGGGCGAGGTGCTATTCGCATCTTTGATACGGCTGGTTCTGCTGGCCTTGGCGTTATTGTGGTTTGGCATTGGCCTACCATTGACTGCGATTTGGTTTCCGTTTGGGATGTTGGCTCTAATCGGAATGGGAATCGCTCTAGGATTGCTGATTACCCCCGTGGCGATTCTCTACCACGACGTAGGCCAGGCATTGCCGTTCGTGCTTTATCTCTGGATGTTTCTTACCCCCGTGATTTATCCCGCGCCGGCGTCTTCGCCCGGCTCATTGTTGATATTGTTAAACCCGGTAAGCCCCGTGTTGGATACGACACGAGATTGGTTGGTCTCCGGTTCGCCGCACTATTTGAGCGGCTTCTTCGCCGTTTGCGGCCTGACTATTCTTGCCCTTCTCGCCGGTTGGCTGCTGTACCGCCTCGCTCTGCCAATTCTGATCGAGCGAATGAGTGCCTAAAATGGCTGAAGCCCTAGTCGTCAAAGTCGAACAGGTTTCAAAAAAGTTTTGCCGTCGACTGCGGTATTCGCTTTGGTACGGTCTTGCCGATCTCGCAGCAGAGCTTACCGGGCGTAATGGCAAAGATGAATTGCTGCTGCGCCAAGCGGAGTTCTTGGCCGTCGACGACGTTTCTTTCGAGTTAAGACCTGGAGAATGCGTCGGCTTGATCGGACACAACGGTGCCGGGAAAAGCACGCTTCTCAAGATGCTCAACGGGCTCATTCGCCCCGATCGAGGGCGGATCACCATGCGCGGCCGAGTCGGCGCGCTGATCGAGCTCGGCGCCGGCTTTAGTCCGGTTCTTACCGGCCGCGAGAATATCTACATCAACGGCGCTGTCCTAGGATTTTCCAAGCGCGAGATCGACGCCAAGTTCGACGAGATCGTCGACTTCGCCGAACTCCACGACGCCATCGACGCTCCGGTGCAAACCTATAGCTCCGGGATGTATGTTCGCCTCGGCTTCGCGGTGGCGGCGCAGCTCAATCCGGATATTTTTTTAATCGATGAGATCCTCGCGGTTGGGGACGTGGCCTTTCGAATGAAATGTTTCAAGCACTTGCTCGACAGCAAACGCGCAGGCAAGACCATTGTCGTGGTTTCTCATAACATGATCGACATCAACCGGGTCTGCGACAGGGTTGTCGTTATGGAAAGGGGAAAGAAGATCTATGACGGCGATATATCGGTGGGAATAGCAACCTACGAAAATCTTTTATCAATGCGGCGGCATGCATCGGACCAACGCGCGCCTGACGCTGCCGCATGGATTGATAAGGTCGAGCTCTTTGACGCTGCGGGAAATAGGCGTGAGGATTATCAAACCGGGGAAGATTTGATTGCCGAGGTGACTTTGGTCGCCAAGCGTGGGGTTAGGAATGCGCGTCTAATCGTCCATGTTATGACCCCGTCGTTGGGCACTTTGGGTTCATTCGCCTCGCCGCATAAAGGATTTACTTTCGATATTGAGCCTCCCAGTACTGTGCTGCGTTTCCGTATGTCTAAGCTGCCATTGTTGATCGGTAGTTATAACTTGATGGTGAGTTTGTACGGATCCGGCATCAAAGATTTTCTCCATGGCATGACCGACGCCGCGACATTCAAAATCGTCACTCCTGCGGTGAATACCTTTGGCTACGGCGTGTGTCACACGGTAAACTTCGAGCATGATTGGGAAATGGTCAACATTCAGACTGAGACTAAATTACGTGCGTCCCAATCGCGGCACTGAGTTATTAGAACGATCATCCAAAACTTTCTCGTGCGGTCTTTAGTACGAAGGTCGTTCATTAAACATGCTAATCGTCTCACTCAAACAGCGGCTAGGTCGACTCGCCAGAAACATGGCACGCCATTATGGTCGGTTGAATTCTGTCGGAAAAACCGGCCTCAAACAATCTTCGAAGAGCGTGCATGTTCAACTCCCTGAGGAGACGACCCAATGGTTGGAGCAAAACCGTCTCGAGCGTATGGACGCAACAGTCGACATCTTCGACGCGAAGCGGCGCGAGTTTCACCTCGACCGTTACCGATTTGCTGCGCAGCGAGTAAAAGGACGACGCGTGCTCGACTGTGCCTGCGGTACGGGCTACGGCGCTCGATTGCTGCGCGAACAAGGACAGGCGACGCAAGTCGTTGGCGTGGATATCGCAGCGAAGTCCATTCAATACGCCTACAAACATCACGGGCTGAGCTCTACGGTGTATGTATGCGCTTCGGCGGATTGTCTCCCGCTTCCCGTTTCCAGCCTCGATGTGATCATTTCCTTTGAAACCATCGAGCATGTAACCGACGACCGGTCTCTGATTGCGGAATTCTTTCGCGTGCTGCGCCCCGGCGGGGAGTTGATCGTTTCGACTCCAAACCAATGGCCGCTCAAAGATACGCCATTTCATGTCAGGGAATATGATCGCAAGTCTTTTCTCTGCGTACTTGAATCTCGATTCGATTGCTTGGAGGTCTACAACCAGAATTCAGGTTCCGATACTCTACTCAATCATGATCAACCTCGCGGCATCGTTGCTACGACAATCGCAAACGAACAATTTGCCGAATGCTTCATCGCAGTATGCCGGCGGAAAAGCATTTCTTAAATAGTTGGCATGAATGCCTGCAATTGAATGATCAACTGAATTGGGCATCTAATGCGGAAGAATATACGGAATAATGACCTTCACGTTCCGATGATCCAAAAGTGTTTGCGGTCGTTGGCGGAAAGGCGTCCAACAATTCTGGTCACCAGCATTATCTTACTAACACTGAATCTCAGTTCACCTAGCTGGGCTGCCGACCCTTTCTATCAGTCGGAATTCATTTTTCCTCTAGAAAAATGGCACAACCACGGATCTTGCCTATTGGAACTTCCCAATGGTGACTTATTAGTGTCTTGGTTTCATGGCTCTGGGGAACATATGTCGGACGACCTGCTGATCCAAGGAGCAAGAAAGCGCAAGAACGGTCAAGGATGGAGTCAACGGTTTTTGGTCGCTGACACCGCCAATTTTCCCGATGCTAATCCGGTCATGTTTTTAGACGGCTACAAACAGTTGTGGCTCGTATGGTCGATGATCGCCGCGAATGATTGGCGCACCTCATTCCTGAAATTCCGGATTTCCGATGATTATCAAAGGCAGGAAGAGCCGCTTGCGTGGAAAGTCGGCGACACGCTGATGTTTGCGCCAAAAGATTTTGCAACCGATGTTCAGCGCGGATTAGATGAGTTCGTTAGAATCAATCCGGGAACGGTATATGGCGATCGAATTAATTCTGTAAAGAGGTTGGCCGGCGATAAATTTCTTAGTCGCATGGGTTGGATTGCGCGCTCTCATGCGCTCACGTTGCCTACAGGTAGAATAGTCCTGCCATTATACTCGGACGGACTTTCTCTTTCGATGATGGCGATTAGCGATGACGGGGGGAAAAATTGGATCACCAGCAAACCCATCGTTGGTATTGGCAACATTCAACCGTCTCTCGTGCGCAAGAATGACGGCACTTTAGTGGCGTACATGCGCAACGCAGGACCGGGCCCGCGACGTCTTTTCGTCAGTGTTTCCGCGGATCGGGGTTTGACTTGGAGCGTGCCGAGACTCACTAATCTGCCCAATCCAAACTCTGCTTCCGAAGTGATTAGATTGAGCAATGGCGAATGGGCGCTGGTTTACAATGACACCGAAGAGGGCCGGAATAGTTTGGCGGTATCGATCTCAGATGACGAAGGAAAGTCTTGGCGCTGGACACGTCATTTAGAGCGCGCAAATCCCGGCGCCGAAGCCCCGCAATTTCACTACCCCAGCATCATCCAAACAAAAGATGGCATGGTTCACGTAAGTTATAGCTATTTTCTGGAGAACCTTCCCGAAGGCGCCGCACGCAAAACGATCAAGTATGCCACCTTTAACTTAGACTGGGTCAAAGCCACGGACAACGTTCACTTATCGAGCAAACGTTAAGCACGGTCTAGGAACCGCGTGCGTCATCAGAAAATTAGTAGTCGTTGCGGCGGCTCGACTAACGCAGCATATTATCTTTGATTGGCGACTCTAGACGAAGTTTTAGATTCTGAGCGACGTCTTTGGCATTCGTCTTTGCGCGGACTCCCCGCCCAACTCCATAGATCGAACCGACTTTAACACCCGCGCTGTTGCTATAAACGTTGTCGAGAATCTCGGTCGTGACAAAATACTGATTTAGAAGATGCCGTAGAGATTGCGCGCTAAAAAAGTGGAGATGATCAGTATTTTCGTATTCTTCCTCGCCACATGGCACTTCGATTAAAACTGCCCCGTCCGGGCGGAGAATGTGCGCGATCTTGGCGAGAACTCTTGCGGGAAAGCGCATGTGTTCTAACGTATGAAATGAGATCACTAAATCATGGCTCTCTTCCGGCAAGATAAGATCTTCAAATTGCTCCGTTCGGATGTCGACGCCTAAGCCTTTGACACCCTCATCCGCTACGGCGCGATTCATTTCACACCCGCCAACGTTCATGCCGCGGTTCTTCAATGCGTGCAAAAGCATTCCTTCAGCGCAGCCAATTTCAAAGACGTTTCTGCCATGCGTCTCGGGTTGGTTTAAAAGATCTAGCCGCTCAAGAATGTCCATTCTCGCTCTTAAATAGGTATTCCATTCTTCACCCTCATGAACCGACGTGATCCCTTGATGCGATCGGTCTCGTTCCCAGTAGGTGAAGTCACCATAGAGGGCACTCAATGCTTTGTCGTCTGGTAAGTCGCGCGCATAAACGTGATCGCATTTACGGCATCTGAAAAGACGCGTTAGCTTATTCTCGTATTCAAATTTTCCAGCGCTGCCGCAGATCGGACAATTCGTGACCTTGTAAATAGAAGAAGACTTGCGGAAAAGGCGTAAGCGTAACGCGCGAGACGCTCGCTGGACGCGGGGGAAGTCCGCACTCCATCTACGATAAAAATGTCTAGCAACGAACATCCAAATCATGAACAGAGCGGTACTAGCTTCAAAGAAATCACGAAAACCGGATTTGACCGTCCTTTGTACAGCCCAGGCGAGCGTGTAGATGGATAACTTCATAGGTCTTTGAATACTCTTGGGCGATGTCGGCCAATAGCCCAAAAGTCGCGCCGCGACAGCTGGCGAAAGAATTCTGGCGACGACCTGTTTCGGACCGTCCGGAATTTCAATAAGTAGGTGAAGCACTCCGATGGCGGTATAAACTTTTCCTTGTTTCAAGGCGACTCTTGCAAGGCCGAATCGTGACCTTTGATCGGTGGGATCCGTCTCGGCCGCAAGGTTGTAAAACTTCTCCGCGGCGTGAAGGTCTTTGTCGTTTTCCGACTGTTGCCCCAATTCAAGAAATTGGAACGCCGCACGCTCCAATAGCTGAACGTCTGTTGTTTCGTTGATTGGATAATCGACAAGTTGCTTGTACGCGATATCTAGGCACTGTGCAGCTTCGTCCAACCGGTCATTTGCGGTAGAGAGTTGCGCGGCCTTTTCAATGAGCAGTTCCGGAACGAAGTCGACCAAGCCGCGATTTTCCATCAGCCTTAGTTCTGACGCCGCGCTTGCAACGTCGCCCATTTTTCTGAGCGAA
>Ga0193707_1000162_pt1 | contig 19997 bp, 22 predicted proteins | sample U3c2metaG_FD_143043 | JGI IMG/M metagenome (GOLD analysis project Ga0193707, IMG submission 143043) | Soil microbial communities from a riparian zone of the East river system, Colorado, United States - U3c2 | ecosystem: Environmental > Terrestrial > Soil > Riparian zone | place: USA: East River... | reverse complement strand
TTCCCCCGTCCTGCCAAGTGGCGTCTTATTCGCTCTCGATATTCGGCTTTGGTAACGGCGAGGAGATTTCGATCTGGGTTATTTTGCTGTCCGGCTCCCGGCTGGCCTCGAGTTCCACTTCTTGCCTGGGGTCGGTGCGCGTGCCGAGGAACAAGATCCTCGTGATCTTGCCGTTCACATTAATCTTGTTAAGGCTCTGATTGAGATTGTTGGTTGCGGTTGCTGCCGCTTGCCAACTGTCCGCTATTTTCTCTGGAGTAAGCGAAGAAGTGCCGATCTGAACAATTTTTACTTCGTCATCCACGATTTGTCGCGCTGGCGCTCCAGCAGCGTTGAATTCTGGGGTAGCCGGCGTCCAATCGGGTAGCACGACCGGTCCCGGCGCTTCGAGTTGCTTCTTCAGCGCGGTCTGTAGTTTTTCCTTTTCACGTTTTTCCTGCTCCTCCTGGCGAGCTTCCTCTTCTTTCGCTTGCGACAGCATTTCCGCGAGTTTCTTTTTTGTGTCCGGCGACGCCGGGTTTTGTTTTTGAAGTTCTTTGGCTTCCTTCTGCATTTCCTGCGCCTCCTTTAGCATCTCCTTTAAATCAGGATCGTTCAGCGGATTCTCCTGTGCGCGAAGAAGCCGGGCAAAAAGCAGACAGCTGATAGCGAGAATAGAAAACAGGCGAGTTTGTGGGTGCATTGGAGGAGAATAGCAAGCCCGCCCGGGGCCTTACAATTTCAAATGAACCGACTGAGGTTATGGAAGGGGCGCCAGTCCAAAGCCCTTGAGCTTGCTTTTTGGCTGACCCATTTTTCCTGCGCTGTTTTTATCACCTTTCTCTCAAAAATCGAATAGCCGAATTCCTAATGGACGATATCGTATAGTACGATATCGTAATATATTATGGAAAGTTATTTAACGATATGGGTGTGCGGCCTTGCACTGATTCAAGCAGCATTGGCTGGAGAAGCGGGCAGGGCGGTGGTTGAACAGCGAACACAAATCCTTCGCGATCGGGTTAAACGGCTCGGTAGCCGATGTAACGCCCCTTTTTGGACCGGTACGCGAGGCGGAGTGGTCGCCGTGTTTTTCATTCACCCGGCACAGGCCCTGCAGCGCGAGGGGGGAGTGTTCACTACGACAAGCGCCGATGGCAAGGATCGATTCTGGCTGCTCACAACATACGACCCTGGGAACGGCCGGGTGGAGTACGTAGTCATGGCACCAGCGTTCACGGCTAACGAGATCAAGATCCGCGTTGTTCCCTACGGCGAACAGCACTCCAGAGCGACGATAACGTATCGGCGTTCCGCGCTGGCGCCGGAGGGGAATGATGAGGTTGCCAAACTGGACGCACATTGGGCGGAGCGACAACGGAGCCATTGGGAAACGGCCATCAACGAAGCTCTCGCAAAGGGCGGCATTCATGACTGATGTGGAATTAACGCGCGCGCTCGAGCGAGGTGAGATCAAGGATTTCCATCATGCTTCGCATTTGCACGTAGCGTGGGTCTATCTCGCCGAATCCTTGTCGGTGCGGCAGGCTGCAAATAAGATGCGCAACACGTTGCGCCGATTCGCCGCGGCCGCCGGCAAACCGGAAAAGTATCACGAGACCATCACGTTATTTTGGGTGCATCTTCTCTCACGCGCGCGCGCGGCCGGCCGCGCAGAACGCTTGGAAGACATCGTCCACGCAAATCCGCAATTGCTGGAAAAGAATTTTGCACTCGCTTACTATTCGGCCGAACGGCTTTTCAGCGACGAAGCGCGAAGGTCATGGGTAGAGCCGGATTTGAAGCCGCTTTCAATTGATGCCATTGCGACTTGTTCATCCAGTCCACCGTGCGACGCACCGAATCGGCCTTTATCTTGACGACCTGAGGCAACGGAGGTTGACGCAGGGGGAAGCGCATGTTTTAGGGCTGCTTGCCCATTCCGGCTGGGCGAACGTGGCTGAGCTCCATCGCGGCCTCGCGCACAAGAGATCGACCTTAACCAGCATTCTCGATCGCCTGGCAAGACGCGGGTTGAGATCGCGCACGGTCGGCGCAACAGATCGCCGCACATTCGTCGTGAGATTAACGGCAAAAGGGCGAAAGCTTGCGAAGCGCGTCCAGCGTCATTTATCTGCATTGGAACGCGCGGTTGTCCGTCGCGTTAGCGCCGCCAATATCAGGGGTTTCAACAAGGTCGTCGCGACTTTGGAACAGGAAGCGCATCAACGCGTTGGCTCCAGAGGCGCTGGACGGAATCGCAAGCGTAAGAAAACGGGCGTATAAGACTGGAGAGCGTAAATTGATTCATTGCCGCTGAGACCGGCCGGGCAAGACTGCGAGCGCCAGGATTCCGATCAAAACAAGAACGATGAGCGCAGTGTAAAGGATTCGATCTTGCAGGCGAGCACGCCGCGCCGCCTGCGCGTATGGGATGCGGGTAAAAGTGACCATTGTGTAAAGTGGCAGATACATACCCGGCAGCGCGGCTTCGAGCAGATGATCGAGTTTCTTTTTCGCGCGAAATGTCCGCGACGCGGTTTTGTCGCGCATTTCAATGAAATTACCGATCGCCAGATCGGCGAGCGCATCGGCATTTTCTTTTCGGGATTCGAAATATTTGGCAAAAGCGCGTTCGCGGTTATCGGGAAATTTGTCCAGGCACTCGTCGAGCACGACGCAATCTTCGAACGCGGCGTTCATTCCCTGGCCATAAAATGGAACCACGGCATGGGCCGCATCGCCGAGCAGGCAGACCCTGTCACGGTAATACCAGGGCGCGCAACGAATCGTCACAAGTGAGCCAGTTGGGTTGTTCTTGAAGTCCTCGATCAGTGTCGGCATGAGGGGAACTGCGTCGGGAAATTCTGCACCGAAGAAGCGCCGGACGTCGTCGTCCGTTTTTGTCGTGGCGAAACTGCGCGCACCTTCGAATTCCCAGAAAAGCGTACAAGTGAACGAACCGTCCGGGTTCGGCAGGGCAATCATCATGAAGCTTTTGCGCGGCCAAATGTGAAGAGCGTTTTTTTCCATTCGCCACGACCCATCCGGCGCTGGCGGGATGGTCAGCTCCTTGTAACCATGTGCGAGATAGTTCTCGTCGTATTGGAAATTGTCGATGTTTCGTTGCATCGAAGCGCGCACCGCTGAGAAGGCGCCATCGACGCCGATAACAGCATCGCCACGCACGGTCACTTTGCCGGTCTCGGTTTCCAAATGGCACGCCGCTTCGGCCAGATCGACGTCGGTGCATTTGTGATTGAAATGGACACGCACATTCGGGTAACGCTGCGCCGCCGCAATAACCGCGGCGTTAAGGGTAGCCCGACCGATCGAGTTGATGCATTTCCTGGGATCAACATCATAAGCCGCGAAATGCAGCGCGCCGGATTTATCATGAATCATCCGGCCGCGCATCGGGATCGCATGCCGTAGCGCTTCGTCAGCGATCCCGATCTGTTCGAGCGCATGAATCCCACGGGTCGAAATTGCCAGATTGATCGAGCGCCCACCAACAATATTGCCTTCGCGTGGATCGGTCCGGCGTTCGTAGAGATCGACATCATACCCGCGGCGCCCCAAGTACGCGGCCAGCAGGCCGCCTGCAAGCCCGCTGCCGATGAGGACAAATTTCGTTGGCATCAAAAATCTACTTGTGTTGTGTAATCCGGTGAATGCCACCTTTATCTTGTCAGAGTGCAATGAGGAACGCTGGATTAGTCACGATTTGTCTAATTCTTTTTTGCGGGTGCGAGGAGAAGGGCCGATCGGGAATCACGAAGGCGGATGCATCGAGCATTACGCTTGTCGCGGGAGGTGAAACACTAAAGTTTGTCCGCATTTCACCGTCTGATTACAAAATTGCGTATCCCAATTTTTATATGTTGGAAACTGAGGTAACAAATCGCGAATTTTTGGCTTATCTGCGGCAGACCGGACAAACGAAAGATGATGGTGAGGTTCTAAAGGCGATTGAAGATCGGGAGCGCAAACAAAGCAAGACTTGGGAGGAAGTTCAGCCAGACGGATCAATTACCGTTATGACTGAAGCGACTTTCTCCACGGGCGATATTCCTTATCGGGTTGAAGACCCAGCCACAATTTGGCGAAACGGTTCTTATCCAAAAGGGCTGGATGACCATCCTGTTGCGCTTGTTACATTGGACGATACAAAGGCGTTTTGCGATTGGCTGAACAAGTCGTTTCCGGAGTATGGCCTGTTCCGATTGCCGACATTGAATGAATGGATGATCGCTGCATACGGAAGTGATCGTGCTTACCCGTGGGGAAACGATTGGGATCCGTCAAAGGTTCACATGTCAATTGGAACAGAGGCAAAACGCACCGAGCCGGTTAGGGCGCGGCCACAGGGAAAGACTGATGAAGGATTGTTCGGAATGCTTGGCAATGTATCCGAATTCATCACGGAATCTGATCCGACGAACGACGACTATGTCGATCTGGGTTCCCGCTGGATGGGGGGTGGTTTTACTGAAGGTCCCGGTGACGACGCAAACCGCGAACTGGAGCCGCGATTAGATTATTGGGGTTACAGTCACCATACATCTATCCGTCAATGCGATCTTGGTTTCAGGGTCGTGCTCGACCCAAGACGCGACTCATCTCTGCTATCACGCAACAGAGTTTTCGAACAAAAGAACAGGGAATGGATGGTAGAGAGTCCTAAGCCGAGCCCCGAACCACGGCTTCCATAGGACTTGCCGCCGTGTTCCTGCTGTATTGCTCATAAAGACCGACATCGTACTCACGTCGCCCAATTGCGCGGCAAACAATCGGTCCGCCAAGCCGCTTCCGATAAGAGTGAATCATGTCAGCCTCAATTACCGCCTAAGAGTTCAGGATGGCGTGGATTATCGAGGCGGCAATGTCATTTACTTGTTGTGGCATCGTCAACTTTGGCCTTCTTAGCTAATACAGACTGCAGAAAAGCATCGGCGCGGTCTGCTGATTTAGCGGCGTCAGCGAGCAATTTCTGTTCAAGGCGCACAAACAGGCCAGTTGCCACGTCCAAGTCTGAGCTTTTGAATGCACGGGGAGACTTCTCAACCGCATTGATGTAATTTCCAAGTTTTTTCGGGACAGGATAGCGGCCTGCCCACTGTAGATAGGTCTCAAGTCGCTCGGCGAGATATTGCTCGTCGGCTGAGAGCTTCGGCGTTGCCACGCTTGAGAGGTGTTTGAACACCCCATGACCTCCCTTGGTCTCAAGAGCTTTTTGCCAAGTGGTACCGCTGGCGGTCAGTATTCCGCGATAAAGATTCTCGAATGCAAAGCCCGTCAGCAACAGGAAGGACCGCGAGTACGCAAACATCTCTTCATGCTGATTCTCTTTTGGAACGTCATCGTCGAAAACTGGGGCTAACTGCTTCCAAATCAACCGTGCGGACATCATGAATCCACGAGCGGTATCGAGCCAGCGTATGGGATCGCTCTCGACGCTTTTATAGGTGTCAGCGAGGTTACTCATATTCGCTTTTTTGATTATCAGCGTCAGACCTCCCGCAACCTATCGGTCACTGCGACGTTCACTGCCACTCCGCGGACGCAGCAGTCGCTAGGGTGTCACCGGTTGCCTTGAATCGCTGTTGCCGGCTCGCTCATCGCGTTCCGAGCTGGCTTTGCTATCGGTTGCCATCTTCGATTTCGGCTTCCCCGGCTCGTAATCCTGCAGCCAAGCACTCCATTGCATATTCTCTTTCCATGCCGTGATTCCGGAATGGCCGTAATGCTGTTCGACCTCGTACTCGTCGTCTTTTATAACCGGGCACCAGAATAGTCGTCCAGCCCTCCGCCAGCCATCGAGGATGATTCCGTCCTTGAAAGGCTGGTTACGCGCAGTCACTACAAGGCAATTATTTTCGCTCGATGTGTGATCGTAGGCGACGCCCCAGTGAAGCACCAGCGTCTTGGGCTTGAGTTCCCGCAAACGCGTGCCGATATCCTGTGCCCAATGGCCGCACCAGCCACGTTTTCGGGCGCCGACGTTGACCAGGAAGGCTTGAAACTCTGGGTTTAAGACGACGTGATAGTCGCGTGCGAGCTTGCGCGCCGTCGTGTGTGCCATCACCGATATTTGCTCGGCTTCCGCGGGATCGACGTCAGGCGCAAGCTTCGTGAGCGCCTTGGCCAAATCCCTGATCGATCGTTCGTCTTTAGCCCATGTCGGATGGATCAGAACGAGGAACATGACAACCCAAAAAATGCGGCGGATCATTTTCAACATTTTCATTCGCTGGTCAGGCTTTTCGCACCTCTCGACTGGAATTGCAACGATAACCGCGTGCTTAGTCGCGGATCGAAATGCAAGTCAGGCAGTCCGTCCGCCGGTCTGCTGCTGATGGATTCGACTACATTTAAAGCAAAGAAGGCTCGCATAAAGTCCGCCCAGCGCACACGGTAAACCACATCACCACATGAAAAACCGATCTCGCCAACTATTCATTCCGCTGATTTGCATTTTCGCAATCGTACAATCGCTGAACGCGCAAGAACCCAAGGCCGCCAAGGCGAAGCAGTTTATCTATGTGTTAAGGCTGGTGCCGCGCCTGCACGCGGATTCTGCCTGGACGAAAGAGGATAATGCCGTGCTCGAGCGCCATTTCGTTCGGTTTCAACAGGCTGCTAAGTCTGGTCAATTGATTCTTGCGGGGCGGACATCAGAACCAGGCGACAAGACATTTGGCATTGCCATTTTTGAGGCGTCCGATGAAGACGCAGCGAGAAAGTTCATGCAGGAAGATCCGGCGGTCGCGGGGGGATTGATGACGGCGGAGCTGCACTCGTTCGCCGTCGCGCTCCAACGGAAGAATCCGTAGAGAGACCGGTAATCGACAGATCGGCTATTGATGCTGAGCCAGAATCCTCGCGAAGCGCCAGACTTCGTGAAAGGTATTGTAGAGTGGGGTGGGGGCGACGCGGATGACGTTGGGTTCGCGGAAATCGCATTTTACACCTGCGGTTTCGAGCTCCTTTAACAATTCTTTGGGGTGCTCATGTGCCAGGATCGACAATTGGCAACCGCGCTCATCGGGATTGCGCGGTGTGATAACGGTAAACTTTTTCGATCCAATTTCCGTTAACAGGAATTCCAGATAGCCGGTAAGTCTGATCGACTTCGCGCGCAGCGGTTCCATTCCGCCTCCGTCATCGAAGATCGCGAGCGAGGCGCGCAATGGCGCCATCGAGAAAATCGGCGGATTACTGATTTGCCAGCCGTCGGCCGACGCAACTGGATTAAATTCGGGTTCCAGATGCAATCGGAACCGCGTGTTCGGATCGTTGCCGAACCAGCCGGCGAACCGCGGCAATTTCGTGTTGGTCGCGTGCCGTTCGTGCACGAACGCGCCTGCGACTGCGCCGGGACCTGCGTTTAGATATTTATACGAACACCAGACAGCAAAATCGACATTCCAATCGTGCAATTTTAACGGCGCGTTTCCCACGGCATGGGCAAGATCGAATCCAACGACGATGCCGCCTGCCTGTGCTGCAGCAGTGATTCTCTTGATATCGAACAATTGGCCAGTGAAAAAATTTACACCGGCAAACATCACCACAGCGAGTTGATCGGCGTGCTTCTCGATCAGGTCGACGATATCTTCCGTTTGGATCGTGAACTCGCCGTTGCGCGGCCGTGCGAGAATAAGTGCGTCTCTTGGGTTGAGCCCATGATGCGCGATTTGCGTTTTAATTGCATAGGTGTCGGAAGGAAACGCAGGTTCTTCCATCAAGATTTTGAAACGCGATTTGGTCGGCCGATAAAACGTTGCCATCATGAGATGGAGGTTCACCGTGAGGCTGTTCATGCAGATTACCTCCAGCGGTTTCGCGCCAATAAGCCGCGCGGTCGGCTCGCGCAATGCCTCCTGATAAGTGTACCATGGCGTCCCGGTCGCGTGATGCGCATCGACACCGAGCTTCGCCCAGTTGTCTAATTCTTCTTCGACGATTCCTCTCGCCGATTTTGGCATCAAGCCTAACGAATTGCCCGCAAAATAGATCAGCGGTTTACCATCTTTGCCCAGTGGAAGATAAAATTTTTCCCGAAAATGCCGCAATGGATCCTCGGCATCGAGTTGCAGTGCGAAATTCTCGTTGGCGGAGAAATGCATTAACCGCAGATTACGCAGATTTCACAGATTCAAAGGAAAGAAATCAAAAGCAACAGAACGTCTTCCGTATCGGTTGAATCCGCGTTATCCGCGGTTCGCTTCGGGCGGCGGCTGCATGAACTCGATTGTTGTTCCATCGGGATCGCGAACATATACCACTCGCTTTCCGGCGTTCGGACCTGACCGAAGAGTTTGCGGTTTAGCTTTCCAACCGGATGTCTCGATCGCGCTGAGAATCGGGCCGAGATTCTCCACGATGAGCGCGACGTGCACGAAGCCAACATCGCAGGGCCGAAGATCGACATTCCATTTACGCTCGAGCGGCGCCAGATATTCCAGCAGTTCGATCTTGTGACCGCCCGGTGCTTTGACAACTGCAAGCTTGATCTCGGCACCTTCGACTCCAGTGATTTCACCGGCCATTTCGCCAGTTTGATGCGCGGTGTGTGAAACCTCGAAGCCGAGAACGTCGCGCCAAAATGCGAGCGATCGCTCAAGGTTCGAAACCGTGATGCCTGTGTGATCGGCGGCAAGAATGCAAGATGGAGGCCTCTTGGTCGTGCTCATGCTCGTAATCGAAAATAGCGAGAGCTTGCTTGGAACGACAGGAAGGAGAGTGCGTGGTTAGCTGACCGTAGCGATGACTTTAAGCTCGATCGCAATCGGCGTCGGCAACGCCCCGACTTCAATCGTCGTACGCGTGGGATTTGGTTGGCCGTCACCGGAAAAATATTGTGCGTAAAGTTTGTTGTACGTCGGGAAATCCTTTTTCATGTTCGTCAAGAACACGGTGACATCGACGATATCGTTCCAATTTGCGCCAGCGTCTTCGAGCACGAGCCGCACATTTTCAAACACGGCGCGACATTGCCCTTCGATGTCGTAACCGACAACGTGACCGGTCGAATCGAGTGTCACGCCGGGAATATCCTTGCTGCGACGCTTGCGTGGCCCGATGCCGGAAAGAAACAAAAGGTTGCCAACTCGTTTGGCGTGCGGAAACGCACCGACGGGTTCAGGTGCGCGCGAGCTTTGGAATGATTTGCTCATTTATCGATGATTGGATTCGATTCGAGGTTCGAGCTCAAGCTTCAGAATCCGGTTTGTTGACGATTCCAGATCGGAAGCTTTTAACCGGCGGCAGGAGATCTTTGAAGGTCATTCCATAAATATCCCACACGGTCAGGAATAGTCCGCACACGATCGGTCCGACAATGAACCCGATTGGCCCAAAGAGAAACAATCCCCCCAGTGTGCCGACTAGAATTAGAAGATCCGGCATCCTGGCATCTTTCCCAACGAGGATCGGACGCAGAATGTTATCAATCGTTCCCACCACCGCAGCGCACCAGGCGAACAAGAGCAGTCCGGTTAGAAGTTCACCGGTCACAATCAGATAGATCACGGCCGGCACCCAGATGAGGGCCGCGCCGATCCCCGGCACAATCGAAAGGATCGCCATGATCGTGCCCCAGAAGGCGGCGCCATCGATGCCCGCGACCCAGAACGCGAAACCGGCGAGAGCGCCCTGGATGATACCGATAACGAGTGTTCCCTTGATGGTTGCGCGCGTGATCGAGGTAAATCGCTGCAGCATGAGCGCCTCGTCCTCGTCACTCAGCGGCATATAATAGAAAATTTTCTCCAGAATTTTCTCGCCGTCTTTGAGAAAGAAAAACATCGCATAGACCATGACGAACAGGTTCAAAAGAAAAACAGCCGTCGTGGCCGTCATTCGCGATGCCACCGTGACCAGAAAGCCTCCGATGGATTTGGCCACCGCGCCCACGCTCTCGACCAGTTGTTCCTGGCTTGGCACGTGATCGGCCAGCGCCGGAAACCTTTGCACGAGCCAATCGTGTGCGTTGAAAGTGCTCGCGGCGCCGAAGTGCTGTTGTACCCACGGAAGCGCTTGATTACTCACGGCGAGCGCCTGTTGCACGACCACTCCGAGAAATGCGCTCAATGGCCCAGCCACGATGATGAAAAGAATCACGAGCGTGACGATCGCGCCGAGCGATCGCCGACCTCGGAGCAGCCGTGTAATCCACCGGTAAAGCGGGTGGCATAATCCGGCCAGCAATGCTCCGAGCAGGAGAGGTTTCAGGAAGGGCCAGGTTACGGCCAGAAAAAGCGCGGAGACCGCGACCACCAAAATGATAACAAAGGCGGTGCGAAATCTTCTCCCGCCAACGTCCGCTGGCTCCATTAGCAAAGTATTACACTAACCGGTGAGAAACCGGAACAACATCCGGCCCAAGCCGCGTTAACCTCTAGGCGTCTACCATCACCTTGAATCCGCCGTAAACTATGCGTTTCGAATCGAACGGCATTCTTCCGAGGCACACATTAGGGCGAACTGCGTAAAGTCACTGCTTGACGTGCTCATCGAGGAATTCGAATACGTCGTCCTCCCATCTGGGGGACGCAAGATAAAGAAAGTTGTGCCCATCCTCTGAGGTTCGACCGACAGGCGGATAAACTTTCAGCAGATGCGGCTTGTGCAGACGGTCCAGCTCACTGGCCAATGCGTAACCTGGTGCGGTGCTGTAATCGTTGGCGGCGTGAATCAGCATGATCGGAGCCGTTGCCTTATTCACCGCGGTTAGGAGCCGTTCGCGCAATTCGGATGACTGCTCCCAGGAATTGGCTGCTGCGGCGAACGCCACTGCGGCACGGAGCGTGTCATCCCGTTCCGCGGCTAGCAGCGTCAATTGACCGCCGAACGAGTGACCTGCGATCGCAACACGCTTGGCGTCTATTACAGGTACTGCTTTTAAAAATGACAGACCAGCCATCACGTCGTCGAGGTGATCAGTGCTGGCCAGCACGAACTGTAAATGCTGTCGAGCTTCTTTCCCTTTCGCTGTTTCTTCGTGCTGCAGGATGTTTTGCATGAATCGGCCTTGATCGGCTGAAAGGCCCTGTCCGCGCCGGAAGAGATACATGAAAGCATAACCATGTTTCAGAAACAATGTGGCAAGTTTTTCCCCGGCTTCCGTAATCGGGAGCCCAGCCGTATGACCCGCGTCAGCACCACCTGAGCCATGACAAAAAAGAACTGCCGGGAAGGGACCCGGCCCGGTTGGCTTCCAGAGGAAAGCCTTGAGACGCAATTTTCCGCTCGGAACAACGACGGTTTCCTGAGCGATGGATGCCTGTTGGCCAACGGCGAGTGCCGTCGAGGTTAATGCAAACAGGAACGCCAGTGTTCTGACTCTCAACAATTACCTCTGGACGTCGTCATCGGCGCGGCTGTGACCTCGTGGCGAATCGCGGCGCACGCGCAACTCGGTAAATGACGCAGCCATTTTCTCAATTATGGTTATGGCCGGTCGCGATTGCCTTCGAAGAACCGAAGCGTTTCGCGGATCGCGCGCGTGCTTTCACCGCTTCGGCTACGCGATTGCGCGGCGGCGCGTTGGTCACGAGAGAATCGAGCAAATGTTGCGCGGCGTGCGCGACATCATCGACGGCACGATTGAAAGCTGCCTCGTTTGCCTTGGAAGGGTTCGTGAAACCGCTCACCTTGCGGACGAACTGAAGCGACGAAGCGCGAATCTCGTCGTCCGTCGCAGGTGGACTGAAGTTATGAAGTGTTTTGATGGCTCGGCACATATCAGACCATCGGCAATTGCCGATCAACGATCAACTCAGTTGTGAACGACAATCCAAGGCAGGCGCGTAGTCGAGGATGCGCCCCGATACTGCGCATCAGTTCTACTTGGCTATGCAAACGTTTTTCGACTCTGTAAAGAAGCGCAGCGCTTCCTCGCCGCCTTCGCGACCGACGCCGCTTTGTTTCATGCCGCCAAAGGGGACTCGCAGGTCGCGCAGAAGCCAGCAGTTAATCCAAACGGTGCCGGTGTTGATTTGCTCTGCGACACGATGGGCGCGACTCAGGTTTTGTGTCCAAACACTTGAGGCCAGGCCGTAGTCGCAATCGTTCGCGTGCGTAATCACTTCCTCTTCATTGTCGAACGGCGTGACCGTGACGACCGGGCCGAAGATCTCTTCGCGATTTGTGCGGCATGAGACCGGCAAGCCAGTGATGACTGTGGGCTGGAAGAAATAACCGTCCCGACAACGCTCGTTGATCGATTCCGGCGTTTTACCTCCGAGCGCGACTTTCCCGCCTTCTTTCCGTGCAAGGTCGACATAGAACTCGATTTTATCGAGCTGGGTCTTGCTTGCGATCGCACCCTGGTCCGTTTTCTCATCGAGCGGATCGCCCATTTTGAGTTTCGACACCTTCTCGATGAAGCGCTGTACGAAATCTTTGTACGCGGAGCGCTCGACAAACACACGCGACCCGCACAAGCAAATCTGCCCCTGGTTGGCGAACGAAGAACGTACGCTTCCTGAAATTGCAGCGTCCAGATCAGCATCGGCAAAAATGATGTTTGGGTTTTTCCCGCCGAGCTCGAGCGAAACCTTTTTGAACAACGGCGCGCAAGCCTCGGCTACTTTGCGACCGGTTACCGTGCCGCCGGTGAATGAGATGGTGTTGATCTTCGGATGCGCCGTGATTGCAAAACCGACGTTTGGACCGGTGCCATGTACGACGTTAAGGACGCCGTTCGGCAGACCGGCTTCGCGCACGATCTCGCAAAGCATATAAGCCGTCATGGGCGTGAGCTCGCTGGGCTTGGCGATAGCGGTGTTGCCGACAGCGATGGCCGGCGCGATTTTCCAACTCAACAAATAAAGCGGCAGGTTCCATGGCGATATTAATCCGGCGATGCCACGCGGCTGTCGCAGCGTGTAGTTGAACGCGACATTGTCGGTAATATGCGCTTCGGATTCCGTGTGCAGGATCGCCGTGGCAAAGAAGCGGAAATTGCTCGCGGCGCGAGGAATATCCAGGGCGCGCGCTAGTGAAAGCGGCTTGCCCGTATCGATCGATTCGGCGCGCGCGAGTTTTTCGAGATCGCGCTCGATCAGGTCGGCGATTCGGAGCAAAAGTTTCGATCGCTCTGCCGCCGATTTTTTAGACCAATCAACAAACGCCTTCTCTGCCGCCACGACAGCGGCTTCGACGTCGCGGGCGTCGCTATCCGCGACTTGGGAATACGGTTTGCCAGTCGCCGGCTCGATATTGTCGAGGTACTTCCCGCCGATTGGCTCTGCGAATTGACCGTCGATGAAATTTTGGATCTGCGGTGATTCCGTTCGCACGCCAGAGTTTAAACGCTCAATCCGCCTTCGCCAACCGGCCGCGCAAACCAAAGGTGAGTCGAGAGGCTATGGCGTGCCCAGGGTCTCAACGTCCAATAGCGAGACATACTTCAAGGATGAACCTGGCTAGTCGGGGCGTTCTCTTTGAACGTGCATCCGCGCAAAACCCCGCTCACTGCCGTGAGCCGGCAATGTTCTTAAACCTGCGTGTTATGCTCGTTGTCGGTGACCGTCTTGAAATCCGCGGCGCCTGCGAACTGAAGCATTGTCAGGCGTCTTGGCACCAGGCAAATCTGGGCCAATGCTCAGTGGAAAAGTTGGCGTCTGTTTCTTTTGTTCAACGTACTCGCAAAATGCCTTGAGGCATTCATTTGCGATCTTGGGCAACGCAACGCCATAGATTTGATCGATCCCATCGATCCTAATCTTTAATTCCTTCGGAATTCGAATTGTGAGGCGGGCATCCTTCTTTGTCTCGGCCAGTTTTTGGAGGGACACAATCTTCTTCATACTAACATCTACGGAACTGCGGGGCCAAAGTTGCGTCATTTTTTGCAGAAATTGAAAGAATTTCCCGAAAATCCAGAGATACCCGGCTCGCCCGGATCGTGAATTAAAGCAAAAAATTCCGATTGATTGCGGTTGACAGCATTGTCTGCCTATGCTGACATAGGCGTCAACCAGCGCATTCGCGCTCAACCACGGAGGAGAAACAATGGGTAATATTCGGACACTCTGTAAAACTGCCATCGTGATCCTGATGGGGAACGGCTATTCCGCACTCGCCACGGTTTATGATTCTGATAGTTTATCAACGAACATACAATCCATCCACGACACGCTGGCTCAGAACGGCGATACGATCACGCTGCCTGCAGGCATGATTTTGCAGCAGGGTCGGCCTGTGCCGTCAGAGATCATCCCGGACGACCGATTAGCACCGTGGCAGGGTAACGTAGGCGTTCCGGGCGGCATCCCGACACGCACGACGATCTACAGAACGATTTCTCCAAGCGGAGGTGATGACGGCCCGGCGATAAACAGCGCAGTCAATTCCTGTCCGTCAGGTCAAGTTGTTCAGTTGTCGGCTGGCACGTTCAACCTCTCTTCATCTGTCAGCACGTTCATGAAGTCTAATTACAGCCTGCGCGGCGCTGGGCAAGGCCGGACTATTTTGAAGTTGAACGGTAATGTCAGCCTTTATTTTAGAGGCAACGCTGGCTGGCCGCCCGCTACAAACTGGGTTCCGGTGCTGTCGGGAGCTACCAAAGGGAGCAATACGATCACGGTTTCTGACGCAACACTTTTCTCTGTCGATCAGCCAATCTTCATCGGCCCGAACGTGTTGCCCACTTGGGCTCACAACCTTGGCGGATTTCCTGATACAGACCGAAGCTTATTCGTAACCTTCAAAGTGCGAAGCGTGGCGGGTAGCACAGTCACATTTGATCCACCGATTCCGTTCGATATGAGCAGCATGACGCCAATGGTGCTGCCGCAGAATGGAAAACTGGTTCAAGGCATCGGCTCAGAAGGCTTCACCATTGATTGCACGAACAGCACGGCACCGTTTCCCCTTGAATACGAGAACGCTTGGGGCTCGTGGATTTATGACGTAGAAGTCCTTAATGCGCAGTCGCGCCAGATGTTTATTACCGGCTCTGTCCGGTGCGAGATACGGCATTGCTACACGCACACTGACGTTGCCGCAGGCCCGAACCATGAAGGCATCACGCTTTCGGGCTCGTGGCATCTTGTAGAGGACAACATCTGCAACCGTGGCGGCGCAATGGCGATCATCTTCTCTGATGCTGGTCGTGGCGTGTCATGCAACGTAGCGGCTTACAACTATATCATCAATACCGAGCCCGGATGGTGGGACACAGACTTCTGCCATGGGACTGGAAGCTGGCTCAATCTCCTTGAAGGAAACATCGAGCATTGGCATAAGGATGACGGCTACTTCGGGTCATCCAGTTACGAGACAATTTTCCGAAACCGTATCGACTATCAGATTAGTCTGAAGCACTTCTCGAATTACCACAATGTGGTAGGGAACATTATAGGCACAGCCGGACAGAACACGGTTTTCGAGTGCAGCCGAAACGGAATTTTCGAGCCTTGCATCTTTGAGCTTGGCTACCCGAACATCGGCAACCCGAGCTACAGCGGCACGTTCGGCCCGACTACGCCGCCTGACTATCACTTGCTCGGAAACACGCTCGATTCATGCCAGCAATGGGATTTGAACGTCAAGGCGACGATCATCCGGCACGGCAACTGGGATTCGGTCAACAACGCGGTGATATGGGATCCGAACATTCCTGATCACACGATTCCGAACAGTTTGTATCTGTCGCAGAAACCGTCATGGTGGGACGCTGATTTGCCTTGGCCCGCGATAGGGCCGGACTTGAATCCAATGGTGGGTGTTATACCGGCACAAAGACGATTTCAGGGCGGCGCTAGCCCGACGCCGACACCGACGCCTGCCGTGACCCCGACTGCGACGCCAGTCCCGACCCCAACGCCGTCCCCGACACCTTCACCAACGCCCACGTCGACCCGGCAGCGACACCTACTGCCACGCCGACTGCCAAACCGAGGCACACGCCCAGGCCGCGTCCGTCTCGCGCTCCAGAAGAGGGGTAGCAGGTACTCGATCGGAGCACCACGACCACCACCTTGCGTTAAGACGCGACAGGTCGGGCCGTCTGTGCCGCTGCCACAGCGGCAGGTGGACGCCATTACGCTCAGGTATAGCCGTCGTAGACCTTTGGTTTCGCGGTTTGAATGTGTCGATCAATTAGCGCGCAGAATTCGTCGGTGTGCCAGTGTTTTCGTGTGGCCCACCAGGTTTGGAATCCTGGATATGCCAGCGTGTCGGCAATTGTCCGCTCATATCCGCGCCACAATCGCTTGTCCAGCGTTCCATCTAAGACGCCAAGATAAAGACTGTCGGCAAATCGTAAAAAACGTCCCAAGTGTGCGCCAAACCTTAGCTTCGACGGGCCATCCAACTCGTCAAACGACCGCAAAGCGCGAAGCCAGAGCACTGCCATTTCGGGATTCTCGACAAGGGTTCTATTCAAATCGCTCCAGTGCGTTGTTAAAACATTCATCGCTGCGCGCCGGCTTTCCTTGTTTTGATTGCGGATTTGGGCGGCAAGATAAACGATCGAAATAATGACTCCGATAGCGCCAAGCATCTGCCCCACCGCGTTGATTATCTCCCAGTTCATAGCCGTTTACTCAGCAAAGGTCGCTTGCTTGGAAATGCGCCGCTTGCGAGACATAAAGCACTTTGCTCGTCCGGCGCTGGCCGAAGTGGCTGTCCCATGACGAGAACGTGGCGGAGCAAAATTTGATCCCCTCCTCGTGCGCTCTTGCTCACCGCTGCTCAATGACAGACTCAACATCGGCGCTCCGCATTGGCAGCATCACACCTGTGCGAAGCCGCCGTCGACGAATAACTCGGCGCCTGTGACGTAGCTGGCGGCATTCGAAGCGAGGAACGAGACTGCTTTGGCGATCTCTTCGGGGCGCCCAATCCGGCCGAGTGGCACCGTGTTGGCGAACAATGCTTCCAGTTTGTCGCCCGACGCACTAGCCAGATTCTCCAGACCGGGCCTCTTGATGGGCCCTGGGCTGACCACGTTGACGCGAATCTTTCGCTCCTTGAGATCGATAGTGAAGGTGCGCGCGAACGATCTCAACGCAGCCTTCGTGGCGCTGTAGACGCTGTTGTTTCCCAGCCCCTTCGAGCCAACCACCGAAGAACACAAGATGATCGACGCGCCGTCGCGAAGAAGCGGCAACGCTTTTTGCACGCTGAACAGCGCCCCCTTGACGTTTATGTTGAAGTGGCGATCGAATTCCTCCTCAGTGATCTGGCCCAGGCGCTGATAGGTTGCGACCACAGGTGTTGGCGAACAGGATGTCAAGGCGCTTCTTCTGCTTTTCGATGGTCGCCATGATGCGGTCGAGATCGGCGGGCTTGGACACGTCGCCCACGATGCCGGTGATGTTTTTGCCGATCGTGCTCACTGCTTGATCGAGCTCCTTTTGCCGTCGCGCGGTGATGAATACGTACGCGCCGTCGGCGACGAACTGCTGCGCAGTGGCAAAGCCGATGCCAGTGCTACCGCCGGTGATGAGTGCCACTTTATCGTCAACGCGCCCCATGGTGAGATTCTTCCGGCTTGGACGATTACTCGCACCTTTCCCCCGGTAGAATCAATCGTCGATCGGTAGCCGCCCACTGCTTTTAGAATCGCCCCTATTGCTCGTGTATCTCGGTTACTTTGCCCGCTTCATTGAACACCCGGATGATCGCCCAGCGTGAACGCGAGAGAGAACGGTACTTCGCGAATGCGACCGCGTTGCGAACGGCATCGGGTCCTGCATACCAGATTGGGCCGCGTCGGAGGCGATCGCTAATTAGATCAAAGCCGTTCCGGTCCTTACGGGGGCGGATCTCATAGACGTCCTGAGCAGGGGTAGAGGACATTTCCATCCGGCTGTTTGCATCCCCCAAAAGTTTGTCTGATGGCGCTTCGACCGACCCAAGGCTGTTCTGTTCGGTACGCATGGTTTCCATATGGCTGATAATCCAATCCTGTGAAGGCCAACAAAAGAAACGTTTCCGTTACTTTTCCGGACGCGGTAAACCCGCAGCGCGTCCGTCGCTCTGGCGCTAATGCAAACCTAGGAACGTGTTTTATTACGCGCGAAACTTTCGGCCGGTTTACGGACAAAGCGCGACTTCGCCACGCGTGAAGACGCTCACGTTCACAATCTTTCCCTTTGCGTAGGGAGAATATGCAAAAATGTTATTCAATCTGAGAGCTTGCGCTTCTCACGAGAGAACCGGTGAGGGAGGGATTCGAACCCTCGGTAGCCTTTTGGGCTACGGCGCTTTAGCAAAGCGCTGCTTTCGACCACTCAGCCACCTCACCAAAAGCAAAGCGAGAATATCGCGAAGAATTGCTGATTGCCAATCGCTGATTGCTGATGAAGTGATTGGCGGTGATCAGCGAGGAAGAAGCGCGCAATCGCATTTTGGAAGCGGTCAGTCCCACGCCGGAACGAACAGTCCCGCTTTCGGGCGCGCTGGGCTGTTTCAGCGCACGCAGTGTTGTCGCAGGGTTGTCGTTGCCGGCTTTCGATAATTCAGCCATGGACGGCTATGCCATCGTGGCCAGCTCATCCAAAAAGGGAGCGCGATTGCAGGTGATCGGTGAGCAGCCGGCTGGCGTGGATCGGCAGCTTCGGATTTCTCCCGGCGACGCGGTTCGGATTTTCACAGGGGCGCCGATACCTGCCGGCGCGGACGCGGTTGTCATGCAGGAAGACGCGACGCGCGAACAGGACGAGATCGTGGTGAATGTGGACGTCCATCCCGGTGAATTCATTCGGCGGCGCGGTTGCGATTTAACGGAAGGCCAGAAAATTCTCGGCCGCGGCGAAAGGATTCGTACGACGACGATTGCTCTTCTGGCGTCTCAGGGTTTTGCTGATGTGACAGTCGGCGGCCAGGTAAACGCAGCAATCGTTTCTACTGGCGACGAGGTGGTCACGCCAGGAAGTAAGCTCGATCAGGGGCAAATCTACGACAGCAATTCGGCATTGCTTCAGGCTCTGGTGCAACACTGCGGTGCATCCGTGAAATCAGCCGAACATTGCCCCGACCACCGCGAACGATTGATCCAAGCGATCCAGCGCGGAATCAAAAGTCATATCCTTGTTATTACCGGTGGCGTCTCAGTCGGCGAGCATGACCTAGTCCAGGCGGCGTTACGCACGCTCGGAGCCAAGATCGACATTTGGCGTGTGGCCATTAAACCAGGGAAACCATTTCTTTTCGGTGAAGCCGGTGGATGTGCTGTATTCGGTTTGCCAGGAAATCCTGTGTCAGCGTTTGTAACTTTTCTGCAGTTTGTGCATCCGGCGATCTTGAAAATGATGGGCGCTAACAAACTCGATCTGCCGAAAACATCGGCAAGATTGACCGCCGATCTGGCGAACGAAGGCGATCGTCCTCACTACGTTCGCGGCAGAATCGAGAACGGAACATTCGTGCCCGTCGGGCGCCAGGAATCGCATGCGCTTTTTGGGTTGAGCCAGTCAAACGCGCTGTTGCGCATTGCTGTAGGTGAGTCGTTAAGAGCAGGTGAAATTGTCGACGTTCAAACCTGGGATTAACCAATTCTCGTGCCCGGGGTGGGTTGACAGGCCGTGCCCGCATTTCTAGCTTACCCGGCTTGAATACGGGAATGCTCACCGCGTTTGCACGAAGTCCGACCGATCAAATTCGTGCGGATGCGGAAAGCCTTTCCCACATTGTTCTGGAGATGCAGCGCTGTTTCTTGCTGCGTCTTTGTAAGGAACTCGCGCCCGGGAACGTCTCCTTTGTGCAGTTTTTTCTTCTCGCGTTCCTCGATCAAAAAGAAGTCCTCACGATGTCTGCGATTGCAAAGAAGATGGGGCACACCACTGCGGCGGCCAGCGGTTTGGTGGCGCGCCTTGAGAATCTTGGTTACGTGGTGCGCTCTGTTGCGCCAGATGACCGCCGCAAGGTAATGGTTTGCATTACGCCGAAGGGTTCGGCGCTCGTCCGGCGGATTCGCGAAGAAATGGTTGGCAATCTGATGAAAGTTTTGGAACACCTCACTCGCGATGAGCAAAAAGCGTGGTTACAAATCTACA
>Ga0193707_1000161_pt1 | contig 20005 bp, 20 predicted proteins | sample U3c2metaG_FD_143043 | JGI IMG/M metagenome (GOLD analysis project Ga0193707, IMG submission 143043) | Soil microbial communities from a riparian zone of the East river system, Colorado, United States - U3c2 | ecosystem: Environmental > Terrestrial > Soil > Riparian zone | place: USA: East River... | reverse complement strand
GGGAATGATGCATCTCAACAAAGTTAAATCATAGACCGCTAAAAATAACTGATTAAGGAGATTTCGATGACACAATCAAATGGCTTTGCGCGAGCAACCGCTCTGTTGTTTTTTTCACTGCAATTTTTTGCCTCCGGCTGTGTGGCGACTCAAGATTGGGTCAAAACCTATGTCCCGGAGCAACTGTTCCCGGTGAACAAGAGAGTCTCTGACACCGAGACTAATGTGACCCAGTTGGGGGGAAAGGTGTCCACTGTGGAAGGCCAAGTCCAAACGATGTCCAAGCAGATCGCGGACCTTGACAGCCGATTGAACCAGACCACGGCCAAGGCAGATCAAGCCTTGGACAATCTCCAACGGCTCAAGCTCGACAGAAAACTGGTGCTCGACTTAAAGCAAGGCGCATCTTTTTCCTCCAATTCAACCGTTCTTACCGACCAATCTAAAAAAGAGATAGACAGTTTTTTGAGTGATGTGAGCGGAGATGCCGGCGGCATGAGTGGCCTTATGTTTGTTGTGGCCGGCTATACCGACAACACAGGCAGTGCGAAATACAACTACGAATTGGCATTGCTCAGGGCAGTAAATGCGGCCAGTTATCTTACCACCGACAAGAAGATCGAGCCCGGGCGCACGGTCGTAATGTCCTACGGCGAGAACTCGCCGGTGGCGGAGAATACGACGGACGCGGGTCGCGCAAAAAACCGCCGGGTCGAGATCCTTGTTTACAGGGATGCCATTACCGTTGGCTCCGCCGCACCGGCGGCCCCCTCGAAGTTGAAATAGCCTAGTAAACTACCGTCCAATTACCGGACATGTTCTTCTTTGAGGATGGATGAGACATGCGACGCTTAAGACCACTTACTGCTAGCGGTTCGAACAAAAGAAAGAATTGAAAAAAGGAAAAAGAGGAAAACATATGAAAATCAAGAAAACGGCATCGAGGCTTCACTGCTATGAACCGCTAGGGAGATTTGTCAGCGCCCTAGTGATGGTATCGCTTCTGGGAGTTGTCCTCCCCGCCTTCGCTCAGCAGGGATACGAGGCGGCCCCGGTGCTCAGCGCGTCGAAGATATTGCCGCCGGAGCTCTTATCCGGACCGAATCATCGGGTCCAGGAGAGAGTGACGAACGATGGCTACTTAAATACCTACCAGATCGACTCCAAGTTCGGCACCTTCACCGCGGTCTCCACCGCGGTGTTGCGAAAACGGATCGGCGAGATTAACGCGATGGTCGTGATGGAGAAGGTCCAGGGCAGCAAGGAGTACGTCTCTTCCATAAAAGAGGGCGGGCTCGACGCGATGAACAGCGCTCTGAGTCTGATCAGCAGCCCAGTGAAGACATTGACCGGAGCGGCGCAGGGTTTGGGCGCGGCCTTTTCGCGAGTTGGCGAGAGCATTACTGGCGCCAAGCGCAGCCAGTCGGAGGACTCGAAGGTCAAAGACTTAATCGGCTTCTCGACAGCGAAACGGCAGTATGCCTTTCAGTTCGACGTCGATGTCTACTCGGAAAACCAAAAACTTCAGGACATGCTGAATAAGATTTCATGGGCCGGCTACGCGGGTTCTCTGACCTGGTCCGCAGCCATGGCGGCGGTGCCGGGCGGGGCGGGTGTCGCCATGACCGTCGTTGGCACCAACAAACTATTAAATCAGGTCTTCCAAAACACTCCGCCGGTGGAGCTGCGGAAAATGAACACCGAGAAGCTCAACGCCATGGGAGTCAATCCGGAGATCGCCGACGCATTTATCAACAACTCGATTTTTTCCCCGCGCGAGCAGACCCTTTTCGTCCATGCGCTGGGCGAGATGAACGGCGTGGCCGATCGCGGCGCCTTGGTCCGATTGTCTTTGTCGAGCGTGAACCCGACGATAGCACTGTTCCGCCAGCGCCAAGCGCAGATGTACGCCGGCTATAACAAGTCCGTAACGCCCCTGGAGAGGTTTATTTCTCTCGGTCAATTTTCCGTGAGCCGCACCGTCAAGGGGGCGTTGGTTTTCAATTTACCCCTGGATTACCTGGTCTGGACCGAGCCCATGGCGCAGTTGCTCACGGCGGGAAATCAGCTGGTGAACGAATTACCGGGGGTCAAAGAAAAACAAGTCTGGATCGCCGGTACGCTGAGCCCCAGGGCCAGAAAGGAAATGGAGAGCCGCGGCTGGCAGATTCACGATCGCGTTGAGGCGCAGCTTTTCAATTGGGTTGAGACCTATCCTGATTACAAGAAGCCCGAAGAAAGAGTGGCGTCGGGGCTGGTCACGTTGAACATGAAATCTGTCGCCTTAGGAGTGGGCGCGACTCAGGGTAATGGGATTCTCAACTATCAGGGAAAGACCTATCCCTTCTCGATCTCCGGTCTGAGTCTAGTGGACGTCGGCATATCGAATTTCACCGGCGCAGGGAAAGTTTATGATCTGAAGAGTCCGCAGGATCTCGCCGGTACCTATGGAGCAAGTCAGGCAACATTCGCTATCGCCGGAGGCGCCAGCGCCATGTCGATGAAGAATGACAATGGCGTGAGCATCGTGATTCTGAAAAACGACGGACAAGAATCTGGCACGCAATTAAGTATCGGCCCTGCGGGGATGAAGGTCACAATGAAATAGTGAACCCATGTTCGTCAAACTCCACCGTAGCAGGTTGCGGAAAATGGTTCGGAGTGGTTCGGACAAGGTCAGCACGAACGGAAAGTGCTCAATCATTTCCGAGAGCGAGAGACGAGCAGGGTTTCAGTGTCTAGGTGTCAGGGAAGTTCCGTTCCACGTTGCAAAACAGGAGTTTCGCCCGGCATGGTAGTTACGTTTCCAAATTCAGTTCCTGTTCCCTAAGTAGACGAAGAGCGGAGATTGTCGTGGTGCTCGTAAACATTAAAAATTGTACAGCGAAAGCCACAATGAGAGTCATACTGATCAAGAGATTCGTAACAATCGTGATGCTCATATCTGTGCTTGGAATCTGCCTCGGCGTGCCGGCTGAGGCGGCGGATGTGTCGCCTTCAACTCCATATTCAGGTGATATTTGGAACCGCTCGACCCTCACTGGCGACTGGGGCGGCCTCCGCAACCAGCTGGCAGAGAACGGTGTCACTTTAGATCTGAGTATGACTCAGATTGGTCAGGGCGTAGTCCGCGGCGGCAAGAGCGGCGCGTGGCAGTATGGCGGGCGCGGCGACATCGTAATGAATATCGACAGCCAAAAACTTGGTTTGTGGCCCGGCGCGTTTCTGAACCTCGAAGCCGAGGGTAATTGGGCGTCGGCGGTTAACCGTAACACCGGCGCGCTGATGCCGGTGAATAACAGCCAGATCCTGCCACTGCCCGGGGAAAATTTCGATCTAATATCGTTGAATTTTAGCCAATTCCTTTCGCCCTATTTCGGATTGACGATCGGTAAGTATGCCACCGTCACCGCAACCTCGGGCGATATGAATGAATTTGCCCACGGCAAAGGCGATACCCAGTTCATGAATATGGCGTTGAACTTTAATCCGTTGATGGCTCTGACGGTGCCTTATTCGACATTGGGCACTGGATTGATCGTTTTGCCGACTAAAGATCCCAAGGAGGCCATCGTTACTCTTATGATTTTGCAGGCCAACGGGCAGCCCAACACGTCGGGCTTCGGGGATTTGGATGGCAACAAGATAACTCTTGCCGCCGAGGGCCGGGTAAGAACGGACTTTTTTAGCCTCACCGGTCATCAACTGTTCGGTACGAGTTTTTCCAACAAAAAGTTCACCTCGATCGATCAGCGCTTGGGCTCGATCGTCGAGACCCGTGCCCTTGACGGGAAAAAAGGCTCCTGGAACCTTTACTACAATTTTGACCAGTATCTTTATGAGCCCAAAAAAGGCGTTGAAAAAGGCGTCGGTCTCTTCGGACGGCTTGGCGTTGCCGACGGCGATCCTAATTTCATGAAATTCTTTGGCAGTTTTGGCGTCGGCGGCAAAGGCGTGTTCGACAGCCGGCCGCTGGACCAATTCGGCCTAGGCTATTACTTCATCAATATCGCCAATCCGACAATTCAGGGTCCGCTCCAGACTAGGAGTTTTTTGCGCGACGAGTATGGCTTCGAGGCTTACTACAATTTTGCAATAACGCCGTGGCTTAACTTGACGCCTGACATACAGATCGTCAGAGGCGCTCAGAAAGACAAGATCACCCTAGGCAGCCCAATTCCAGTTATCGCCAGTAAAAAGAGCATCAGCACATCCACCACCCTGGGCCTGCGGCTGCAGATGGTGTTCTAGAAAGTGTCGAGGGTCGGGTGTCGGGTGGAAAGGTCGTGGTCCTGGAAAAGATTAGGCTCGAGGCGACCATACCATCACAGCTCGTACCATTCGTGGGTTGGGTGTGGACGGCAATCGTCGTGATCGCGATCGTGGCGCCGGCACGCAGTGTGTACCCGCAGGCGCTCGAACCCAGATCCTACGTGAACACACCGGTCGGGATCAATTTCTTGCTTGCCGGCTATGGGTACACACAAGGCAACGTCGCCTTCGAGGCCTCGTCTCCGATCAACGATGCCAAGGTCCACGTCAACAGCGGCGTCTTCGCCTATGCGCGGTCCCTGGATCTGTGGGGTCTGTCGGGGAAATTCGCCTTAGCGCTGCCCGTCGCCAAGGTGTCGGGCAGCGCTAAGGTCGCCGGAGAAGAACGGGAACGAATAGTGTCCGGACTCGGCGATCCGATATTTCGCCTCTCCGTCAACTTCTACGGAGCCCCCGCGGTTTCGATGAACGAATTTCCGGCGTACCAGCAGGACATCATCGTCGGCGCCAGCCTGCAGGTCACCCCGCCGCTTGGTCAATACGACTCGACCAAGCTCCTGAACGTCGGCGCCAACCGCTGGTCCATCAAGCCGGAGCTCGGCGTGTCCAAGGCGTGGGGCCCCGTCATACTGGAGCTGATTCCCGCCGTCACCTTCTTCACCAACAATAACGATTTCCTCGGTGGACAGACCTTCGCGCAGGACCCCATCTATTCGGTGCAGGGACACCTCATTTATGAGTTCTTCCCCGCTCTGTGGGGCGCGCTGGACGCGACCTATTACGCGGGCGGGCGCACGACCATCGACGGCCAAAAGGGTGAGCAGCTGGGACACGCGCGTCTGGGCCTGACCGCGGCGCTGTCCGTAAGCCGCTACCAGTCAATCAAATTCTACGGCAGCAACGGCGTCTACAGCCGCAGCGGCGGTGACTTTTGGACGACCGGGATCGTCTGGCAATTCCGCTGGGGTGGAGGGCTGTAGCGGTCCTACTGGCCAAGATGCGCGAGGGCGGCGCGCAGCGGGGCGCTGGAAATCTGAATCAGTCCATCGTAAGGCGAGTACATTTCCAGGATCAAAAAGACTGCGCCGGAAACCGACAGCGCGGAGACAAACAAGCTAGCGACCACGGTTGCGTTGAAAGGAGCGAAGAGGCCGAAACTGATAAAAATAAGGGTGAGCCAGAGCACCAGCACGGACAGCAATGGCATGGAAACCGAGGTAGCTTGTTGTGCGTACATCAACCAGCGGATTTTTCCGATATCCACCGCGATACTCAGCGCCTGGCCCTGGATCGAGCGTTGCGTGCCGTTCTTCGGCGAGAGCCCCTGGATTTTCTCGTAGAGGATTTCGCCGCCGGACGGCGCCGCCGTAGGGGAAGAACTGGCGCCATCTTTAGACCACATCTGATCGAGAATCCGGACAACGGCGCCGCGTAGTAGAGCGCGCTCTTCCTTTGTCTCTGGTCCGTACAGGGCCAGCCCGCGGTCGAGCAAGGCGATATTGGCAGACATCTGGGTCAGTTCGGCGCTTTGCGCGTCGTAGGAACCTTTGGCCGAGGCCACCAGTAGACCTAGAACAAGGGCAGCCATCGTGCCGACGAGTCCCATGCCTAGCTTGACGATATCTTTGGAATCCGCAGCGAGATGATGCTGGGGCAGAGACACGTGAAGAAGGAGACCAAGCAGCGCGCCGCCGAAAATGCACGCGAACACGATCAAGCTCACTGTGATGGAACTCATGATCACCCTTCCTGCGAGACATAGAAACTGCTACGGGAAAACCAACCCGCGGGAAACTTCATAGTCCTTTCGTGCTTGCTCTGTTACTGTCAAATCGCAGTAATCATTTTGCGACGTTCTTCATTATCAATCAGATTCCAGAAGCCGGAGGGACCCGTCGCGGAGACGGAGAAAGTCTCCCCCGTCTCGTCGCTTCTTGTTGGTCCAGCTCCTTCCTAAAGAAAAAAGGGCGCACGGTCTATTGGACTAAAGTCCAATATACAGTCTTGCTCGGCTTAGCTAAAAGTGCCGTATGAAAGCGATCTATCCGGTGCTGCCTTCGGGCTGCACCTCACCCAACGTCAGCGGCACGACCTATTTCTTGTGCGCCAATACTTGGTTCCTGCCGTCCTACGGCGCTAACGGCATCTAATATCGCGTGGTGCCCACGCCCTGAGGCTTGCGAGGATAACTGTCGAGTGGTGAGAGACAGGTTTCAGGTGACAGATTCTGAGAATGGGTGGAATGGAACTAGTATGGCGTCTCCGAAGTTCGTTTAAAAAGTCCAAACGATGGCAACAGCTGAAGTCGAACTCAATCCCCCTTTGTCCCCCTTTTTCAAAGGGGAATCTTCTCCGTGCAATTCTCACCCCTCTTTGCCAAAGAGGGGAAGGGGAGATTTTCGAACAGAATGACGCTGGAATTATATAGCGAACTTCTGGGACAGACACTAGAATCCCAAAGTCCAATAGCAGGGATTGGTTTTTCTTTGTAAGCGCGCCACGAATTTAAGCGGCGGCAGAAAAATGAGCGGAGGTAAAACTATGAAATATGGCAGTGCAGTCATCCTCACATTGCTTTTTCCGGTCGTCGCATTCGGGGATGTTTACATCTATCCCAACAAAGGTCAGAGCCAGCAACAGCAATCGAAAGACCGCTACGAGTGTCACACTTGGGCGGTGCAACAAACCGGATTTGACCCGAGTCGAGCCCAGGCCGCTCCCTCCCCAGCCAGTCCTCAGCCAGGCGGCGAGGTGGTCAAAGGCGCTGCACGCGGCGCGCTGGTGGGCACGGTCGGCGGAGCGATTGCGGGCGATGCGGGCCGAGGCGCCGCGGCGGGGGCTGCGATGGGCGGTTTGTTAGGCGGCATGAGAAAGATGGACAAAGCGCGCGCGCAGCAGCAACAACAAGCCCAGCAGCAAAGCAACAACTCACAACAAAGCGCGGGCTACGACCGCGCGCTAGGCGCGTGTCTCGAAGGGCGCGGCTACACAGTCCGATAGAAGGAAAAATTCCAATGCGAAAATTATTGATTGTCGCTTTGATCGCAGGTCTCGGCGCGGTGGCGCGTCCGGCCGCTGCTGCAGACGCGAAATTTGACGGTTCGACACCGCTTCTTTGCGTGCCGATCGAGATCACGGAATGCGATGAAGGTGAGAAGTGTTATCAAGGCACGGCCGAGGACGTGAATTTGCCGCAATTCATTCGAGTCAATTTAAAGGAAAAAATGCTAAGCGGCGTCGGTGCAGCAGCTGGCCGAACGACGCCCATCGATTTTATGGAACGGGAAAACGGCAGAATCGTTTTGCACGGCGGTCAAAAAGGTCGAGGTTGGACGGCCGTGATTTCCGAAGAGACGGGAAAATTGTCGGCGACGATTTCCGACGAAGGCACCGCTTTCATCATCTTTGGCGCTTGTACGGCGCTCTAGAAGAAGGAAACTTGTTCTGAAAATTGAATTTAGTTCTTTCGATTTGTTTCGAATTTCGAGCTTTGAATTCACTGAGGTCAACGCGCGCGTGCGGATGTAATGGATCGAGGAAACCGGCGCGCCGCTGAAGGCGTGATCATGGTCATACTCGTCAGCGAAGGCAAAGAATCTGGAACTCGATTTGCCCTTGGGCCGTCAGGTGTGAGCATCAAGTTGAAATAAGTCGTCAGTGATTCTTTTCATCTATGAATGGCAAGAAATCAGGAGGTTTCTGCGATGATACAAATGGTTAAACAGACATTATTGTGGGTCCTGATCGTTCTTCTGGGAATGCCGCCCGGCGCGTGGGGCCAGCAGGCAGAACAGGCGCCGGTCTTCAAGCAGGAAGAATTGGATCAGGTCCTGGCGCCGATCGCGCTTTATCCCGATTCATTGGTCGCGCAGATATTGATGGCTTCGACGTATCCGCTCGAAGTGGTCCAGGCCGACCGATTCGCCAAACAGAATGCAAGTCTCAAGGGCGACGCCTTGACCAAGGCCCTGGAATCGCAAACCTGGGATCCAAGCGTCAAGTCGTTGGTCAATTTTCCCCAGGTGCTGACGATGATGAGCGAAAAACTCGATTGGACCCAGAAACTGGGAGACGCTTTTCTCGCGCAGCAAAAGCCGGTCATGGATACCATCCAAAGTCTGCGCGCCAAGGCGCAAGCGGCCGGCAATCTTAAGACGACCAAAGAGCAAACCGTCATCGTCGAACAGAAGATCATCAAGATCGAGCCCGCCAGTCCGCAGGTGATCTACGTGCCAACGTACAATCCGACTGTGGTGTACGGTGCCTGGCCATATCCGACCTATCCGCCCTATTACTATTACCCGCCAGGATACGTCGCTACAGCATCGGCGTTTTCATTCATGGCAGGCATGGCGGTCGGTGCCGCGTGGGGCTACGCTTGGGGGAATACCAACTGGAACGGCGGCAGCGTCAACATCAATAATAGCCAAAACATCAACATCAATAACAATATCAATCGGCAGAACTACGCGCAGCAACTGCCGGCGGGCGGCCAGGGTAATTGGCAGCATAATCCGGCCAATCGAAAGGGCGTTCCGTACAACAATCAAGCGGTCGCGCAGAAGTATAACCAGGCGTCGCCGAGCCAACAGGTGCAGGCACGCCAGGCCTACCGTGGTTACACAGGGAGCGCTCTAACTCCGCAGGAACAGCAGCAGGCGCAACAACGCGCACAGCAAGCCCAGCAAAACCAAACAGGACAGCAAGCGCAACAAGCCCGGCAACAGCAAACGACACAGCAGGGGCAGCAACAACAAAAAGCGCAGCAAGCCCAGCAGGCGCGTGGCGGCGAACAAGCTCGGACGACGGAAGCCACCGGCAATCGTGGCGGCGCAAGCCAATTCAGCGGCGGGGGTGCAGAACGTGGCGGCTCCGGTAGCCGCGGCGGCGCTTTCGAAGGCGTCGATCGCGGCGGCGGCTCGGCGCGGAGCGCGAGCCAGCGAGGCAGTGCTAGCCGTAGTAGCGGCGGAGGTGGAGGCAGATCCGGCGGTGGAAGAAGCGGCGGAGGTCGCAGGTAGTGATGCGCTTGCTAACCGTGTTCGTGATCGTCATTCGTGCTCGCCTTCGTGAAATTACCCAAGCTGCCCGACGATCGCGTTGAAATGATGTTGGAGGAAGAAATGAAATTTCCAAACAGAGAAATGAACATATCCATGTGGCATGGAATTCGTGTAGCCGTCGGCGCAGTATTTTTCACGATCATCGGCCTCGCCGGAATCTCCCACGCTGCGGCGGCGCAACAAAAGACTTTCCCGTCCGCTGAAGAAGCGGTCAAAGCAGCGGTTACCGCGGCTCGAAACGACAGCGATAAAGAACTTTTAGCAATCTTCGGAGCTCAAGCAAAAGATTTGATGTTTTCCGGCGATGCGGTGGCCGACAAGCAGAGGCGCGCGCAGTTTCTGAAAGCCTATGACGAGAAGAATGGCCTTGTCGCCGACGGCGACAACCGGATCGTCGTCGTGGGCAACAACGATTGGCCCTTTCCAATTCCCTTAGTGAAAAAAGGTGACGGATGGGTTTTCGATACGGCCAAGGGCAAAGAGGAAATACTCAACCGGCGCATCGGACAAAATGAGCTGGATGCCATTCAGGTTTCCCTTGCTTACGTCGATGCGCAGCGCGAATACGCGATGAAAGACCGCGACGGCAGCGGTCTGCGCGGTTACGCCCAGAAAATTCGCAGCGACACCGGTAAGAAAAACGGTCTTTACTGGGAAGCGAAAGCAGGCGAGGAGCAAAGCCCTCTCGGTCCGTTCGCCGCGCGCGCGCGAAGCGAGGGCTACAAAGCGGGAGATAAGCCGGTGCCCTATCGCGGCTATTACTACAAAATCCTCACGGCGCAAGGGAAGGACGCTCCCGGCGGCGCGTACAGCTACATCGTCAAAGGAAAAATGATCGGCGGGTTTGCGCTGGTCGCTTACCCGGCCGAATACGGCAACTCCGGCGTCATGAGCTTCATGGTCAACCACGAAGGCAAAGTGTTTCAAAAAGACTTGGGCAAGAACACCGCAAGCGCTGCCGCCGCGATGAAGGAATACAATCCCGACAAAACTTGGGCGGAGGTAAAGCCGTAACGAGGGAACGAGTGTCGAGCGTCGGGGGAATTAACAGGAGACAACGGAGAGAACCGAGCTGGATTTCAAAAGAAACTCCGTTTTCTCTGTTAGCTCATGTGAGAAAGTGACTAGTGACCTCCCCTCGACACGCGACCCTTCTTTAGGAATCACTATGGAATCCGCATTACCGAAAAGAAACGCGGGCATGACGATCATCGCGGTGCTGGCGCTGGTGCAAAGCGTCCTAGGCGTTCTGCGGACGCTTCACTGGTTCGATGCCGGCAGCGATCTCATGGGGCAGGGTCTACTGCTTTTCCCTCTGATGGGTGTCGTCGCGTTTTTCCGCGGCGGCTTCGTGGCTGTCATCGCGATACTGTACGTTGTATTCGCCTACGGAGCATTTGTGGGCCGGAGTTGGGCAAGGTGGCTCGGCATTGTGGTGGCTAGTGTGACGCTATTGCTTGCCGTGAGCGTCGTGATCCAAGGAGAATCGCCGGTGCGGGCGCTTGTCTGGTCGATCGTTCCGGTGATCATGATCTGCTACCTGCTTTCGCCGGCGGGACGTCAAGCGCTCGGCAGTTAATCTAAAGCAAAAAATTTCATCGAAAAGGAGAAGAAGTCGAAATGCAAAAATATATTCGGACAACATGTTCGGCCGTATTGCTCGTCGGCGTTCTGGGAGGCATGACGATTCCCGCATGGTCGCAGGACAAGCCGGCCAACAATATGGAAATTGTCCACGAAAAGCTCAAGGCGGACAAAAAATTGATCGTCGCGAAATACATGGAACTGACTGAATCGGAAGCTACGAAATTCTGGCCGGTTTACGAGGAGTACCAGGCGGATTTGCAAAAAATCGATCAACGCCTGCTGAGCCTGCTCCAGAGCTACGCCGCGGACTATCGGAACAAATCTCTTACCGACGAAAAAGCGCAGAAGCTGCTCGATGAATGGATTGCCATCGAGAACGATGACGCCAAGCGCCGGGGTTCGTTCGTTCCAAAGGTAATGAAAGCCTTGCCCGCGAAAAAGGCGGCGCGCTACCTGCAGATCGAAAACGAGTACCGCATCCTGTTGAAGTACGATCTCGCGACCACCGTGCCGTTGGTGCAGTAGGATAGTCAATTTCTAAATTGCTGACAGGAGAACAGAATGAAAACCATGAACAGATTTTTTGCTAAACCGATACGTGCTGCCGCTCTGACGTTGTTGATGCTGACCGTTAATGTCTTCATCCCGACTGAGGGTTTGGCAGCGAGCGCGAGCGAGATCGATCGCAATGTTACAGCGTCGTTGAGGACACTTTATAACAATAATCAGGGCGCCAAGGCATTGGCCGACAAAGCGGTGGGCGTGTTGGTCTTCCCGAACATTGTCAAAGGAGGCTTCATCATCGCCGGACAGTTCGGTGACGGCGCGTTGCGCAAAAACGGTAAGAGCGTCGCTTATTATCGCTCGCTTGCCGCCTCCTATGGATTTCAGGCCGGCGTTCAGGCGTTTGGATACGTGCTCTTTTTCATGGACGATGCTTCGCTGCAATATCTGGACAAGAGTGAAGGCTTTGAGTTGGGGGTCGGGCCGAGTCTGGTCGTGCTGGACGCGGGCTTCGGCAAGAATATGTCAACCACAACCCTGCAAAAAGGCGTGTATGCTTTCATCTTCGACCAGAAGGGGCTAATGGGCGGCGCCGGCATCCAGGGAACGAAGATAACTAAGATCAATCCATAGCCATAGCAGATGTTGGAATGCTGGAAAAATGGAATAGGAAAAAATGGGAGAGTGGAAGAGTGGAAAAAATTGGAATGGTGGAATTGTAGATGGAACGATGAATTTAAAAACCCATATTCCAATACTCCAACGTTCCAATATTCCATTAACTGAAGGAGAAAAGTGATGAGAACGAATTTGGTGAAGAAAACATTGGGCATTGCGATGGCGATTATGCTGTTTGGTTTCGCGCCGGTGCGTTCGGCGCAGGATAAGCCGGCCGACAACATGCAGATTTTGCGTGACAAGATTCGGGGTGACAAGAAATTGGTGGTGGCGACGAATATGGAATTGACGGAGTCGGAGGCCAAGGGTTTTTGGCCGATCTACGATGCGTATCAGAAGGATCTGCAAAAGCTCAACCAACGTCTCGCCAACCTGCTCGATAGCTACGCCGCCGACTTCCGCGGTAAATCGCTCACCGACGACAAAGCGAGGAAGCTGGTCGACGAGGCGGTTTCTATAGAACAGGCGGAAGCCAAGCTCAAGAGCACCTACGCACCGAAATTAAGCAAAGTGCTGCCGGTGAGAAAAGTCGCGCGTTACCTGCAGATCGAGAACAAGATCCGCGCCGTCGTGAAGTATGACTTGGCGTCTGGAGTGCCGCTGGTGCGGTAAAAGTCTGCAAGAGGAAGTCGTCTGTGAGCAGTCAACCCACTTGCGACCGACCAAACTACAACCTCGGCCTGAAGGAAAGATCGGATGATGGTATTTATATCAACTCGGCACGAGATTTCGAGATTGGTATTGCGAGTTTAGTTAAGAGGAAGCATAAAGAATACACCTTGGGCACGAGGCGTTCTATCGGCAATTCTGATCGCTGCGAGCCCGCTGTTCGGCCAGGAATTGGACGGCGCCCTCAAGAAAATCAAGGCGACGAGTTGTACCTGGACTGGTGCCGTGGCGTTACCACGTGTTCAGGTGCAAAAACCGGCGTGAGGCTGTGAAATGTGATGACCATTTGTGTTCGGCCGCTGGATTCTCAGGCAGCGTCTAATGCTTGCTAGCGTTCGCTTTAGAAAGTTTGAAATCCAGAGGAGTTCTCGTGGCTGCTCCAACGCCTGATGAAATCGCCAAGCAGTTTACCGCTTATTATCAGCCGATCGTTGACCTGAACACCGGTGCCGTCGCGGGTTTTGAGGCGCTCGCGCGTGTCGTTCAAGCTGATGGCTCGATAGCCACTGCCGGTGCGGTCATCGAAGAGATCGAGGGGCAGTCGGACGCTCTCAAAGCATTGATCCGGACTATTTTGGGATCGATCCAACGCGACATGGTGCCCCTGTTCGAGCGACACCAACACTTCTACGTCAGCGTGAATATTCCCCCGGTCATACTCGGCAGCGGCGAAGTATTGGCGATCGTCGAGGACCTGAAGCTCACCCCTTATCTCAGCAGGATCGCCTGCGAGGTGACGGAACGGCAAGCGTTGACCCCCGTCGGACGTGCGGCGCTGGAGCGGGCACGGCAAGCGGGAATGAGCGTCGCGATCGATGATTTCGGCACCGGTCACAGCGGCTTGATGCAAATCGTCGGTCTCAATTTTGATATCCTCAAGATCGACCATTCGTTGATCGACACGATTCTCACGGATCAAACCGCAGCGAGAATGCTGCGCGGCATCGTCGCCCTGGCGGCTGCGCTCCGGCTGCGCACGGTGGCTGAAGGAGTGGAAACCTGGGAAGAATCTTTTTTTCTTCGCGCTGCCGGTGTCGATTGCGGTCAAGGTTGGTTTTGGAGCAAAGCCGTGTCCGCGCCGGAAGCTTCCCGCGTTTTAAACGAGGGCTATCCACTAAGCCAAGCAAGGCCCGTTTAAAATAGACTCGGTACCCAATTGCTTATTCGGGAGGAAACCGACGTTCGGAGACTCTCGCCATGACAGAGATACAGCGCGATATCACACGCGGCGTGTTGGCGGTCCTCTTTATCCTCGCTCTGATCGGATCTTCCATCTGGATCTTGCGGCCGTTTCTCGGGGCGATCGTGTGGGCGACGACGATCGTCGTGGCGACGTGGCCGCTCATGATCGCCGCGCAATCCTGGCTCTGGGGCAAGCGCGCACTGGCCGTGACGTTGATGACACTTTTGCTCTTGTGCGTGTTGGTCGTGCCCCTGACGTTCGCCATCGGCACGATCGTCTCGAACGTCGATGAGATTGTCGTATGGGTAAGATCACTAGCTTCGTTCAAGGCACCCGCTGTGCCGCAGTGGATAGCCGATCTGCCACTGGTCGGTCCGAAAGCGGTTGAGTTGTGGAAAAGCTTCGCGGCAGCGGGCATTCAGGAAGCTGCCATGAAAGCAGCGCCCTACGCCGGGGGCTTTGTTAGATGGTTTGTGGCGCAGTTGGGCGGTGTCGGCGTATTGTTAGTGGAATTTTTGTTAACCGTGATTCTCGCCGCTGCCATGTACGCCAACGGCGAACTGGCGACCGAACGCCTCGTGCGCTTCGGCCATCGTCTGGCGGGGTCGGGCGGTGAGAACGCGGTCTATCTCGCTGGCCAAACGATTCGCGGCGTTGCTCTCGGCGTCGTCGTGACGGCCCTGGCGCAAACGGTCTTCAGCGGACTTGGCTTGATGATCGCGGGAGTGCCTTTTGCCAGCGTGCTTACCGCCGTGATGCTGCTTCTGGCGATTGCGCAGATCGGCGTTGTCCCGGTGCTCGGAGCTGCGGTGGCTTGGCTCTTCTGGACCGGCGACACGCCTTGGGGAACATTTTTGCTCGTCTGGACGGTGGTCGCGGGTACCATGGATAATTTTTTGCGTCCGATCCTGATCCGCAAGGGCGCCGACTTGCCGTTGCTACTTATTTTCGCAGGCGTGATAGGCGGTCTGCTCGCTTTCGGTCTGATCGGCATCTTCGTCGGTCCGGTGGTGCTTGCCGTGGCCGACACGCTGCTCAACGCATGGATCGATGCGGAGCCCGAAGCGGAGACAGCAAGCGAGTCTCAAGCGCCGACCGGAGAATAGTCGGGATCAGATCAGTTTGACCGCCACGCGCCGACTGAGTCAATCACGCGCGGCGTCCGTTTGATCGGGATCACTCGACAAGCTTGAATAGGGAACTTCATTTTGGACCAAAGTCCAATATACGGTCCAGGTTTTGCCGTGACAAATCTCACGGCCTGGAATACCTTTCGTATGCGATCAGATTGCCCCCTTATTGGACCAAGGTCCAATATACGCGCGGGCCACACTCTAGTATTAATCTCCCAACGAATTCGGCGATGCCAATTATGAGATCGAAGCGGCGAAGTAGTAAACTGAGACAAAATTCGAAATCCGAAGCACGAAATCCCAAACAAATTCGAATAGTCGAAAACAGAAAATCGAAAAACTGGTTTTGAAATCTGTTTGGAGCATTTGGTGATTCGAATTTCTAATTTGTTTCGAGTTTCGATATTTGGATTTCGGATTTTGTGCAATTATCGTGCTTCGAGTTTATGTGAACGGAACAAAGGAGAACTATATGAAGAATAAGAAACTAGCGCTCGGCGTGCTGCTCGCTGCATGGGTCGTCAGTGGCGTAGCCTTTGGCCAGGAATTGGACGGGACACTCAAGAAAATCAAGGCATCGAGTACATTCACCCTCGGTTACCTCGAGTCGGCGCCACCGTTTTCTTTTCCGGGACCCGATAGACGGCCGGTAGGCTATTCCATCGATCTTTGCACGCACGTCGCAAGCGCTATCCAGAAACAACTCGGGATCGATCTCAAGCTAAACTGGGTGCCAGTCACAACCGAGAACCGAATCGATATGGTGGCGTCTGGCAAGGTGGATATCGAATGCAGCACGACCACCGCTAGCCTTTCGCGCCAGGAACGGGTGGATTTCAGTCTGATGACGTTCGTCGACGGCGGCGGCTTGTTGACCAAGTCCGACTTGAAGCTCGGTGCCGTAGCCGATTTAGCGGATAAGCGCATCGCGGTCATCCCGGGGACCACCACGGAGACCGCCTTACAAAAATTTCTCAAGGAAGAATTCGTTTCGGCTAAGTACGTTCCTGTCAAAAATCACGTGGAAGGGCTCGCGGCGATAGAAAAGGGATCAGCCGATGCATTCGCTTCGGATCGCGGCATCTTGATCGGACTCGCCGTGACCTCGAAGGACCCGACGCGCTTCGCATTGCCGGCAGTTTTATTCTCCTACGAACCCTATGGATTCATGGTGCGACGCAACGACGCGGCCTTTCGACTGGCCGTAAACCGCGCGTTGGCCGGGCTCTATCGTTCGGGAGGTATCGCGCCCATTTACGAGCGCTGGTTGGCGGGTTCGGCAAGCCGAGCGAAGGGATTAAGGCCATGTACCTTCTGAATGGATTACCAGAATAAATGCGAGATACGGGACACGGGATACGGGAATAAAAAAGATAAGTTCGAAATTCGAAGCACGAAAACCGAAACAAATTTGACGTTTGTAGAAAGGCAACTCGCTAAGCGTTCTTTCAAGACGTCCCGTTTTGAATTTGGTTGAGCTAACTTGCTTCGAGTGTTTTCGCGTTGCCACTTCGGCTCGTGCAAATTTGTTTCACTCGGTTTCTATCTGACACTTCCCCTATTGGACCAAGGTCCAATATACACGCTCGATCGGTTCGGTCTATTTTCCCGCAAGCGTTCGAATGCAGGTGGAAACGCAAACGGAGAAGGCCGGCTAGCGTTCCACTCTTGCAGCGTCTCTGAGTTTTACGCTCCATGCTTCTGATGAGCCGCGGATGTGTTTTTTCTGACGTGAAAGAGATGCCTCCCGCTCTGGAAAGAGCTCGCGGATCGCTGCGATCGTTTATTTGCTCTTCGCTTATCGCTGGGCTCGTTGCCTGTTCGCTGCCGCCAATTTCTGTCGGGGCGGCTGAACCAGAGAAAACGGAGTCAGCAAAACCCCTTGCGCTATCGGCGCCCGCGGCGCCGGCTACGATCCCGCTCGCCGATATTGCCACATGGGCCACCGCAGTATCCAACCTAATCGGTAATCTGACAGCGGGCGCAAAGCCCAGCGCGCAAATCGAAAACATCGCCAAGACGCTTTCTGAATTTAGTGAAAAGTTGGACGCGCAATTCGCCGCCACGACAAAGAGCTTGGAAGCGGAGCCTACCCTCGAAACGTTGCAGAACGAGCAGCAGCAATGGCAGAGCGCGCAGCTACAGGCGACTGGCTGGCTGAACGCGCTCACGCTGCAAGCTACCAAGCTACAGGATTCGTTGAATCGACTCGCTGAATTGCAAAAACTTTGGAGCAGTAGTCGCGCGTCGGCGCAGGCGGCAAAGGCCCCCGATCCGATTCTGCAGCAGATGGATGCAACGCTCACAGCGATTACCGATGCCCAGGCGCCTTTGCAGGCGCAGCGTGCCAACATCTTGAATCTCCAAAGCCGGGTGGCGGAGGAAGCGACGAGATGTGGGACAGCGCTTCAGCGAATTGCCGATTTTCAGCAGAAAGCTGTCGCCGGTATCCTCGCGCAGGACGCGCCGCCGATCTGGACGATCAATTTGTGGTCCGATGCGGTCGCCGCGCTGCCCGAGCATGCCGGCAAGATTGCCAGCGCATATTGGACGGATGTTGCCAAATACCTCAGCGACCCGCGCCAGGGCGGCGCTCTCCATCCCGCTTTCTTCATTATCTTAGCCCTGATGTTCTCGGCGGCGCGGCGCAAGATCGCCGTGTGGGAAAAGTCCGGCGCGGATGCATCGTCGGCGATCTTGGTCTTCGAGCGGCCCTACGCAGCGGCGTTGACCACCACTCTGGTTTTCGCGACTGCGCCATTGTTTTTTCAGTTGCCCACCGCGGTGCGACAATTGCTGACCATCGCAGCGCTGGTGCCGATGCTCCGACTGGCGCGGCCAAAGATCAGTGCCCCGGTACATGGATCACGGCATATACTTTTCATTGTTTGCGATGGGGTTGTTTCTCGGCATGCTTGTGCTCTTGGAAGTCGGCCGGCGTATCGGCGCGCGGCGGTTGGCGCAAGACCCCGAGGGAGCGGAAGCCGGCGTCGGCACGGTGGAGGGCGCTGTCTTCGCCTTGCTCGGGCTGCTTATCGCGTTTACCTTCTCGGGAGCGGCTTCGAGATTCGATACGCGCCGGCAGCTGATCATCGAGGAGACCAACGACATCGGTACCGCCTACCTGCGACTCGATCTTCTGCCGGTGGAGGCGCAGCCTGGGCTACGTGAAAAATTTCGCGGCTACGTCGATGCACGGCTGGAGGTCTATCGTAAACTGCCGGACATGGCGGCGGCGCAAGAGGAAATGGCCAAGGCCAATCGGCTGCAGGAGGAAATCTGGCGCCAATCGGTTGCCGCCAGCAAAGCCCAGGGCGCTTCAGCCGCGGCGCCGATGCTGCTCCTGCCCGCGCTGAATGCGATGATCGATATCACGACGACCCGGACAATGGCTGCGCAAATCCATCCACCGATGATCATCTTTGCGCTGCTCTTCGGTCTGGCCCGGACCAGTTCGCTGCTGGTGGGCTACGGCATGGCCAGCAGCAAGGCCCGCAATTGGTTGCATATGCTTGGCCTTGCGTTCGTCATGGCGGTTTCGGTGTACGTCATTCTCGATATCGAATATCCGCGTTTGGGGTTTATCCGAGTCGACGACTTTGACCAGGCCTTGGTGGAGTTGCGCGAGAGCATGAAGTGAACGCTCCGGATAAAGCCACCGCGGCGCTCAGCTAACTCAATGAGAGCAATCGTATCCATCGCGCTGGTTGCGTTCGTTTCCATCTCTCTCGCTTTCGTCGCGGACGACATGACGGCATTTCCTGCCGCTGAGGAAGGCATGACTCGCCATGTCATCAGCCTCCCGAAACAACAAGACGAAAGCGCTTTCAAGGTCGAGCTCATCATCGGCAAGACGGTAAAAACGGACGCGAGCAACAGCTACTTCTTCGGCGGCACCCTCGAGACCGAGAATATTCCCGGGTGGGGTTTCGATCGCTATATCCTGCGCAAACTCGGCCCCATGGCTGGAACCCTGATGGCCGTCGATCCGGACGCCCCGCAGGTAGAACGCTTCATCAGCATCGGCGGCGAGGCGCGGCTCCTGCGCTGCAATAGTCGCCTCCCGCTCGTCGTCTACGTCCCCGCCGGCGTGGAAGTCCGCCACCGCGTCTGGCGCGCCGAACCGACCGAACACTTCGTGCAGAAGCTTGCTCTCCCCACCGGACAAACGGCGGTGATTGCGGAGGGCGACTTTGAAGCCCGCTCCATCGGCAGCTACAGCGTGCGCGTCTACTCGACACAAAGTGCGCAACCGGAAGACGACACTACTTTCTTCTCATCGGGCGTCATCCGCGCCCGCGACGGTACGGTCGAGAAGGTCTTTCTTGCAGACCTGGGCAATGACGAAGCGCCCAGTTTGGTCGTGGCGATCCGGTCCGCCGGCTCCGGCGGATACTTGTCTGCAGACGCATTCACCATTGGAAAGGACACAGTCGTCCTGCGCGCGTCTGTCTCCGGATTAGCTGCGAATGCCGATCCTGTTGTCGCTCTGAAATCCTCTCTGCAAGGTCCGAAACAGAAATGACGCAGGCCGCTGGCGGTCTAATCAAAAACCGCCGTTACGATACGGCGGCACTGTCTTTTCGTAAATTATAAAACGCGCCACGCGGTTGCCGCGTTCGGGAATCCGGGCCAGCCGATGCTCTAGATCCGGGTCCATGGATCGGCTTCGGTCGCCGCCAGAGCGCTCTCGACACATTCCCTGAAACTCTTTCCGTATTGGACCAAAGTCCAATACACATCCTTTAAGCTTTTCGCTAGCATCTTTCCGCGGGAGGAGTGGACAGCATGGTGCATTCACGCATTACATTTCGGCGTGCCGATATTGGGTTCGAGGGATTTGCCGTCTTCGACGAGCGTCACGAGATCGAGAAATAACCTGCCGTTAACTTCACAAAACTAACAATGCTTATAACGAT
>Ga0193707_1000160_pt1 | contig 20015 bp, 21 predicted proteins | sample U3c2metaG_FD_143043 | JGI IMG/M metagenome (GOLD analysis project Ga0193707, IMG submission 143043) | Soil microbial communities from a riparian zone of the East river system, Colorado, United States - U3c2 | ecosystem: Environmental > Terrestrial > Soil > Riparian zone | place: USA: East River... | reverse complement strand
ACTCCGGGCCGAGCGATGACGACAGGGAGGTGACCAGCTCCTCGCGGATCGCGTCCAGCGGCGGGTTGGTGACCTGCGCGAACAGCTGGGCGAAGTAGTCGAACAGCAGTCGCGGCCGGTCGCTGAGGACGGCGATCGGCGTGTCGGTGCCCATCGAGCCGATCGGCTCGGAGCCGGACCTCGCCATCGGGGTGAGGATGACGCGCAGCTCTTCCTCGGTGTACCCGAACACCTGCTGGCGGCGGGTCACCGACGCGTGGCTGTGGACGACGTGCTCGCGCTCGTGCAGATCCTCGAACCGGATCAGGCCGGCGTGCAGCCACTCGTCGTACGGGTTCTCGGAGGCGAGCGCGTTCTTCACCTCGGTGTCGGTGATGATCCGGTGCGCGTCGACGTCGACCAGGAAGATCCGGCCCGGCTCGAGCCGGCCCTTCTCGGTCACCGTGGCCGGGTCGATGTCGAGCACGCCGGCCTCGGACGCGAGTACGACGAGACCGTCCTCGGTGACCCAGTAGCGCGACGGGCGGAGACCGTTGCGGTCCAGGACCGCGCCGACCTTGGTGCCGTCGGAGAAGACCACCGACGCCGGGCCGTCCCACGGCTCCATCAGGGTCGAGTGGAACTCGTAGAACGCGCGCCGCTTGGGATCCATCGTGGTGGCGTTCTCCCACGCCTCCGGGATCATCATCAGCATCGCGTGCGGCAGCGAGCGGCCGCCCAGGTGCAGGAGCTCCAGGACCGAGTCCGAGGCGCTCGGCGTACAGATCGGGAAGAGCTGCTCGAGGCTGCCCGGACCATTCTTTTGTTCGCTCACTGCGTTCACGAGAAGGTCACTGCCGAGCAGCGCCTCACGAGCGCGCATCCAGTTGCGGTTGCCCTGCACGGTGTTGATCTCGCCGTTGTGGGCGATGTACCGGTACGGGTGGGCCAGCGGCCAGGACGGGAACGTGTTGGTGGAGAACCGCGAGTGTACGACGCCGATCGCGGAGGCGAGGTCGGGGTCGGTCAGCTCGGGGAAGAACTTGTCCAGCTGGTCGGTGGTCAGCATCCCCTTGTAGGTGATGGTCCGGCCGGACAGCGACGGGAAGTACGTCCCGGTCTCCTTCTCGGCCCGCTTCCGCAGCCGGAACGCCATCCGCTCCAGTGCCAGACCGAGCACCCGGCCGGCCTTCGCGGCGACGAACAGCTGCTTGAAGGTCGGCATCACCGAGCGTGCGGTCGCGCCGAGCAGGTCGGGGTTGGTCGGAACGTCCCGCCAGCCCAGAACGGTGAGGTTCTCCTCGGCGGCCAGCTCCCTCGATCCGGCGATCGCCTTGGCCGCGTCGTCGGCCGCCGCGGGCAGGAACGCGATGCCGGTGGCGTAGCCGCGCTGCACCGGCAGGTCGAACGCGCACACCTTGCGGTAGAAGACGTCCGGGATCTGGATCAGGATGCCGGCGCCGTCGCCGGAGTCCGGTTCGGCGCCGGAGGCACCGCGGTGCTCGAGGTTGCGCAGGGCGGTCAAAGCCTTGGCCACGATGTCGTGGCTCGGTTCACCGGTCAGGGTTGCGACGAAGGCGACACCACACGCGTCGTGCTCGTGCCGTCCGTCGTACAGACCCTCGCTCGGCCTCTGCCTGATCGAAAAGGGGGGGCGACCAAACATTCAGGGGCTCCCGTCGTCCTACGGTCAACAACTGGCCGCGGGACAACACTGGCCCAAGCCGGGAGTCCCGAGACTACCTCATGACGCCCGACAGATGGACAGCCGCTCCACCGTCACCACGCCCTACTCACCCACAGTAAGCAAGCGCTCACCACCTGCCTTCATCTTCCCAGCCGAGCGCCTCCATCACTACCCACCCACCGGAAATTCACCTGCCGGGACCCTCGACCGACGCCGGTGATCCCGCCCGGGTGGTAGAACCGCTCGATGCGATGGCAACCAGACGGTGACTGGATCCCTCTCAGTACGGGAGACGGCGTGTCCCACGCCGGAGTCTGGCGCACCCCGGACGACCTGGTGGCGAAGCGTCTGCTGCCTGGGGTCGAGCGGCCGGACCACTACGCCTACTGGCGGCGGCAAGCCGAAGTCGCAAGCAGTGGCCTGCTCGAGACGACAGCGGGTCTGCGGGCTCTCCGCTGTCTCAAGGTCGACCACGACCCGGACGGGATCACCCTGTGGACGCCGGCGGTGGAGCTCATCGCCGCGGAACCGGCCGAGCTGGCCGCCGCCCTGGGGCGGTTCGGGCTGAACCGGCTCGAGCCGGCCGACTGGTTCGCACGCCGGATCCTGCGAGACCGGTTGGCAAGCGACGAGCAAGGCGCCGGCTGGACGCCGCTGTCCGCCGCAACGGACCTGCCGGTCGAGCTGCGGCGGCACTGCCACAAGCTGTGGGTCCGGCGGGCGCAGGTCATGGCGGAGCTCGACCGGCTGCCACAGCAGGTGATCCACGGGGACGCTCACCCGCCGAACCTGCTGCGTCCCGACGGCGACGACATGATCGCGACAGACTGGGACCAGTTCGGCCTCGGCCCGTTGGGGTTCGACCTGGCCTATCTGCTGATGTTGTCCGGCCATGCACTCGACGAACTCCTGACCGGCTACCAGCACGGCAGCGGGTCCGCCTGGCCGACCAGCCTTGTACGCCGCGGCGCCGTCCTCACCGCGGCCGTCACCGTGGTTGCCCGCGCTGCCTGGTGTCTCGGCCAGCCGGATCCTGGTGAGCACGTCGAGCGCTTGCTGAGGCTGGCGGACGTGGTGGCCGAGGCCACTCACGGCATCTGAGATCCGCTCACCGTCGTCTCGCCACGCGGCCGCAGGGCGACGGCTCAACCGATGCCGGGGCCGACCAATGTTCCGACGCCGTAGGTGAGGGCTGCGGCCAGACCGCCGAGGAGGAGTTGGCGGAGGCCGGAGTACCACCAGGAGCGGCTGGTCACGCGGGAGACGACCGCGCCGCAGAGGAAGAGCGCGGTCAGGGACATGATCAGGGCCGGTACGACGGTGCCCGCGCCGAGGAGGTACGGCAGCAGCGGAATGAAGGCGCCGACCGCGAAGCAGATGAACGACGATGCGGCCGCCGTCACCGGGCTCGGCAGGTCGTGGGGGTCGATGCCGAGCTCCTCGCGGACGTGTTCCTCGAGGGCCTGCTCCGGGTCGGTGTGGAACTGCTTGGCGACCTTGCTGGCCAGGTCCGGATCGAGGCCCTTGGCGCGGTAGGTCTCGGCGAGCTCGATCTCCTCGTCGATCGGGTGTCGCTGGATCTCCTTGCGCTCCACCTCGATCTCGGCCCGGGCGAGCTCGCGCTGCGAGGCGACGGAGGTGTACTCCCCCGCCGCCATCGAGAACGCGCCCGCGGCCAGGCCGGCCAGCCCGGCGAGCACGATCACCTTCGAGCCGGACGCCGTACCGCCGTCCATGCCGGCGATCAGGGCGAAGTTCGAGACCAGGCCGTCCATGGCGCCGAACACGGCCGGCCGCAGCCAGCCACCGTTCACATCACGATGGGTGTGATCTCCGTGATGCTCGGCAGAAACCTCAGGACCCTCAGTCACGAGACCCGTCTGGCTCGGATCCGTTGGTGGTCTTGGCCTCGACCTTCGGTTTCTCCTCGTCGGAATCCGTCACGTCCGCCTCAGCCTTCGCACTGTCTTCGGGCTCGGATGCCTCGGACTCGGACGTCGCGGCTTCTTCGGACTCAGGCTTCGCGGCGTCCTCGGTGGGCTGACCGGCGGAGGGGCCGGTGGCGATGTCTTCCTGGCCGGGGCGTTTGCGGGCGCTGATGATGAAGGCGGCGACCGCGAGGACGAACAGGATGATGGCTGTCCACACGTTCAGGCGGAGGCCGAGGAAGTGGTTGACGGTGTCGATGCGCAGGTTCTCGACCCAGGCACGGCCGGCGGTGTAGCCCGCCACGTAGAGGAAGAACGCGCGGCCGTGGCCCAGCTTGAAGCGGCGGTCGATCAGGATGACCAGAGCGACCACGGCGAGGTTCCAGACCGCTTCGTACAGGAACGTCGGGTGGAAGGTGGCGAAGTCGGCGTACCCGTCCGGCCGATGCTCCGGCGCGATCTCCAGGCCCCACGGCTTGCTGGTCGGCTTGCCGAACAACTCCTGGTTGAAGTAGTTGCCGAACCGGCCGAACACCTGCGCCAGCGCGATCCCCGGCGCCATCGCGTCCGCGACCGCCAGGAACGGCACCTTGACCCGCCGGCACGCGATCCACGCTCCGAGCGCACCGAAGCCGACCGCACCCCAGATGCCCAACCCACCGTGCCAGATCTTCAGCGCGTCGATCGGGTGGCGACCTTCGCCGAAGTACAGCTCGGCGTCGGTGATGACGTGGTAGATCCGCGCCCCCACCAGCCCGAACGGGATGGCCCAGAACATGATGTCGGCGAGCACTGTCGGCGAACCGCCACGGGCGACCCAACGGCGGCGCCCGAGCCAGTAACCGGCGAAGATGCCGGCCAGGATACACAGCGCGTACGCGCGGATCGGCAGGCCGGCGATGTGCCAGACACCCTGGCTCGGACTGGGAATGAACGCCGGCACCATCACGGCGGGAATCAGACTAGACATGGCAAGCAGGAACGCTACTCGACCGGCCCGGGCACGACCAGAAACTCATGGTCACGATGGGGACTCGGTGCGTCAACTCGCGGTCGCATCTGCGGCCTTCCGCAGTCCGTCGGCAGTCAGCTGGCTGGCGTCGAGCTGCTTGTCGTTGACGTAGACGGTCGGCGTCCCGGTCACGCCGCGGTCGTCCGCGGCCTTCGAGACCGTGTCCAGCCAGCCGCCGTACGTGTTGCCCCGGACGGCCTGCTGGAACTTCGCATCCCCGATACCGAGCTGGGTGCCCAGGTCGAGCAGCTGGTCGGTGGTCCAGGACTTGCTGAAGTCGCCGTACATCTCGTCGGCGTAGCTGAGCGCCTTGCCGTTCGCGGCCGCGGCGGCGAACGCGTTGGCCAGCCGGGGCGAGGCGTCCGGGTTGACGAAGGCCAGCGGCCAGTAGGTCAGAGTCGCCGTACCGTCCTGGACCAGCTTGTCGATGGTGGCGCCGGTCGACTCCTCGAACTCCGCGCAGTGCGGGCAGCGGAAGTCCAGGTAGATGTCGATGTGCACTCCTGCGTCGGATTTGCCGACGGTGACGCCCTTGCCGGACGTGCCCGGGCCGGTGATCACCGTGGGCTCGGGCTGGCCGTTCGAGCTCACCTCGACCTTGGAGTGCCCACGCCAGTACTGCACTCCGACGCCGCCGCCGAGGGCCAATACCAGGACGATCACCACGATGATCCCGGGCGAGATCCGGCGCTTCTGCTGCGGCAGCAGCGGATTCACGGAGGCGTTGGTCTTGCTCACGGTGCGGTGACTCCTTGCGGTTCGGGTTCGAGGGCGAACTTGCTGACGGGGTTCAACCACAGCCAGGCGGCGAGCACCAGCAGGCCGACGTCCCGCAGGATCTCCTGCAGGTACTTCGTCTGACCGGGGGCGACCTGACCGCCGCCACCGAAGCAACCGCAGTCGATCGCCAGACCGCGCGCCCAGGCGGACGCCACCGCGGCGATGAACACCACCATGAAAACACCCGCGGCGACCGCGGCCGCGCGGACACCGAAACCGACGATCAACAGCAATCCGATCGCGATCTCGAGGAACGGCAGCCCCCAGCCGACCGGCGACACCAGCGACGGCGGCAGCAGGTCGTACGCGCGGACAGCCTGGGCCGCTGTCTCCGGATCGGTCACCTTCAACGCACCCGCCACCAGCATCACGCCGCCGAGCACGAGCCGCGCCACCAGCGAGACCCAGGCGGACCACGGCCGCTGCGTCACCTTCACTGGTTGTCCTCCACCAGCTTCCCGAAGTCGTGGGCCAGGTCGCCGATGGCGGCGTTCGACAACCAGAGCACGTTCGCCTTGTCGTTCTTGCCGAAGCCGATCACCTGTGCGCCGTGACCGACCTCGTACCCACCGGACGGCAGCTTCTGCATGCCCTCCACCGGTACGCCGACGGCCTTCGCGATGTCCTTGATCGACGTCAGCGAACCGGTCAGCCCGACGAAGGACGGGTCGAACCGGTCCAGGTACTTGCGAATCACCACGCCGTTGTCGCGGGCCGGGTCGGTGGTGATGAACAGCAGTTGCACCTGGTCCCGCACCGACTTGTCCAGCTTGGTCAGCGCGGACGCCACGTCGGCCATCACGGTCGGGCACACGTCCGGGCAGTTCGTGTAGCCGAAGAACACCAACGTGACCGGCTTCTTGGTCGAGGTGACCAGGTTGAACGCGTTCCCGCCGGTGTCGGTCAGGGTGGCCGCGGGCAATGAGTACGGCTGATCGAGCGTCGCCCCGCGCAGTCCGTTCGGATCCTGGGTGGTGCGGATGATCGCACCGCCGGGGTTGTCCGCCTTCTCCTTGTCGCCGCCACTGCAGCCCGCGAGGGCGAGCAGAGCCACTGCGGCGACAAGGAGGGTCGCGTTCCTGGTTCGACTCACGGCGGTTCTAACGATCAACGGTCGTACGGGGTTCCCGGCGGACGCCTTCGGACAGGGCTTCGGCGAGCGTGCGGACCCCTACCGGGCCGCCGTCCGCGAGCGCCTTGACGAGGGCCGCGCCAACGATCGCCGCATCGGCGAACGCCGCCACACCGGCCGCCTGGTCCGCGTTCGAGATCCCGAGGCCGACGCCGATCGGCAGGCCGGTGACCGCCTTGGCTCGCGCCACCAGCGGTGCCGCCAGGTCCGACGGCTTGTCCCGGGCACCGGTGACACCCATCACGGCGGTCGCGTAGACGAATCCGCGGCAGGCGGCCGTGGTCATCCGGATCCGCGCGTCGGTCGACGACGGCGAGACCAGGAACACCTTGTCCAGGTCGTACTTGTCCGCGGCCGCGATCCACTCCGCGCCCTCGTCCGGGATCAGGTCGGGCGTGATCAGGCCTGCTCCCCCGACCCCGGCGAGGTCGGCGGCGAACCGGTCCACGCCGTACCGCTCGATCGGGTTCCAGTACGTCATCACAAGCACCGGGACATCGGAGTACGCCGCAACCTTCTCGACCGTGCTCAACACGTCCCGCGTCCGCAGCCCACCGGCCAGGGCCACCTCGGCGGCGCGCTGGATGGTGACGCCGTCCATCACCGGATCGCTGTACGGCAGGCCGATCTCGAGCACGTCGACGCCACCGTCGATGAGCGCCTTGATCGCGTCGACGCCACCGTCGTACGTCGGGAAGCCGGCCGGCAGGTAGCCGACCAGGGCACCGCGGCCCGCGTCGTTCGCCGTCCGGATCGCGACCCCGGCTTTGCCCAGGGCAACTAGTTCACTCACGGCCGGCCTCCGGCGAGTCGATCAGGCCGAACCACGAGACGGCCGTATCCATGTCCTTGTCCCCGCGACCGGAGAGGTTCACCAGAATGGTTGCCTCCGGCCCCAATTCCTTCGCGATGTCGAGCGCGCCGGCGACCGCGTGCGCGGACTCGATCGCCGGGATGATGCCCTCGGTCCGCGACAGCAGCTTGAACGCCTCCATCGCCTCGGCGTCCGTGATCGGCCGGTACGACGCCCGCCCGGTCTCGGCCAGCCACGCGTGCTCCGGCCCGACCCCGGGGTAGTCCAGCCCGGCCGAGATCGAGTGCGACTCGATCGTCTGCCCGTCCTCGTCCTGCAACAGGAACGACCGCGCACCATGCAGTACGCCGACCTGCCCGGCGGTGATCGTGGCCGCGTGCCGACCGGTCTCGAACCCGTCACCACCCGGCTCGATGCCGTACAGCTTCACGTCGGCGTCGGGGATGAACGCGGTGAACAGACCGATCGCGTTCGACCCGCCGCCGACCGACGCGACCGCGGCGTCCGGGAGCTTGCCGAGCAGCTCGAGCGACTGCTCCCTGGACTCGTCGCCGATCCCGCGGACGAAGTCACGCACCATCGCCGGGAACGGGTGCGAACCGGCCGCCGTACCGAGGATGTAGTGCGTCTTGTCGACGCTGGCGACCCAGTCGCGCAGGGCCTCGTTGATCGCGTCCTTCAGCGTCCGGCTGCCGGTCTTGACCGAGATCACCTCGGCGCCGAGCAGCTTCATCCGGGCCACGTTCAGCGCCTGCCGCTCGGTGTCGACCTCGCCCATGTAGACCACGCAGTCGAGGTCCAAGTACGCGCAGGCGGTCGCGGTCGCGACGCCGTGCTGGCCGGCGCCGGTTTCGGCGATCACGCGGGTCTTGCCCATCCGCTTGGTCAGCAGGGCCTGGCCGATCGCGTTCCGGATCTTGTGCGCGCCGGTGTGGTTGAGGTCCTCGCGCTTCAGCAGGATCCGGGCACCGGCCACGTCGGACAGCCGGTTCGCGTCGTACAGCAGGCTCGGCGCGCCGATGTACTCGCGCAGCATCCGCTCGAACTCGCCGGTGAACTCCGGGTCGGCCATGGCTTCCTGCCAGGCCGTGGTGAGCTCGTCGAGCGGCGTGATCAGCGCCTCCGGCATGAACCTGCCGCCGAAACGGCCGAAGTGCCCGAGTTGGTCGGGCAGCACACCTGTCATCCGAAAGCCTTCCAAAGAACACCGGCCTGCGGCACGGGGGGTCTCTTTCCCCGGCCTACGCTGCCCAGGGTTTCGTCCCCGGCCGCGTGACGGTGCGGGGAGCTCTAGTGCCGCTGCTGGATGGCGGGATGCGAACCGGCGGCGACGAGATCGGCGACCGAGGCGCGAGGATCGCGGCCGGTCACCAGGGATTCACCGACGAGGACGACATCGGCCCCGGCGCGCGCGAACTCGATTACATCATGCGGCCCGCGAACGCCGGACTCCGCCACCCTGACCAGGTTCGACGGGATCGTGTGCGCGACCCGGGCGAAGGTGCCCCGATCGACCTCGAGAGTCTTCAGGTTCCGGTTGTTCACGCCGATCAACTGAGCTCCGGCGTCCACCGCACGCCGGGTCTCCTCCTCGTCGTGCACCTCGACCAGCGGGCACAGGCCGATCGAGTGCGCGCGCTCGATCAGCGAGACCAGGGCCTCCTGCTCCAGCGCCGCGGCGATCAGCAGCACCATGTCGGCACCGGCCGCACGGGCCTCCCAGAGCTGGTACGACGAGACGATGAAGTCCTTCCGCAGCACCGGGACGTCGACCCGGCCGCGCACCGCGCGCAGGTCGTCCAGGCTGCCGTTGAACCGGCGCACCTCGGTCAGCACCGAGATCGCCGCGGCACCGCCGCCCTCGTACTCCCCGGCCAGCGCGGCCGGGTCGGTGATCTCGGCCAGCTCGCCCCTGGACGGGCTGGACCGCTTCACCTCGGCGATGACCGCGATCCCGTCGCCGCGGAACACCGGCATCGGGTCCTTGGCGTCGGGTTTGCGCTGGGCCTCCAGCTTCAGGTCGTCCAGGCTGACCCGCGCCTCGCGCTCCGCAAGGTCCTCCCGGACCCCGGCGAGGATGTCGTCAAGCACAGTCATGTCGGTCCGCCCCTCAGTGGTGGGAGTCGGCCGGGACCCCGAAGCCCAGCAGTTGCATCACCTTGCCGGTCAGCGCGCCGAGCACGGCGATCGCGACCGAGATCCAGAACAACAGCCAGTTCGGCCCGAGCACCATCGCGATGGCACCCACCGTGAACGCGATCAGCACGATGGTCACAGCGGTCCAGGCCGCCGGGCTGTTGCCGTGCAGGTCGTGGGGAACCTCCTCGCTCACCCGCGTCGCCGCTTGATCGGCCAACGTATTGTCCATGATTGGCGCCACTCCTCGTCGTCGTCCCGTCCTATTGTGTCGGTAGCCCGCCGCGATCAGAGAGTCGGGTCCTCCCCGGCGTCGATCGCCTTCCACTGATCGGCCGGTACCGCGGCCGGATCACGCTCGTAGCGCGCCGTCGCGCGACGCCAGCGATGCGCTGTCAGCAAGGCGATCAGGCCCGCCGTGACCAGCGCCACTCCCCCGGCCAGCGCGAACCACGGCGCCGCGCCACCGGTCAGCGTGACCCGATCGGTGACCGCCTGGCTCAGCTCCGGCCGGATCCTGCTCAGCTCAGTCGCGTCGGGCCGCACCTGCAGTGCGACGCCGATCGCGGCGACACCCATCAGCAGCACGAGCGCCCCCAGCACCCGGCGCAACGCCGTACCCGCGAGTTTGGTGACCACCACGGCCACCACCGAGGCGAGCGCCAGCGTGACCGGCGCCTTGGTCACCGTGTAGCCGTTGAAGTCGACGACCGGCCGACCGCTGCCCGGATCGGCCGACGACCAGGTCAAGTACGCCGACAGCCCGAGCAGCACCAGCGCCGCCAGGGCGAGGAGATCAACCAGTCGCTGCGGCTTCATCAGATATCCCTTAGATGTCACTGAACGTTCCGGCGACCGCGATCGCGTTCAGTACGGCGGCCGCCTTGGTTCGGCACTCCGCGTCCTCGGCGGCCGGGTCGGAGTCGGCGACGATGCCCGCGCCGGCCTGCACGTACGCCGTGGAGCCGCGCAGCACCGCGGTCCGGATGGCGATCGCGGTGTCCACGTCACCGGCGAAGTCGAGGTAGCCGACGACACCGCCGTACACCCCGCGACGCGTCACCTCGAGCTTGTCGATGATCTCCATCGCCCGCGGCTTCGGGGCCCCCGACAAGGTCCCGGCCGGGAACGCGGCGGTGAGCGCGTCGAACGCGGTCTTGCCGGCCGCCAACTGCCCGGTGACGGTCGATTCCAGGTGCATCACGTGGCTGTAGCGGCGGACGTCCATGAAGTCGACCACCTCGACGGTGCCGGGCGCGCAGACCCGGCCGACGTCGTTGCGACCGAGGTCGACCAGCATCAGGTGCTCGGCGCGCTCCTTGGCGTCGCCGCGCAACTCCTCCTCCAGCGCGTGGTCCTCCTCCGGCGTGGCACCGCGGCGGCGGGTGCCGGCGATCGGGTGCAGGATCACCCTGTTGTCGGTGACTTTCACCAGCGCCTCGGGACTGGAGCCGACGATGTCGAAGCCGTCCAGGCGGACCAGGTACATGTACGGGCTCGGGTTGGACCGGCGTAGCACCCGGTAGATGTCGAGCGCGGACGCGGTGGTCTGCAGCTCGAACCGCTGCGAGACGACGATCTGGAACGCCTCACCGGCCCGGATCTCTTCCTTGGCGTGCTCGACCGCTTCCCGGTACTCCGCGCCGGACCGCTGCCGGTGTGGATCCGGCACGGCGGTCCGGTCCGCGCGGACGACGTACGACGGTGTCGGCTGAGCCAGGTCCGCCTCCATCGCGTCGAGGCGGCGGACGGCGTCCGCGTAGGCCTCGTCGACGCGCTCGTCGGAGTCGTCCCAGTTGACCGCGTTGGCGATCAGCCAGATCTCGCCGGTCTCGTGGTCGAGCGCGGCCAGATCGGTCGCGAACAGGAACGTGAGCTCGGGCAGGCCGAGGTCGTCGGTCGTTGTGTCCGGCAACCGTTCCAACCGGCGGACGGCGTCGTACCCGAGGAAGCCGACCATGCCGCCGGTCAGCGGGGGCAGGTCGGGCAGCCGGGGAGTGTGCAGGATCTCCAGCGTCTCGCGGAGCACCCGCAGCGGGTCACCGGACTCCGGCAGGCCGATCGGCGGGTTGCCGGTCCAGACGGCCTGGCCGTCCCGCTCGGTCAGGGTCGCGGCGGAGCGGACGCCGATGAACGAGTAGCGCGACCAGACCCCGCCGTTCTCGGCCGACTCCAGCAGGAAGGTGCCAGTGCGCTCGGCCGCAAGCTTGCCGTAGACACCGATCGGCGTCTCGGCGTCGGCGAGCAGCCGCCGGGTCACTGGGATGACGCGGCGGTCCTTCGCGTACTCGCGGAAGGTCTCCAGGTCAGGGCTGTTCACGGTAATGGCGGTTTCCGGACTCACGACGCGACCTCGATCTCGCCGTGCTCGAAGCAGCTGCGGGTGCCGGTGTGGCAGGCCGGGCCTTCCTGGTCGACGAGGACGAGCAGGGTGTCGGCGTCGCAGTCGACGAGGATCTGCTGGACGTGCTGACGATGGCCGCTGGTCTCGCCCTTGACCCAGTACTCCTGCCGGCTGCGGGACCAGAACGTGCTCCGCCCGGTCTCCGCGGTCCGGCGGACCGCCTCGGCGTTCATCCAGCCCACCATCAGGACCTCGCGCGTGTCGTATTGCTGCACCACTGCCGGTATCAGCCCGGCCGCGTCGAAGGTCAGCTCGTCGATACTCACCCGTCCATTGTCCCCGATCACAGGTACGGTCCTGACCATGGGAGGCAGAGACAGAGACCCGAAGGCTCCGCCCGGCGAGAATCGTCGCCGGTGGGAGATCGCCGAGCGCGAGTTCGAGGAGCGGATCCGCAACTGGACCTTCATCCTTTCGCCGGACGCGGAGGCCTGGGCGGAGGCCTGGGCGCCGACGATCGACAAGACGAACCTGGTCACTCTCGTGGAACAGGCCGGCACGGCGGGGCTCTTCCTGACGCCGGAGCCTGGAACGGTGCGGAACGAGTACAGCTACCGCGATCCGGACACCGAGGCCACGACCGGCGAAGGATTCGGCTTCTGGCCGGCGTCCGCCGAGTGTCTGGTGATCGACGCCGCCGAGGCCGTGACGTTCGCCGAGCTCCCCGGCCTGGACGCCCTTGGGGTCCTCCGGCGGGTGGTCGACACGTTCCAGGCCCCGAGATCGAGCTACAAGCAGAAGTGACAAGATGGCGGGATGACGACGAGTGAGGCAGCGGCACGGGTTCAAGACCTGCTCCGTGAGCAGCCGGTCATCGACGGGCACAACGATCTGCCGATCGCCTTCTACGAGCTCTGTGGGTACGACCTGGACGCGCACGACCTGAGTGGTTCGGTGCCGGAGCTCAACACCGATCTGCCCCGGCTCCGCAAAGGTCAGGTCGGTGCGCAGTTCTGGTCGCTGTGGGTTCCGCAGGACGAGGACTCCGTACGGCGTACGTTCGAGCAGCTCGACTTCGTGCATCGACTGGTCGAGCGGTTCCCGGAGGCGCTGCAGCTCGCGTCGTCGGCCGACGATGTGGACGCGGCGATCAAGGCCGGCCGGGTCGCCTCGCTGATGGGCATGGAGGGCGGGCACTCGATCGGTGAGTCGCTCGGAGTGCTGCGGGTGATGCGTGAGCTGGGCGTGCGGTACATGACGCTCACGCACAACAACAACGTGTCCTGGGCGGACTCGGCGACCGACGAGCCGGTGCTCGGCGGGCTGAACGAGTTCGGCGAGGAGGTCGTCCGGGAGATGAACCGGATCGGCATGCTGGTCGACCTCTCGCACGTGTCCGCGGACACCATGCGGCACGCGCTGCGGGTGACCAGCGCACCGGCGATCTTCAGTCACTCGTCGGCGCGCGCGATCTGCGACGTACCGCGGAACGCACCGGACGACGTGCTCGAGACGCTCGCCGGCAACGACGGTGTCTGCATGGTGACCTACTTCGTCTCCCAGGAGTACGTCGACTGGGTCGCGGGCGCACGGGCAGCGGCGGACGGCCAGGGGCTGAACCCGCTGAACCCGAAGAACCAGAAAAAGCTGGCCGAGATCTACGGGAAGCCGAAGCCGACCACCACGCTGGAGGACGTGGTCGAGCACGTCGAACACGTCCGCGGGGTGGCCGGAATCGATCACATCGGCCTCGGCGGCGACTACGACGGCTGCCCGGAGTTCCCGGTCGAGCTGCCGGACGTGGCGTCGTACCCGGCACTGTTCGAGGCCCTCGCCGACCGCGGCTGGAACGACACCGAGCTGGCGAAGCTTGCCGGCGGCAACATCCTCCGGGCGCTCCGGGCCGCCGACGACGTGGCCGCCTAAGCGTTGCGGTACTGGGCTCTGATCTCGGGCAACTGCTCGAAACCGGCGGCCTGGTAGGTGGCGATGGCGCCGACGTTGAAGCCCGGCGTGCACACGACCGCGCTGCACGACCCCAGCTCCCGCAGGACGCGCGCGGCCGCCACGGAGATCGCCGCGCCGTAGCCGCGCCCGCGGTGCATCCGGTGCACGCCCATCGGCTCGATCAGTCCCGGCTTGCCCTCCCCCGCGGACCACACCGTCACGGCCGCCACGGACTCACCCAGCTTGTTGCGGGCGACGAGACATTGGGCGTCGGCGTACGGCTCCCCGTCCGCCATCGCGTGCCACCGCGCGTTGGTGAACGTCGACCCGTCGAACGACTCCCGTTGCACAGTGGTCCGCTCGTGCGCCTCCTCCACCCCGATGACGTCGACCCGTACGCCGGGATCCGGCACGGGCTCACTCAGGTCGCGCCGGAGCGGCACCCACGGGTCGTCCGCGATCCAGCCATCCTTGAAGAGCAGGTCCTGGACAAGCGCTCCCATCGGCGAGTCGACGTACACCTTGCCCTCGATCAGTACGCCGGCCTCCGGGGCGGACACGTCCTCGACCAGGCGCTCCGCGAGCTCCTCGTCGCGCAGGGCGTCCGGCGCGATCGCGACGCGCAGCAGCTCCGGATCGTCCAGCAGCCCGACCGCCAGGATCACCCCGTCCCGGCTCCACGTCCTGGTCGCCGCCGCCGTCGCCTCGCCACCGAACCGCCAGAACCACCCCAGATCCCCCGGATGCAGCTGGACCACGGCCCCGTCGTCCTGCCACTCCCGCAACACCCGCACCACGTCGCCCAACCCATCGATCCCCGGAGTCCCCAACACAATCGCCATACCCCCATCCCACACCACCCCACCGACACTTCGCACGCGACCTCCCTTGAGCACGCAGCAACCAAAGTCGCCACGGAATTCTGGTTGACCCGTGCCCAAGGGCGATATCCACAGATGTGCGGAGGTGGGGTGCGGGCGAGTGCCGGAGACGGCAGGCTGGATGGATGGATCGGCTTGAAAGATTCGTCCGGGAGCAACTCGTGGCGATCACGACGCGGACACCCCGGAGGAGCGGCGGCGCCGGATGCGCGGAGCCATCGCCGTGACCAGCGACTGAGCGATCGAGGCATCGAACTCGTGCACTTCGGCTGGAGGGACGCGGTCGGTCCCCCTTCGGACCTCATCACTCGCCTCCGGGCAGCATTCCACCGAGGCCAGTCCCGCCCCGGCCAACCCCCCACCTGGCGCCTTGCCCCCCTCGTCACGACCCCTGCTGCCTGACCTTGAGCACGTGCCAACCATTTTGCCGATGGATTCGTGGTGGGCGGGTGCTCAAGGGCGGGCGGGGTTTGGGGTTTCGGGGAGGGGGCACGGGTCGGGTTCAGTGTTGACCGACGGATGGAGTGGTTGTGCTTACCCTGACTGAGAACGCGACGCTGGTGATCAAGAGCATCACTGGGGTCGAGGGCGCGCCGGAAGGGGCCGGAGTGCGGATCTCGCAGGAGAATCCGGCAGATCCGGCGCTCGCGGTGACGACGACGGAGGCGCCGGCTCCCGGTGACCAGGTGGTCGAGGAAGCCGGAGCGCGGGTGTTCCTGGAGCAGAACGCGGCGAACGCTCTCGACGACAAGATTCTGGACGCGGCGGTCGACGACAAGGGCGGTGTCGAGTTCCTGCTGGTACCCCAGCCGGGTGCCGGGCGGGAGAACGGTACCGCTCCGACTGCCTGACAGCTGAACCGCGACGGCCGGGACCACCCCCTCCCCTGGGTCCCGGCCGCTGCGCATGTCTGAAGGGTTTCGCTAGACGGCGCTCCGCTGGGCGATCCAGCTGTCGTGCAGCCGGCTGTAGACCCCGTCGGCGCCGACCAGCTCCGCGTGCGAGCCGCGCTCGACGATCTCCCCGTTGTCGAAGACCAGCACCTCGTCGGCCGCCTCCGCCGTCGACAACCGGTGCGCGATGGTGACCGACGTACGCCCGGCCATCAACCGCTCCAGCGCAGCGTTGACCCGCACCTCAGTGCCGGGATCGACGGCCGACGTCGCCTCGTCCAGCACCAGCAGATCGGGGTCGGCGATGTTCGCCCGCACCAGCGCGACCAGCTGACGCTCACCCGCCGACAGCGATTCGCCCCGCTGGCCGACCGGCGAGTGCAGACCGTCCGGCAAGGACTCCAGCCAGTCCGTCAGGCCGAGCGACTCGAACGCCGCGAGCAACTGCGCGTCCGTCACCTCCGGACGCCCGAACCGCACGTTCTCGGCCAGTGACGCGTCGAACAGGTACCCGTCCTGCGGCACCATCACGACCCGCTCCCGCAGCGACTCGAACGAGATGTCCCGCGCGTCCACCCCGTCCAGCCGGACGGCACCGGCGGTCGGATCCATCAACCGCGTCAGCAGCTTCGCGAACGTCGTCTTCCCGGATCCGGTCTCGCCGACCACCGCGACCCGCCGATGCGAATCGATCCGTACGTCGACATCGCGCAGGACCAACTCGCCCTCCGGGTAGGCGAAGTCCACGTCCGCGAACTCGACCGTGATCGGCCCGCGCGCCTGTTTCACCCCCGACTCCCCCGGGTCGACCACATCGGCCGGCGTCGCGATCACGCCGAGCACCCGCCGCCACCCGGCGAAGGCGCTCTGCGCGTCGGTCAGCACCTGGGTCGCGATCTGCACCGGGTCCGAGAACAGCGCGACCAGGAACATGAACGCGAGGATCTCGCCCAGCGTCGCGTTCTTGTCCACACCCAGCAGGACACCGGTGGTCAGCACACCCGCGTTGGCCAGGCCGGCCGCCAGACCACCGATCGAGAAGGTCAGCCCGGTGATCGCCTGCGCCCGCGTGGACGTCCGCCGGTAGTCCTCGATCGATGCGTCGATCCGCTCCTGCGTGCGCTGCTCGATCGCGTACGCACGGACTACCTGCGCCCCGACCACCGGCTCCGCGATCGCGGACAGCATTTCGCCGACCTTCGCCCGGACCACGCCGTACGCCGCCGACATCGCCCGCTGCAGGTACTTCAGGCTGGCGAAGAGCGGGATGAAGCAGCACAGCACCACCAGGGCGAGCTGCCAGGAGTAGAAGAACATCACCAGGGTCGCGAGCACCATCTGCCCGAAGCTGACCAGGAAGATGAACCCACCGAACTGCAGGAACTGCGACACCGTGTCCACGTCCGACGTGACCCGGCTGACCAGCGCACCCCGCCGCTCGGTGCTCTGCGTGAGCACCGGCAGGTCGTGCACGTGCCGGAACGCCCTGATCCGCATCGTCGCCAGCCCGCGCTCGGAGTTGGTCGCGAGCCGCACAGTCGTCAGGTACGACGCTCCCGCGGTGAGCAGCACGCCCAGCACGCACACGACACACATCCACGCGACGTACGACATGTCCGGCCCACCCGTCCCGGACAGTCCCTTGTCGATCGTCTGCTGCACGGCGATCGGTACGACGATCCGTCCGGCTGTCATGATCAGCGCGAGGATCCCGGTGATCCACCACCCGTTGGCCAGCTCGGGCGAGACCTTCACACCCTGCCGCAAGGTCTCGAGACCACTGGCGTTGTCCGCGTGGTCCAACCGCGATGATGCTTCTGCCGCGGTCATGCCGAAGCTCCTTCCGCGTCGAGGTCATTGAGCTCGGCAGCCAGGTCCGCTTCTTCCTGGCGGCGTTCCGCGTCCTTCTCGTAGGCGTCGACCAGGTCGCGGTAGGCGGCCGAAGTCTCCTGCAGCTCGAGGTGCGTCCCGTGCGCCGCGATCCGGCCCTCGTCCAGGAACAGCACCTCGTCGGCGAGCGAGATCGTCGCCTTGCGGTAGGCGATCACCAGCACCGTCGTCGCGGCCCCGGAATCGCCCTGAACCGCGGTCCGCAGCCCGGCCAGGATCCGCGCCTCGACCTGTGGGTCCACCGCGCTGGTCGCGTCGTCCAGGATCAGCAGCCGGGGCCGCCGTACCAGCGCCCGGGCCAGTGCGATGCGTTGCCGTTGGCCGCCGGACAGCGTCGTACCGCGCTCGCCGACCTTGGTGTCCAGTCCGTGCGGCAACTCCTTCACGAAGCCGTCGCCCTGGGCGATCCGCAACGCGTCCCAGACATCCTCGTCGCCCTAGTCGCCGCCGAGGGTGATGTTGCCTCGGATCGTGTCGTCGAACAGGAACGCAGTCTGCGCCACCAGCGCGACCGAGGCGGCCAGTTGGTCGTGGGCCAACTCCCGCAGACCGACACCGTCGATCGTGATCGCGCCCGCCTCCGGATCGACCAACCGGGTCAGCAACGTGGTCATCGTGGACTTCCCGGCACCCGTGGGCCCGACCACCGCGACGGTCCGCCCGGGCTCGACGGTGAAGTCGACCCCGGCCAGTACGTCGCGCTCCGGCAGGTACCCGAACCGTACGTCGACCACCTCCAGCCTCGCGGCCTTCGCCGACGTCAGCTCGGCGTCGCCGTACTCCATCCCGCCCTCGGCGGTCAGCACCCGCTGGATGCGATCCCAGCCGACGACCGACCGCGGCAACTCGCCGAGCACCCAGCCGAGCGCCCGGATCGGGAACCCGATCAGCGTGAACAGGAAGGCCACCTGAACCACGTCACCCGCGTCGGCCGCGCCCGACCGCACCCGGCCGACGCCGACCAGCAGCACCGCGAGCACCCCCAGCCGGGGCAGGCCGTCGATCACCGGGTCGAACATGCCGCGGGCCTTGTTCACCGCGATGTTCGCGTCCCGCAGCGCGTACGTCGGTCCCCGGAAGCGCTCGGTCTCGGCGGCCTCGCGACCCAGCGTCTTCACCACCAGCGCGCCGTCGAACGACTCGTGCGCGACCTCGGACACGTCGGCCCGGAGCTGCTGCGCCCGGGTGGCAAGCGGCTGCAGGTAGCGCTGGAAGATCACGTTCGCCACGAACACCAGCGGGAACACCAGGCAGCCGACGACCGCGAGCCACGGGTCGGCCAGGAACATCGCGACCGTCGCGAACGCGAGCATGGCGATCACGCCGACCGCCATCGGCAGCGGAGCGATCACGAACCAGGTCGACTCGACGTCCGCGTTGGCGTTGGACAGCAACATGCCGGTCGGGTGATTGTGGTGCCACTCGATCGGAAGCTTCAGGTACTGCCGGGTGACCCGGCGGCGGTACGTCGCCTGCAGCCGGAACTGCATGACACCGGCCCCGATCCGGCGCCCGACCACCCCGATAGCACCCAGGACCGCGATTCCGAGGAACAAGCCGATCAGCGACGCGAGCGCGCCGAACGAGGTGTCACCGCGTTCGAACGCCGGCCGGAGCACATAGTCGGTCGCCCAGCCCAGTGCCCAGCCGCCTGCCACCGTCATCGCGCCGTACAGCATGCTGGCGACCACGGACAGGGCGAAGATCCACGGCTCCTCCCAGATCGCGACCCGCAGAACCGCGAACCCCCGCTGGGTGACGCTGCCCTTGTCGGGGACTTTCGGCATGGGCAAGACGCTCTCCAGGACAGTCAGGTGCGAACACCGGGCACAGGCATGACAACGATTGACATTCTGCCATTGGGTGCCGACAACTACGATCGGAAATGTGACCGACTACAGCCGGGTAGAACGACTCGCTCTGTGTGATCTCTTCGACCAACTGGGGCCTGACCAGCCAACGCTGTGTGACGGCTGGTCGACGTACGACCTAGCGGTCCATCTGTACGTCCGGGAAGCAGATCCGATGGCTGGGCCGGGCATCATGATCCCGGCGCTGGCGGACGCCACCGCGCGGCGGATGAAGCGGGCCAAGGAGCGCTACAGCTTCGCCGAGGTCGTCGACAAGGTCCGCAACGGACCGCCGCCGGTCTCCATCTACTCGGTGCCCAAGCTCGGTCACCAGCTGAACACGACCGAGTACTTCGTGCACCACGAGGACGTTCGCCGGGCTCAGCCGTCGTACGACGTCCGGACGCTGCCGGCCGATCAGCAGGAGGGCCTGTGGAAGTCGGTCCGGCTCGCGTCGAAGACGATGACCCGGAAGGCGCCGAGCGGTCTGGTGCTCAGGCTCCCGGACGGTACGACGACCGTCGCGAAGCGGCCGACCGAGCTGGGTTCGGTGACGGTGACCGGCGAGCCCGCTGAGCTGGTGCTGTTCTGCTTCGGCCGTCAGCAGGTGGCCGACGTCCAGTTCGAGGGCGACGCGGAGACGATCCAGCGGCTTCGCGGCGCGTCATTCGGAGTCTGACTCCGCGGCGGCCCGCTTGCGCCGGGCGCGCCGGACCAGGCTGCTGATCACGGTCGTGAGGAT
>Ga0193707_1000159_pt1 | contig 20018 bp, 20 predicted proteins | sample U3c2metaG_FD_143043 | JGI IMG/M metagenome (GOLD analysis project Ga0193707, IMG submission 143043) | Soil microbial communities from a riparian zone of the East river system, Colorado, United States - U3c2 | ecosystem: Environmental > Terrestrial > Soil > Riparian zone | place: USA: East River... | reverse complement strand
CAGGGTGGAGCGACTGATGACGCTTTCACGCAATATTGGAACTCCAGCGACGGTTTGATTGCCAGTCTGCTGCTCGGCTCGCTCGGCACCGTGATCGGCGGATTCTTTGCCGCTTATAAAGCCGGCACACTGGAGATGAAACACGGCGCGTTCGTTGGTATGGGCTCGATCATCCTTGGACTCGTTCTGCAGGCGGGGGGACAACAAGAAACCGCGATGCCGGAATGGTTCATGGCATTGTCCTTTGCCGCAGCGATACCGGCTGGGGCAATCGGAGGATTTTTCGCGGAGATGGTGAAGAACGCTATGGGCGTTGGGCGTCCGGTAGGTGGTGGAGGCTGGCCGCCATCGAGGTAAAGGCTTGCAGACCGAAATAGAAGAGACTCCATCTCAGTTGCGTGTAGACATCACTGTGGCCTTGGCCTTATTGATAATCGCGAAGGCCGGTCGCCCGGCAAGACCCAATCCGGAGGTGTGTTTTTATTTGGGTGATCGTTATGTTCGTCTATCGGAATATCATCGGGTAACGGGCCGATCAAAAAAAGCAAAACGCCTGAGAGCTAAGGCTGAGTTCTACTTTCAAGGCAGCGGCCCATGGCGCGACCCGCCTTACGCCGCCGCGATGGCCATGCCGGCGCCCAAGCGACCGACATTCACGGCGGCCATCGGTTGGCGCCCGCGCCACGGTCCGCCGGACGATGCCGCATGATTCCGGATCACCCCCATGAGATCATACAAAGAGATTTTAAGTTTTCTGCTCATACGCGAGCAGCTATCTTCCGTATATGCGGGCGCTGCGTTTTATGTCCCTGCTGAACAAGTCGAATTGTGCTGCCAAATTCTGCAAGAAGCCGGATTGAGCGCAGGACTCATGGAGAAGCAGGGTCAGTGACGACGACAACATCTCGATATCGGCGCGCGACTCCTGCCGATTATGTTCAGATTCTTGCGCTTCAGTCTGCCAACTATATCCAAAATCTGTCAGAGGAAGAACGCAACGAAGGTTTTTTATCCGCGCAATTCACGCACCAACAGACGGCGGCGATCGCCGAAGATCTCGGCACAATGGTAGCTGTTATCAATGAGCAAGTCGCCGGGTTTCTGTGCGCGTTTCGAAAGGAGTTTGATACCGGTTCGCCGGTGATTGCGAAGATGCTTGAATCGTACGATCGATTCATGTTTGAAGGACAATCGCTGAGCACCTTTAAAAGCTACATCTATGGCCCTGTCTGCATCGGGCGTGAGTATCGTGGTCGTGGCTTGTTGCGCGGGCTTTACGAAGCGCAGAAGAAGGATCTGGCCGGGCAATTCGAAATCGGCGTTGCGTTCGTATCGCGCAGCAACCTGCATTCATTGAGCGCGCACGTCGCCGGACTTGGAATGATCGAAGCGGGTGACTTCGAGGTCAAGGACAACGTCTACGCGACTCTCGCGTTCCGCGTACCGCCGAAGTCACAGTAGTTGCAGTTTTGGTCAGGTTTAGGTGCTTGCAGATTCGGTTTGGGTTCCATAGAATCAAACTTCGTCAGAGTTCTCTGGCGGTATTTGCAAATCATCAATTCGAAAGGAATGATTAAACATGGATGCTGATGCAAAGAAAACCGCGTTGCGCATGATTCCGTACGGAATCTACGTGCTCACTTCCGAAGGCAAAGACGGCAAGGTCGCGGCCGCGACCGTGAACTGGGTGACGCAGACGGCGTTCCAGCCGCCGCTGGTGGTCGTGGGCGTGAAAGCCGATTCCGGCGCCCATGCGATTATCAAGGAATCGAAAACGTTCGCACTGAATATTCTCGGCAAGGATCAGAAAGGGCAGGCGTTTACTTTTTTCAAGCCGCTCGAACGAGAAGGCAACACGATCGGCGGCGAACCATTCCGAAAAGGTACTTTGGGCGCGCCGATCCTGGAAAGAGCCCCGGCGTTTGTTGAGTGCTCTCTGGTCAATACGGTTGAAATGGGTGACCACTCGATCTTCGTCGGTGAAGTGAAAGATGCCGGGGTTTCAGTGCAGCCGGCGGGCCGCCCCGATGATGCCATCTTGGCGATGCGGGATTTGGGCGATAAAGTTTTTTACGGGGGATGAGCGCGCTTCAGCGCGCCGTTCAAGGTTCAAGGGTTCAAAGTTCAACGTTGGCGGGGTCGACCTAGGAGGAAAACAATGGCAAAGATTCGGCATATCGCCTATAGAGCGACCGATGTGGATGCGATGGCGAAATTTTTCGTCGATGCTATGGGCATGAAGCTGATCCAGAAGCGCAAGAACAACGCCATCGATCTGAGCGATGGATCGGTGAATATCACCGTACTCCCACTACGCGCGGGCACACCGGATGGCGAGCGGACCAAGCAGCCGGGCATTGATCATATAGGTTTTACGGCTGAGAATGATCAGGAGCAGTTTCGCATGCTGGAAGCGGCCGGGGCTAAGAAAGCCGGGGCGATCAACCTGGGCACGGCTTATTATGAGGACAAGTTCGTTGGTCCTGAGGACATCATCGTCGACGTCGGTCATTGGCAGGGAGCGGCGCCGATCGATAAATAATATTGTTCAAGGTTCAAAGTTCCACGTTCAAGGTTAAGAAACGTTGCTCCCTTTTGCGTATCAACCTTGAACTTTGAACCTGCAACCTTGAACCTGCTTCATCGAATCATCAATCGCTCGGCCTTGCCTGAGTAGTTGATAAACACGGTCTTTAATTCGGTAAAGAAATTCAGTCCCTCTTCCGCCATTTCTCGCTCGCCGACTCCCGTCGCTTTGGTTCCACCGAATGGAAGCTGGGCTTCGCCGCCGATCGTGGGTTCGTTGACGTGAACCATGCCGGTCTCGACCTCTTCGACGAAGCGCATGATCGTGTCGATGTTTTCCGTAAAGATCGACGTCGTCAGTCCGTACTCGACGCCGTTGGCAAAAGCGAGAGCTTCGTCGATAGTTTTTGCCGTTGAAACCGCGAGGACGGGACCGAAGATCTCTTCTTTGAAAATGCGCATACCCGGCTCGACATTATCGAAAATCGTCGGCTCGACGAAATAACCTTTACCGAGATGGTCGGGCTTGTTGCCGCCGAGAACCAGACGCGCGCCTTCCTGGCGGCCGATGTTGATGTAGTCGAGGTCTGTTTTCCACTGCTTTTCGTCCACCGCCGGCCCCATATCGACCGTCTCGTCCAAGCCGGAGCCGATTTTAATTTTCCTCGCCGCGTCAACGAGCCGGTCGACGAGCGCGTCCTTAACCGACGGGGACGCGATCACGCGCGAAGTTGCGGTGCACCGCTGGCCGGTCGATCCGAAGGCACCGCCGTGGATCGCCACGGCGGCTTTGTCGAGATCGGCGTCGGCCATGACGATGACCGCGTTTTTGCCGCCCATCTCGCAAGTGACTTTCGCACCGCGCTGAGCGGCCTTGGCATAGAGCGCGCCGCCGATTTCATTCGAGCCGGTGAACGAGATCGCCCTAAGGACCGGCGAATGAACCATCGCTTCGCCAACGACCGAGCCGGAACCAACGAGCATGTTGAATACCCCTGGAGGAAGCCCCGCTTCCGCATAGATCTCCGTGAGCAACGTGGCCGTCGCCGGCGTTAGCTCGGCGGGTTTGAAGATAACGCAGTTGCCTGCCACCAGCGCAGGCGCGGATTTCCAGACGGGAATCGCCCAAGGAAAATTCCACGGCGCGATCAGGCCGACGACACCCAGCGGGCTACGAATCGTATAAGTGAAAGTGTCGCGCGCTTCGGAGGGCAAAGTTTTGCCGTGCATGCGGAAGCCCTCACCGGCGTAAAACTCCAAGAGCGAGATGCCTTTCATGACTTCACCCTTCGCCTCTTTGAGGATCTTGCCTTCTTCGCGGGTGAGGGTCCGTGCAATCTCGTCCGCGCGTCGGCGCGCGATATCGGCGGCGCGCCACAGAACCCGGCCGCGCTCGGGGCCGGGAGTCTTGCGCCAGCCGCGCGACGCGGCTTGCGCGCATTCAATCGCGCGCTGAACATCTTCGGCGATGGCCGCAGGAAACTCGGCGATCACGTCATCGGGGTCCGCGGGGTTGAGGTTGCGCACCAGACGAGTCGATTTGGGATGAAGCCAGTTACCATTCACATAGGAGCCAGTGTTCATAGCGACCTCGCGTACAGGTAGGATTGCTCTCTCTTATATCCCTAGGCATAAAAAAAACCAGAGCGCCGCAAGCAAGGCTCTGGTTTGCAAAAGTGGGAGATAAAGAAGGGTTAGAAAGATCGTTTGGTCAAATCCCGAAGAGTAGCTCGCCATCTTTCTTCGAGCTTGTCGATCTGCTCGGCGCTTAACCCTTGCTCGGGATACCAACGCTTGAAGCCGTAATCTTTTGTTGGATTACCGTACTCGTATTCTTCGAGCACTTTTTGGCCGCCGGCGCCGAGGATGAAATCGGCGAGCAACAGCGCCGCATGGGGGTGTGGCGCCTTCGCCGAAACCGCAGTGGAGCCGGAGTTGGACGGCACGACGTCCATCGGGATCCATTCGATCGGCGCGCCGACCTTCAGCGATACTTCGACGTGGTTGCGAAACGTCGTCGGCGAGACACCGACTTCTCCGGAAATGACCAGATCGAGCAATGCTCGCCCTGATACGTTATGAATCGCGGGATTTTGGCTCTTGAGTTTTTTGACGTATTCCTCGCCTTGAAACTTGAGCATCGCGCCGACAACGGTGACCCCCGTGTCGCTGCCGGCAAATCCGATCTTGTCCTTTAGTTCCGGGCGCAATAACCCTTGATAATTTTTCGGCGCGAGTTTCGCAGGTATGGCGTTTTTATTGTAGGCAAGACCGATGTGCGATTCACGGTCGATGGCCCAGAAGACTAAACCTTTGCCGGTTTTTTCTTTGACGTGGTCGGGAAATTTTCCTTGCGTCGGGAAATAGTAGGGGACCAGCATGCTGTTGTCTTTTAAGAGCTTCAACAATGGGATCGTGGTTTCAATGGTGTCGACGATGTAGCGCTGCGCTTGGGATTCCGCCATGATCCTTGCGCTCATTTCCTGGCGCGTCGCGCGATAGGATTCGACTTTGACACCGGGATATTTGGCTTCGAACGCGGCGGCGAGCTGTTTGTATGATTCTCCCGCGAGGGAAGTGTACCAGGTGATTTTACCTTCGCCTTTGGCACCCGCGTACAACATTTTTTCGCGGTCGGGCTTATTGTAGGCAGCTAGCTGTTCCATGGGTAGCGGCTTCCCAGTTTGCGCATACACCGTGGAAACCAAGCTCGCGCCGAATAGGAACGCGCCGATTAATGACTTCATTGTCTGCCTCCGTGGGTGGTTTCGACTTGCGCTAATAACCGGTTTCCATCAACTGGTTATAGAAAAGCTTGTAAAAAGATTTTAGCCGTTCGGGCCGGGTGTAGTGGGCAAATTCCTGCGGGATCTTAAATTCCTTCTCAATTTGTTCGAGATTCTTGCCGGCGGCAATCATCTTGGCGACCTCGTCTCGCATGACCACGAAATAGCGCTTTTGCTCCTCCAGATCTTTCACGCCGCGGCCGAGGTGCGCCGGTCCATGCCCGGGAACGTAGGTTTCAACCGCAAGATTCCGCGCCATGATGTTGTCGAGGATCTGAATCCAGCCTTTGACGTTGGAGTAAAAAACGCCGGCAGACTCGCCTTGGCCGGGATGAATTTCGGTATCGAGCAGATCCCCCATCAAATACACGCGTTTCTGCGGTATGTAGACCGTCAGATCGCCGGTGCTGTGGCCGCGGCCCTCCGCGGTGATCTGGAACGTGAGGCCGCCGAAGTACAGCGTCATGGTGCCATCGAATCCGATGTCGGGCGGGATCAATTCTTTTCCTTTGTAGCCGGCGTTGCGCGGGTCATTGGAATCTTTCCGCTCATTAAATTCTTGAAGTTCCTGCATGCGCAGATCGTGAACTTGATTCTTAGTCGCGATATAAATCGGTTTATCTTCGCGGAAATGCCATGCACCGGAGGCGTGATCGCCGGCGCTGTGCGAGGAGATTAGATATTTTACTTTCTTGTCCGTCTGCTTGCGGATAAAGGCGAGAGTCTGATCGGCGTTGTCGATGTGAAAGTCGAACACCAACACGCCGTCGTCGGTGAAAACGACCGTAGAATTGCCGGAGCCTTGGGAGTGCTGTAGCATGTAAACGTTGTCGGCAATCTTCACTGGAGTCATGCGCACCGGGGCGGCGGCGCCGATGCTCAAAAGCCAAATCAGTCCCAGCAGCAGGGTGAATCGTGTCCTCATCTGAACTTCCTTTGGTGTTTTGCCGAAGTTTACTGGATCATGCCCAGTGACTTCGCCATGTCGATGGTGCGCCGTGCGCGCTCGATGATCGGCCGGTCAATCAATTGACCGCCGAAGGCTATGGAGCCGTCGCCTCGAGCATTGGCTTCTTCGAAGGCTTGCAGAACTTTTTGGCAGTAGTCGATCTCCTCCGCTGTCGGACTGAAGGTCGTGTTGATAGCGTCGATTTGCGACGGATGAATGCACGACATACCGGTGAAACCGAGCTGGCGCGCTTGTTTGGCGAAGCCGAACAAACCGGCGCTGTCGTTCAGGTCGACCCAAACTCCGTCCACGGCTTGCACATGGGCAGCCGCTGCGGCGACGACGATCGAAGACCGGGCGTAGATCAAATCGCGCGCTTCGCCTTCGCGCACGGTTGGTAATCCAATCTCGCGGCCGAAATCCTCGGCGCCGAAAATGATGCCGACGATGCGGGATGAAGCGGCGGCGATCGCAGGTGCGCTGAGCAATCCTTTGGGGCTTTCGATGGCAATCAACAACTTGACGCTGCCTTTGCCAAGTTTGTTCCTCGATTCTTTGTCGTTGAGGATCGCGTCGACCTTGTGAACTTCGTCGACCGTATCGACTTTCGGACAGACGAGCCCTTCGAGCCCGGGTCGCACCACCGCTTCCAGGTCGGCGTCCATGCGCGAATGGCCGATTGCGTTGATGCGCACGTAACGTGCCGGCGTGCCGGGTGCTTTCTCGCGGCCAAGTGAGTCAGCGATGTTCTGGCGCGCGGCGTCTTTTTCGTTGGGCGCCACGCCGTCTTCGATGTCAAGCATGATCGCGTCGGCGTCGAGGCCGAGGGCTTTGTCGATCATCTTTTGTCGATGTCCGGGCACGAACATCCATGAGCGTATCAATTCCATACCGAAAATCTCCTCGCCGTTTCATTACCTGAAGGCTGAGCAAATGTCTAACATCGCTGTGGCGCGAACGATTGCCTTCTCACGAAGATTCGTAGACGAGGCGAAGAAAGAGTTCTCGCTGCCCGCTCGAAACGACAGGTTCGGAAATGTCTTCGATATTTTTTGTCCTCCGCACAACGAGAGAGATCTTTCCCGTTTTAGTTGAACCCGCACGATTTTTAGAGAATAAGTAAAGGGATATGAAATTTAGCACGGTCAAGCTTCTGGTGCCGATTGTCGCCGTGGCCATTCAAGCCAACTCCGCTTCTACCGTGATTCCGCCTTATCTCGATCACATGCGCATTCCCGTGGGGCTGATCGGCACATTGATTTCCCTGGCACCGCTGCTTGCACTTGCGTCACGGCTGCCGGTCGGAATGGCATACAAGCATCAGCGCGCGCGGTTCCTGGTTTCGATCGCTATCCTCGTCATGGGGGCGACAAACTATCTCTATAGTTTTGCAACGGACAGTCTCAGCTTTGCGATCGTGCATTCGTTGAATGGTTTTGTTTATGGCGCCGTAACGACGCTCTATATGGCGTTCTACGTCGACTCGCTCGCGCCGGATGAAAACCGCAACCACGCCATGGGTTATTACGTTGGCAGCTTGGCGATGGGTTATTCCACCGGAAATTTTTTCGGCGGCTTGATCGCGGACCATTGGGGTTATGCGCTGACGTTTCAGCTCGGCGCCTTTCTTTCGCCGGTTTCCGCCGGCTTCCTTTGGTTCTTGCACCGAGCGGACGGTGGCACGAAGAGCGAGATAAAGAAGGCAAGCGGTAAACTGACCTGGTCCGAGTCGCTCAAAGCTCTGGTCGAGCCGGAGCTCGCCACGGTGGTCATCGTGGCGATGTTTTTGAACCTGCTGCACCAAATGGGCGGTGTGTTCATTTCGCTTTACGGTTTGGCGGTGGGCATGACCTTGACGCAGATCGGCATCATTCGCGCCGCCTACGCCGGCTGCAACGCGGTGACGCGACCGATCAGCGGCCACGTCGTCAATAGGTTGGGTCACAAAGGTTTGTCGTACTTTGGCCTGCCGCTGCAATCTCTTATTCTCATGCTGATTCCGCTGTTCAGCGGCTTTGGGACGATTCTATTGGTTTATGTCTGTTCTGGTTTCCTGCGCGCGATCGTGATCGTCGCCAACGCCGTGGGTTTGGTGCAGGATGTGCCGGAGTCGCGCGTGCGGCGCGGGCTGGCGTCCGGTGTGTACAACGCGGCCGGCGATTTGGGAAATATTTTGGGTCCGTCGATCGGCGGCTTGATTGCGCAAGCAACCGGAGTGGCCAGCGTTTTCGTAATCGGCTCGTTGGGATCGACGGCGCTGTTTTTTATCGTTGTATTCCTGGTGCGGCGGTTGAAGGGAACGGTGGAGTCGCAGAGTCTAGCGTCTTGAGTTTTAATGGCGAAACCGAGACCGAGACGCCGGAAGTAATGTCAATATGACTTCGGCATTCCCAGGACATGCTGGCCAAGATAGGCCAGAACCAGATTGTTACTGATCGGTGCCACGGTCAGCAGGCGCGTCTCTCGAAATTTTCGTTCCACATCGTATTCCGCTGCGAAGCCATAGCCGCCGTGCGTCGTCAGGCATGCGTTGGCTGCTTCCCATGCGGCTTCCGAGGCCAAATACTTGGCAAGATTCGCTTCGGCGCCGCATTTTTCCTTGCGATCGAACTTGGTCGCCGCCTGGAAGCGCACTAAATCCGCCGCTTCAATATTCGCGTAGGCTTTGGCGATGGGGAACTGCACGCCCTGGTTAGCCCCGATCGCTCGGCCGAAAACGTTGCGCTCGCTCGCATATTTTGCGGCGCGCTCGACGAACCAGCGGCCGTCGCCGATCGCTTCGGCGGCGACGAGAATGCGCTCGGCATTCCAGCCGTCGATGATGTAGCGAAAACCCATGCCCTCTTGGCCGATCAAATTCTCAGCCGGCACTTCAACATTATCGAAGAAGAGCGCGTTGGTGTGGTGATTGATCATCAGATCGAGGGGCTTAACCTCGAGTTTTCCTTTAGCTTCGCGCAAGTCGACGATAAATACGGAGAGGCCGCGGGTTTTGTCGGTCAATTCATCATAGGGGGTGGTGCGCGCGAGCAGCAGCATGAGATCGGATTGCAGCACGCGAGAGATAAATATCTTTTGCCCGTTGATGAGATATTTGTCGCCTTGGCGGGTCGCGGTTGTCTGAATGCGAGTACTTTCCGAGCCGGCATTGGGTTCTGTGACGCCGAACGCTTGCAAACGCAGTTCGCCGGTGGCGATCTTCGGCAGATAGCGTTTTTTCTGTTCGTCGTTGCCGTGACGCAGCAGCGTGCCCATGGTGTACATCTGCGCATGACACGCCGTGGCGACTCCGCCCGAGTGATTGATCTCTTCGAGGATAATGCTCGCTTCGGTGATGCCGAGGCCGGTGCCGCCGAACTCTTCGGGGATGAGCGCGGCGAGCCAGCCGAGATCGGAAAGTTTGCGCACGAACGCGTCGGGGTAGGCTTTCTTGCTATCGATTTCGCGCCAGTAGGCATCGGGGAATTCCTTGCAGACCTTTTTTACTTCCTCGCGGATCTGCTGCTGCTCGACGGTCAGGTTGAAATCCATCCCTACCTCCTATAATTAGCCGGTATCAAGCTGCTGAAAGAGACTCATAGGCTTCGTTGCGCTCGTTCGCCTCGCTTCAACGTACTCGCACTGTACGGTTCCGCCCGTCGATTCTTCGCGCGCCTCGCCTCTGAGGTCTTTTGAACAGCTTGAAAGAGCGCTTCCGTGCTCCGCTGAACTATAGCGTAATGCTTTTATTGTCAAAAGAGGAGGAACGTTATGGCCGTCAAAGCAGGTTGGGAAGGCCGGTTCTTTGAAGATTTTGAGGTCGGCGACGTCTATCGTTGCCGCCTGGGGCGAACCGTGACCGAAACGGACAATACCTGGTTCACACTATTGACGAACAATCCCAATCAACTCCATTTCAACAACGAATATGGCAAGCGCACCGAATTTGGCAAGTGTTTGATCAATAGCGCGTTGACGCTCGCCATCGTCGCCGGCTTAGGCGTGTCGGACGTCAGCGAGAATGGTTTTGCGCTGGGCTGGGACGAAATCAAGCTGCCCAATCCGCTTTTTGCCGGTGACACGCTTTATTCGGAGTCGGAAGTTTTGGAGAAACGCGAGTCCAAATCCAAGCCGCAATGGGGCATCATCAAAGTGCGCACACGCGGTATTCAGCAAGAGGGCAAGGTGGTCATCGACTACGCGCGCAGCGTGATGGTGTGGAAGAAGGCGCATGCGCCGAAGGCGGACTTATTTCCAGAGATAAAAGATAACAAGTAATTCCGACGTTGAACCTTGAACGATTGAACCTTTGAACGAATAGGCTGTTTAAGCGTTCAAGGTTCAACGTTCACGGTCAGATTCGAGGTGACTGTGGCAGATCAGCGTAAAGCTGCGCGCGCGTTAGATGGAGTCAAGATTTTAGCTTTCGAGCAGGTGCTGTCGGGACCATTTGCAACGTGTTTGCTTGCCGACATGGGTGCGGAGGTCATCAAAGTCGAACGGCCGGGTGTCGGCGACGTGATCCGCTCTTGGGATTCGGTCGTGAAGGGATTGTCTTCCGGTTACGTTTGGCTCAACCGCAACAAGCGCAGCTTGACGGTGGATGTGAAAAAAGAGAAAGGCCGCGAGATTCTTCAGGAGCTGGCAAAGCGATCGGATATATTTTTCGAAAACTATGCACCCGGTGTCGCTGGACGTTTGGGACTTGGCTACGAAAAACTGAGCGAACTCAATCCGGGGCTGATTTATTGTTCACTGTCGGGTTACGGCCAAGACGGGCCGTATCGCGACGTCAAGGCGTACGATTTACTGATTCAAGGCGAAGGTGGCATTATTGCTACGACGGGTTATCCCGACAAACCCGCGCGCGCCGGCATTGCGATCGCGGACATCGCTTCCGGCATGTATGCAGCCATAGGAATTCTTCTCGCGCTTTATCAGAGAGAAAAGACCGGCGCGGGACAGCTCATCGACATTTCGATGCTCGACTCGATCGTCTCTTGGCTCGGCTATTTTCCCCATCACTATTGGCATGCGGGCGAAGAACCCGCGCGGGTGGGTATGCGCCACCACTACGTCACGCCCTACGGTCCGTATCTCGCCGGCGACGGCGAGTATGTAAATCTCGCCGTGGCGAGCGCGTCGGATTGGGAAGTGTTTTGCAAGAAAGTCATCGAAATGCCGGAGCTACTCGAAGATCCACGCTTTGTCACAGTCGAAGGTCGGCGGAAGAATCGCGGACTCTTGGAAGAAACCATCGAAAATATTTTCTTGAAAAAAGATCACCAGCATTGGCTCGAACAACTCAAGAAAGCCGAGTTGCCCCACGGCATCGTGCGCGGTATCGCCCAGGTGCTTGCCCATCCGCAAGTCGCAGCACGTAAGCTCATTCGCGAGGCTGAGTCGCCGGTGGGCAAAGTGCCGGTGATCGCCAATGCGCTCAAGATGTCGCGCAGCGATGCGCGCTACGAGAGGATCCCCGCGTTGGGCGAGGACAGTGAAGCGATCCTGCGCGAAGTCGGCTACGACGCGGTCGCCATCGAGGCCCTTAAGCGTGAGAAGGTGATCTAGCCGCCGCCACCTTTGAGTTTCTATTTCATCCGCTTCACGAAAAGATCGCCGAACAATTGGGCGTAATAACCTGTTCTTGCCTCTTCTTCAGGCGGGATCATTTTTATCTTGTCCCGATCGATGTTGAATTTCGGCACGACGTCGTTGCGTGCCGGAACTTTTCCCAGGTTGCGAAAAAGTTCTTGGCCTTCTCTGGACAGCGTGTAGTCGACAAACAGCCGCGCGGCATTGGGATGCGGCGCTCCCGCCATTATCCCGATGGGCACCAATTCCCCATAGAGCGGATCGGCGACACGCACCCAATCGATGGGCGCACCCTTTAGTTTAAAATTCTCGACGTTGTTCTCGTTGATGGAAAATGCCAGCGGAAATTCGCCGGCGGCGACGAGCGTTGTCAGAAGAGTGCCGCCACCGCGCACTTGAGGCGCTTGCGCGGCGAGCTTCTGCAAAAAATCCATGCCGTCCTCTTTGCCGAAATGAGTCATCATCGCTGCGAGAAACATGATGTTGTTGGAGTTCATTCCCGCTTTCCCCTTCCACTTGGGCAGTAGAAGGTCGGTGTATCGAACCGGCAGTTCGGCGGGCTGAAGCATTTTTGGATTGTAGGCGATGGTGTGGACGATGGGGATAACGTTGGTCCAAAATCCATCTTTGTCTTTGAACTGGGCTACGTAATTTGGCCGCTCCGGTGACTCGTAGCGCGCCAGCAATTTCAGCTGGCCGAGCTCGTAATGGATGAAACCGAATCCGAGTACGACGTCGGCGAAGATCTTTCCGCCGCGGTACTCGGTAAGCACTCGCTGCAACATCGCCGGCGCGCCCGCCCGGACGAGATCGACTTTGATCTGCGGAAATTTCTTTTCAAAAGTCGCTTGGACGGTTACCGCGTCGGCGGCGTTCATCGCCAGATAGGCGACGAGCTTGCCTTCTTCTTTGGCTTTTTCGACCAGCGTCGACTCGGCGGCAACGCTCGTTGAGAATCCGACGGCGATTGATAGGATCACCGTCAGGCTGAAGGTGGTACTGCAGTTCAATCGCATAGAGCCGTCTTTCGGTGACGATCGAAGCAGAAAGTAACAGACGGGGCCCTGCTGTCAATTCCTTTTTTGGGAGGATTTAGCGATGCGAAAACCGGTTGTCGGTGTGATGGGAGCATCCGCGAACGATGCGCTCGCCGCGACGGAGGAGAATCGACTCAAAGCGCTCGCCGAAGGTCTCGGCGCGGCGATCGCGCGGGCGGGCTGTCTTCTCATCACGGGCGCGACCACGGGGTTGCCGGACTTAGTCGCAAGAGCGTTTCGCAAGAATGGCGGCTTCGCGCTCGGTGTTTCACCGGCGGAAAATCGCAGCGAGCACGTGGGGCGCTACACGTTGCCTGAGGACGGTGCCGACGTGATGATTTACACCGGCTTCGGCTACAAAGGACGCAACGTCATCAACGTCCGCTCGGCGGACATCGTGCTGATTTTCGGCGGCGCGACGGGTACGCTGAACGAATTCACAATTGCGTACGACGAGGGCAAAATTATCGGCGTGCTCGAAGGCAGCGGCGGCGTGGCCGATCATCTTCGGGAAATCATCGGGTTTTGCAACAAACCGACGGCAGGATCGGTTTTTTATGAAAGCGATGCTGCAAAACTTGTGGCGCGATGTGTTGAAGCTTTCGGTTCTTAGCCGCCGGCAATTTAAGAGGTTGGTGCCGACTTGGGTCGAGTTTTCTTGAGACTTGCGAGATATTCCTTCGCAAACGCTTTCAGCTGATCGCGTTTTAAGCCACTCAGACTGGCTTCTTCTAGGGCTTTCTCTTCGGTCCAATCCTGTTCGATGATACGAAACATCATCATCAGCGGCGCGACGCGCTCGGCGAAGGCGCAGTTGATCAGCATGGGATGGTTGTCAGGGTCTCTAACGACTTTTAAAAATTCATCAACCTGCTCGCGCCGCGGTAGTTTGGCAGAGGAAGGAATGTTGAAGTAGCGCAGTTTGTTCTGCTCCACCAACAGACGCTCGCGCGTAAGGTTGACGACGTCTTTCACGGATCGAAGGGTCAGCACCGAGCGGTAGCCGTTGGCCGCAGCCTTCGCATAAGCCTGTGCCGAAGGTTGCCCGCCTGCACCCGGTTTGTCGTCGATGCAAAGCACCACCGGCGCGTCTACTTTTTTTCCGAATGGCTCAAATTGTTTTGGCCGTGGCTGCGCGCTTTGTTGCGCCGAAGTCGTCTGAAACAGTGCGATGACCAACGCAGTGCCGGCGTAAGTCGAAGCCAGCCTTTTCGCATTTAGCCACCGATAACGTGTCGGAGTGAACTGCATTAGACAGCCAAATCCGATGGTTGAAGCGAATAACTCGTATCAGTCGAGATAATCCTAGAGCCGTTTCGGTGGGTGAGTCGCGATATACTCTTTGGCAAACTTTTTCAGCCCGTCGCTGCTCAGGCCGATCTTGATCGCCTCATCCAACGCTTTGTCTTCGCTCCATCCTTGATCGACGACGCGCAAGATCATCATGAAGGCGCCGACTCGATTGGCGCTGGCGCAGTTGATCAACATTGGATGGTTGGATTTGTCGCGCGTCAGTCGCAGGAACTCGTCGGCTTGCTCGACGCGAGGCGATGCGCCGTTTACCGGGATATTGAAATAGCGCATCTTATTGCTTTCAACCTGCGCGCGTTCGCGGGCCAGATCGATGCCTTCGCTGGCGGTGCGCAAGCTCAAGACAGCGTGAAAGCCGGTGGCAGCGGCTTTGGCGTAGGCCTCGCGGGTGGGCTGTGCGCCGGTGGTGAAATTTTCATCCAAACACAAGACCCGCGGGACGTCGGCACTCAAGGATTTCTGGATCTGATCGAGGCGGGCGCGGTCGGCTTTCGTAGTTTCCGCTGCGCCGGCAATGGCGGCGGTGAAACTGATCGCGGCGATTGCAATCCAAATCGTTTTCATGGTGATAGACCTCAGTAATTGCCTTATAGCTTGAACAATACCGCAGCATTCTTGCCGAGGATCGCCGTCTTGTCGGATTCGGCACAGGGTGCTTGACGAACCATGCTCAGCGATTCGGTCAGGTTTGCTGCCGTCTTACACTCCAGTGGGTAATCGCTGCCGAACATGATGCGATCTGCGGTCGTGATGTTGAACGCGGCCGCCATCGCCGGCAGCCATGCTCCGGTGCCGGCGGTATCGAAATAAAGTCGCTGAAAAAGTCTTTCGAAGCGCTCAGTGAGGCCGAATTGTTTTTGCTCCGCCTGAGTTTTTAAGTAGCCTCTCATGTCGGCGGGAATGTCGGCATCTTCGGTTTCGAAGAAAGCCATCATGCGCCCCTTGAGCGAGGACGTGCCGCCGCCGAGGTGCGGCATGATGAAGCGCAGGTCGGGGTAACGAGGCAACACGCTGTTCATCAAGCGCACGATTGCCTGAGTCGTTTCCAACGGGCGAAACACGCAACGGTCGAGATTATACAGCGTGTCGGAGCCCGTCGGCTTGGATTGCGGATGAATGACGATGGGTAAATTGTTTTTTTGAATAATTTCGAACAGCGGGTTCATGACCGGATTGTCTAGCTGGACATCAAGATGGCAGGCGAGAAGGGCTACGGCGCGCAGGCCTAATTCATTAATGCCTCGCTCGAGTTCGCGTTTTGCCGCTTCGGGCTCGTGAACCGGCAGGTGAATGCAGCCGCGGAAGCGCGCCGGATATTTTCTCTCGACTTCGGCGATGCCGTTGTTGAGCGCTTTCGCGACGTCCGCGCCCATGACTTGAACTTGATCCGTTAGGATGGACACCGTGATCCCGGCTTCGTCCATACACCTAATGTGAGTTTCGAGATCTTTACGCGACGGATGCAGCGTCAAGCTGATTTCCTTGGTGACGATGCGTTTGCCGCCCGCCATATTGGCGAGACGATCGAACAACATTGCCGGCATATAGTGGTGGTGCACGTCGACGATAAGCTCTGTTGAGGCCATGCTTGGATTAGCGCTCCTTGTCTCTGAGATTGCTGCGCCAAAACTACGTCACGACGCCAGTGACTGCAAGAGATCGTATTAGTCGGAACGGACCTGAGATTCTGAGGCGTTCGTCGACCCGCGCACAGAAGTAGCGAAATAAGAAGCGATCAAGATGAATATCGGCGCAAACGCGGCATGTACGAAGAAATCCGCCGGGGTCCAGGCGTAACTGGCAAAATAGGGTGAGGCACAAGGTGGGCAGAGCCACATCAGCGGTCCGGCCAAATAAAACGAGTTGTGTACACCGCCGAACATGAATCGCTCGCCAAACAAGGCGATGGCGCCACCCAGCGCGAAAGTACTAGAGATCACCCAAATCCGATCAAGGCGTCGGTTGTGGAAGCGAAAAAACATCGCGCCGATAAAAAACAAATATGTAAAGTAAAGCATTAGGATCAAGTGCAACGGCTCGAATGCAGTGGGATGAAAAACCGAATGCAGCCCAAAATTCTTGAATATTTCAATTTGTTGCGGATGGTCCCAGCGAAAGAAAAGTGCTTTAGACCCGAAATCGAGCAACAGGACCCCAAGCAAAAGCCGAACGTAAAGTTTCGTTTCCTCGGGCATGGGCTTGCGCCATCTGCCTCTTACATGAAAACCGGCATGCTTGGTGATCAGTAGCCAGCCGGCGATCAACACGCCAGTCCAGATCAGCGCGTCGTGAGTTGCTTGCGCCGCGGACTCGGCACTATTGAACGCGACGCCAAGCCACAAAGGGGCGACGAGCGCCAGAACCAAGCCGAGAGAATAATAGCGATTAAGACTCGAAATCATGCCCTAAGTTAGTGAGCCATTTCCTGATTCCTATTGTCGTAGCGGTCCGATGCCGCCTGAAATTTCCTAAGTAGGTCATGTTTTCGCATTAGAGCGAACCTCCGACCCGGCCGAGGATGTTATAACTCGAATTCATACCGGCGTTTCTTTCTCCATTTCCACGCCGGCTCCATCGACCGCGGCTTGGGCGTGATGCCTGCACCGATCCCGCGTAGGCTGCTAACATAATCAGGTCGGACCGGCCTCCAGCGATTGCAGAACCTCCGTGGTAATTTCTTTGAGGGATGAGCAGATTTTCGTAGCCTTGGAGAAGTCGTGGTGACGGGTATAGTCGTTCGGGACGGCGATGCAGCGCATGCCGGCAAGAGATGCAGCCATGATGCCTTTTTCCGCGTCTTCCAGTACCAAGCAATCGGCCGGCTTGACTCCGAGCTCATGCGCCGCTTTCAGAAATATATCCGGTGCCGGCTTTACCCGCGGTACGTCGAGACCGCTGACGATGACCTCAAAAAAGTGCGCGATTTGAAGGCCGGCCAACACGCCGTCGATGGCGTCACGGTAAGAGGAAGATGCCAGGGCAATTTTGGTCTTGCGGTGTAATCTGTCGAGCAGCTCCAACGCGCCGTCCATCGGCCGCAATGAAGAAACCAATAGATCCAGATAGTGCTCGGATTTGCGCGAACGAAGCGCGTGGGGATCCAAGTCGAGTTTTTGCATGGTAACCCAGTCGACGATTCCCTTGCCGAAGCGCACCCAATGCTCGCAATAGTCGATTTCGTCGAGTGCGACGCCGCGTTCCAGAAACGCCATCTGATAGGCTCGGCAATGCAGCCGTTCGGTGTCCGCCAGCAGGCCATCCAAATCAAAGATTACAGCCCTGATCAGCTTCGACATTTTTCGCTCTCGCTCGCCCTCTGCCAATATTACTGCTGTTTTGGTCGGTTTTCACGCACCAATATGGAAAGTCGAGGGCTAAGAAAAAGATCAAAAAAAGGCCCGTACTCTTTCGAGCCGGGCCTTTCAGCTTCGCTGCGCGGATCAAGTAATTACGAAGGTTGGCCTTGCGGAGTGCGGGAACGACCATGACGCGAGCGCGCGAGCGTCTTCAGTTGGTCTTGTTGTTGTGTGGATAACACCGAGCGGCCATTTTCGAGCGCTTCGATGCGTAAGTAGCGCAGATCGGATCGATACTTTTCGGCTTCCTGAATTTTGCTTTTAATCTGGATCAAGTTGGCTGGTGTCTGTTGCATTAGCGTGATGATTTCTTTCTCGATGCTCTGCACTTGTTCGTGGAGCGGAGTAACTTGGCTTTGGTAGTGACTTTTGATCTTTTCCAAGTTCGCCACCTGGTCATTCGTCAAGCTGAGGTCGGTTTTGTGGTTAAGGGCGATGGTGATCAGGGGCGCTCCTCCCATAAATGGGCCCATCATGCGATCGCCGCGGGCGAACGGCCTTTTCGCTGGCGCAGCTCCCTCTTGTCCCGCAACGTTCGAGGTATTGACTAAAGCGCCGCCCGCTAGGACCGTAAACACGCTGCCCAGGATTAGTTTTCGAACCTTATTCATAGGTACCCCTCCTAAGGGTGTTAGATTTTAGCCTATTAGACGAGGATCGCAGTGAAAAGTTTACAAAACGCTATCTGCAAGGCGAATTGACGGCTAAAACGATCAAATTCAGAGAAATTCAGGTTGACCGAAGGTGATCTCTGGAAAAGGGGCAGCAGTTACTCGGTAGTCGGCTTGCGCCGCGGGCGAATTTCCGCTGGTCTTTCTGTGACGTGGGAGCCGTAAGGTCCAATAATCTGTCGAGCATCCGCCCCGGGTTAACCAGAAAATCATGAGTTACCTGATAATGCTCTCTATCTGATAATAGTCGATCTGTTCTATCCCTTTGACCGAGAAGTTGTAAATCATTTCATAGCGTCGGGGAAAGCCATCAGAATCGGCGTGTGCGTTGCGAAGTAACTGTCCGACGGACGCGGAGCGCTCTTTCACAGCGTCATGAAACGTCTTAGTTAGAAATGGGAAGGGCGTGTCTCAAAGAAAAATTGTGCGATCCATCTTCGGCGTCGAGCCGCCAGGCGAGGCGATTGCTTCAATAAACTTGACTTTCCCAACCGTTTTTCACCGACGCTAAACGTCAGCTTCAAGTGAAGTCCCAATGTCCGTAAGTGGCGAATGGCGGGAAGGCAGAATGGATAGGGCATTGTTCCACTCGCGCCACGAAAGACGTCAACGGTCTTTGAAATTTCGTTCATACAGGATTGACTTGCATTGATATTGGCTGCTCCATTAGACTCGTTCGCGAGAACGTGGAGTCGAAGGAGAAAAGGATGGAAATCGAAAACAGGCTCAAAGAATTGGGATACGAGCTGCCCAATCTTCCTGTCCCGGCGGCGAACTATATAGGCTACGTCAAAGTGGGTGATCTGCTTTTTATCGGCGGCAACATCGGTCGCATTAACGGTGCACTCAAATATCGTGGCAAAGTGGGCGATGCGGTGACGCTCGAACAAGCCTACGAGGCCGCGCGCAACTGCGCCCTCAACCATCTTGCGATCATGAAGGCCGCGCTCGGTGATCTCGACAAAGTGGAACGCATCGTCAAAGTCTTGGGTTACGTCAACGTCGCCCCGGGATTTACAAATATGCCAAAGGTGGTGAACGGCGAGTCGGATCTATTCGTCGACCTTTGGGGCGAGCGCGGCCAACACACGCGCGCAGCGGTGGGCGTGGCATCGCTGAGCCAGGACTCACCGGTGGAAACCGAAGTGACCGTGCAGGTGAAAAAGTAGTTACCTGGGTCGCCAGGTTTGGCGGAGGCGCGGAGTAACGGGAGTTCTTGTTTCGCGCTATCCTGTTGCGAGAGTCTGTCGACGGATCATTTTTTGCCCGGGATGTTGTCGTATGCGCGGAACCAGGCGCCAATTAATAAGAGATACGCGCTCGCTTGATCATATCCTGACTGATCCAGCCTTGTTTGGCGAAAAACTCAGAAAGATAGCGAACCGCTTGATCCGCGCTTGCGGCGGCCATATGAACGACATCGGAGCTATTGCCATTAACTCCCGCCGCGACCACGCCGCCGGCGCTCAAGCCGACGCTCACGCCGATTGGAACTGAGACGGTAACGGGCACCGTAGCGGCGGCTCCCGGCATCGTCCCGCTATCGGCGTTGGTCGCGAACTCCAAGACCTTTTGGCGTTGACCGGCGGCGAAAACTTGCACGCGGGTCGCCATTGTTGATGCTCTCGAGCCGAACCCGATCAACAAACGTCGCAGCGGGCTTCCTTCGTCGACGGTAACAAATCGCCCATCGATAACCAGATCGGTTTCCTCGACCGAAACGTTGCGTGGCACCCGCTCCACCGTGAAACCTAGTTGGCGTAGCCAAAGGGCAAGATTGGTAGTCAACGCATCGCTGGCAATCCTGC
>Ga0193707_1000158_pt1 | contig 20025 bp, 21 predicted proteins | sample U3c2metaG_FD_143043 | JGI IMG/M metagenome (GOLD analysis project Ga0193707, IMG submission 143043) | Soil microbial communities from a riparian zone of the East river system, Colorado, United States - U3c2 | ecosystem: Environmental > Terrestrial > Soil > Riparian zone | place: USA: East River... | reverse complement strand
GCCTTTCGTGTGCCGAGCGGGTGACGAGAATCGAACTCGCGTAGTCAGTTTGGAAGACTGGGGCTCTACCATTGAGCTACACCCGCGGTGCCCGGACATGATCCCACATCCCCTGGGCCGGACTCAAAACGCCACGGGCGGAGCCCTGATCTGTACTGTCGGACGGGGTGGTGGCACGAGCATTGGTCCGGGTCGACTAGACTCGTCCGGTCACTGCGGGGCGTAGCGTAGTGGCTAGCGCGCCTGCTTTGGGAGCAGGAGACCGCAGGTTCGAGTCCTGTCGCCCCGACAAACCCCCTGTAGCACCGCTGCAGTGCGGGCTGTCGCCGTGCTGTGAACGTCATCGATCAAGGAGAACCGCCACCGTGAAGAGCACCGTCGAGTCCTTGAGCCCGACCAAGGTCAAGCTCATCGTCGAGGTGCCGTTCGAGGAACTCAAGCCGAGCCTCGACGCGGCGTACCAGAGCATCGCCTCGCAGATCACCGTCCCGGGGTTCCGCAAGGGCAAGGTCCCGCCGCAGGTGATCGACCAGCGGGTCGGACGTGGGCCGGTGCTCGAAGAGGCGATCAACGAGGCGCTGCCGAAGCTGTACTCGCAGGCGGTCTCGGACAACCAGGTCAAGGCGATCGGCCGGCCCGAGGTCGACGTGACCGAGTTCAACGACAAGGAGAGCCTGCAGTTCTCCGCCGAGGTCGAGGTGCGCCCGGAGATCACCCTGCCGGACCTGGCCGGCCTGGAGGCCGAGGTCGAGGACATCTCCGTCAGCGATGACGACGTGACCGAGCAGATCGAGACGCTGCGGCAGCGGTTCGGCTCGCTGAACCCGGTCGAGCGCGCGGTGCAGGACAAGGACTTCATCACTCTCGACCTGTCGGCCAGCAAGGACGGCGAGAAGGTCGAGGAGGCGCAGGCGACCGGCCTGTCCTACCAGGTCGGCAGCGGCCAGCTCCTGGACGGCCTGGACGAGGCCGTGACCGGGCTGAACGCCGGCGAGACCAAGGCCTTCGTCACCCAGCTGGTCGGCGGCGCGCTGAAGGGCGAGGACGTCGACGTCGAGGTGACTGTGACCGCGGTCAAGGAGCAGGAGCTGCCGGAGTTCGACGACGAGTTCGCGCAGACCGCGTCGGAGTTCGACACCGCCGAGGAGCTGAAGGTCGACGTCACCAGCCGGCTGGAGCGCGGCAAGCGGCTGGAGCAGGCCGGCGTGGCGCGGGACGCCGTCCTGGAGAAGATCCTCACGCTGGTCGACGTGCCGGTGCCGGAGGGTCTGCTGGTCGACGAGCTCGCCGCCCGCAAGGAGAACCTGGAGCAGCAGCTCGGGTACTCCGGGATGACGTTCGAGCAGTTCCTGGAGGGCGAGGAGCAGACCCAGGAAGAGTTCGACGAGGACCTGAAGAAGCGCTCCGAGGACGCCATCAAGGCGCAGTTCGTGCTCGACCTGGTGGCCGAGCAGCAGGAGCTGAGTGTCAACGACCAGGAGCTGACCGAGCACATCGTGCGGCACGCGCAGCGCTCCGGCGTCAACCCGGACCAGTTCGCCCAGCACGCGGTCGAGAACAACCTGGTGCCGAGCCTGGTCTCCGAGGTCGTCCGCGGCAAGGCGCTGGCCTACCTGGTCGAGAACGCCAAGGTCACCGACGCCTCCGGCAACGAGGTCGAGCTGAAGACCCTGCAGCCGGACGGCAGCTACGCCGATGACGACGCCGAGGCGGAGGACGCGCCCGAGGACGCCGAGACGCCGGCCGAGGAGCCCGCGAAGGCTTGAGCGGTACGACGAGCGGCCCGGAACCACTGCGGTTCCGGGCCGCTCGCGCGTTCCCGCACACTCGCAACGCTGCCGACGGGCGGTTGAGAGGGGTCCGGAAGCCCGGCCACCTAGCGTGGTGACCGACCGCATCACCACCCGGCCGCGCTCCTGCACGAACCCGTCGTACGACGCACCGAGCATCCCGGCGTGCGGCGTACCGATCGCGAACCGCACGACGTGTCGCCACAGCCGGCAGGCGGCAGCGAGATACCTGACGCGACAGCGGCCGAGGAGTTCGGGTCCGTCGTGCTCTGTGGGTGGTGAGCGGTCCGGAGAGCGGCAGCCGCCCGTGCCTGGCGCCGCGAACCTCGCGGGCGGCTGCCTTCGGGAACCGTGCGAATCACACTGCCGGAATTCGCTCAGAGCAGACGGAAAGCGCTGTGGGATGCGCCGTGAGCGAACACCTGTGGCCCAGCCTTAGGTCTGTCGCCGCGGCCCAGTAATGTCGGCTTCGTGAACGAGACATTTGCAGCCAGCCCCACCGCCGCGGGCGGCAACGGATCCGGCGGACTCGACGACCACATCTACCAGCGCCTGCTGCAGAACCGGATCATCTTCCTGGGGTCCGAGGTTCGCGACGACAACGCGAACGCGATCTGCGCGCAGATGCTGCTCCTCAACGCCGAGGACCCCAACAAGGACATCTGGCTGTACATCAACTCGCCGGGTGGGTCGGTGGACTCCGGCATGGCGATCTACGACACCATGCAGTGGATCTCCAACGACGTGGCGACGGTCGGGATGGGCCTGGCCGCCTCGATGGGCCAGTTCCTGCTCTGCGCCGGCGCGAAGGACAAGCGGTTCGCGCTGCCGCACGCGCGGATCATGATGCACCAGCCCTCCGGCGGCATGGGCGGTACGGCGTCGGACATCAAGATTCAGGCCGAGCAGTCGCTGCACATCAAGGCACAGCTGTTCAAACTGATCGCCGAGCACACCAGCCAGCCGCTCGAGCAGGTCGAGAACGACGCCGACCGGGACCGCTGGTTCACCGCCGAGCAGGCCAAGGACTACGGCTTCATCGACCACGTGGTCGCCAGCGCCGCCCAGCTCAGCAGCGGCAGCCCGAACTCCTGATCTCCCACTCCGTCAGTCAAAGGACACACCTATGAACTACTTCATCCCGCAGTGGGAGGAGCGCACGTCGTACGGCATGCGCCGGGTCGATCCCTACACCAAGCTGTTCGAGGAGCGAATCATCTTCCTCGGCACTCCGATCTCGGATGAGGTCGCGAACGCCGTGATGGCGCAATTGCTCTGCCTGCAGTCGATCGACAATGACCGCGATATCAGCATCTACATCAACTCGCCGGGTGGCTCGTTCACGGCGCTGACCGCGATCTACGACACGATCCGCTACATCAAGCCGGACGTGTCGACGGTCTGCCTCGGCCAGGCCGCGTCGGCCGCCGCGGTGCTGCTCGCCGCCGGTACGCCGGGCAAGCGGTTCGCGTTGCCGAACAGCCGGATCATCATCCACCAGCCGGCCACCGAGGGCACCTACGGCCAGTCCAGCGACATCGAGATCCAGGCCAACGAGATCCTCCGGCTGCGGGCGCTGCTCGAGCAGATGATCTCCGACGCGAGCGGCAAGCCGATCGAGGACGTTTCCCGCGACATCGAGCGGGACAAGTTCCTCACCGCCGAACAAGCCGTTGAGTACGGCTTGATCGACCAGGTGTTCGAGACGCTCAAGACCCCGGTCCCGGCCGGCGTCTGAGTTTGCCCCGCCTCGGCGGGGTGACGGTGTGAGTGAGATGGAGCTGTCAAGGGCCTGGCGCGTTCGCCACCGGCGTAGTCACAACCCGGCGGTGGGCACGGCGTTTCGGCCCCGGACGGGGTACCGTCGAAATCGGGTTCGGGGTAGCCTCGGCGCCCCGGCCCGAGCGGCCCACGCCCCCCGGTCCACGGTTCGACTGCGCATAGAAGGGATCTGTCCCGGTGGCACGCATAGGTGACGGCGGCGACTTGCTGAAATGCTCGTTCTGCGGGAAGAGCCAGAAGCAGGTCAAGAAGCTCATCGCCGGTCCCGGCGTTTATATCTGCGACGAATGCATTGATCTCTGCAACGAGATCATCGAGGAGGAGCTGAACGAGGGCTCCGAGGTCGGACTCACCGAGCTGCCCAAGCCGCGGGAGATCTACGACTTCCTCAACGCGTACGTCGTCGGACAGGACGTGGCCAAGAAGGCGCTCGCGGTGGCGGTGTACAACCACTACAAGCGGGTTCGGGACGGGCAGGGCGCGTCGACCGCTGGTCGGCACGCGAAGGACGAGGCCGTCGAGCTGGCCAAGTCGAACATCCTGCTGATCGGGCCGACCGGCTGTGGCAAGACCTACCTCGCCCAGACGCTGGCCCGGATGCTGAACGTCCCGTTCGCGATCGCCGACGCCACCGCGCTGACAGAGGCCGGGTATGTCGGTGAGGACGTCGAGAACATCCTGCTCAAGCTGATCCAGGCGGCCGACTACGACGTCAAGAAGGCCGAGACCGGGATCATCTACATCGACGAGGTCGACAAGATCGCCCGCAAGAGCGAGAACCCGTCGATCACCCGGGACGTCTCCGGTGAGGGCGTGCAGCAGGCGCTGCTGAAGATCCTGGAGGGGACGACGGCCTCCGTGCCGCCGCAGGGTGGCCGCAAGCACCCGCACCAGGAGTTCATCCAGATCGACACCACCAACGTGCTGTTCATCGTCGGCGGCGCGTTCGCCGGCCTGGACCACATGGTCGAGCAGCGGGTCGGCAAAAAGACGGTCGGCTTCAACACCAAGCGCGAGCCGGAGAAGCCGAAGGAAGCCGGCGGGTACGCCGACGTCATGCCGGAGGATCTGCTGAAGTTCGGCCTGATCCCCGAGTTCATCGGCCGGCTCCCGGTCATCACCACGGTGTCCCCGCTGGACCGTGACGCGCTGATCAAGATCCTGTCCGAGCCGAAGAACGCGCTGATCAAGCAGTACCGGCGGTTGTTCGAGATCGACAACGTCGAGCTGGAGTTCGACGAGGACGCGATCGAGGCGATCGCGGACCAGGCGCTGCTGCGCGGCACCGGCGCCCGCGGCCTGCGGGCGATCATGGAAGAGGTCCTCCTCAACGTGATGTACGAGGTGCCGAGCCGCGAGGACGTCGCCAAGGTCGTCGTCACCGGCGAGGTCGTGCTGGAGAACGTGAACCCCACGCTGATCCCGCGCGACCAGATCGAGCGCAAGCGCGAGCGCCGCGAGAAGACCGCCTGAGAACCCATTCGACAGAGGGAGGCCGGGTCCGCCGTTTGGCGGGTTCCGGCCTCCCTCTCGTGGTGGACGCGACCGGAGCAGCCGGCTGCTCCGGTCGGTGATGTGAAACCCACAAGAATCCTTCGAAGACTGACCATCGCTACCACCGCATTCGCCCTGGTCGTGCCGGTGACCGCGTCCGCCGTACCGCTGGCCGCCACATCGGCGGTCGCCTCGCCGCGGAGCGTCGTACCGAAGATCGCTTGGGGTAGTTGCGGGACCGACCCGAAGCTGACGCCGTTCCAGTGCGCTTCGGTCGAGGTGCCAACCGATTACGACAACCCGCACGGACCGACCACCACGATCGCCCTGACCCGGTTGCCCGCCAGCGACCCGGCCCAGAGGATCGGCACGCTGTTCACGAACCCCGGTGGCCCGGGCGGCACGGCGGGAGCAGATGACCGTCGCGGTCTCGCCGTACGCCGAAGTGGCTGTCGCCTACACCGACGACAACGACGGCGACACCTACGACCAGCTCATGCTGGGCACCGCAATCTCCAACAACAGTTGGTGAATCACCGCGTTGCTGGGGACATCGTGCTCAGCACGGCGTCCCCGGCCGTGACCACCTCGAGCCGGTCGATGTCGTGCAGTGGAATCGACGTACTGGCCGGCACATCGGCCTGGTAAGTGCTCGGAGCCGCCCACCAACCGGCCGTCTCGACGGTCCCGTCGCGGCCGTGCGCGATCAGCATGCAGTGCTGGCCGGGCATCAGGTCCGTCATCCGTAGCTGGATGTCGGTGCCCCAGCCGCGACTGGTCAGCTCCGCCTTGGCGTCGATGCCCCCCACGCCATTCGTCGCAGTCCAGGTGGCCGCCTCGGCCCCGCCCCGAGCACGCTCTCCCACCCCACCACTCCAACCACCCCGAACACCACCACACCCATCGCCCCCACGACCGCCCGCCGTACCCACCGCGCCCTTCGGACGGCGGTTGCCGAGTCGTGGATCTCGGTGACCGAGGTGGTCGCGGGGACAGCCTCGATCCCCGACTCGATGGGCTCGTCCAGCTGGATGTCCTCGAGCGGTACGGCGTGGAGGAGTCCCGGGAGCTGGGCGAACTGGAGGAGAGCCTCGCGGCAGGTGGCACAAGTCTCGAGGTGCTCCTGGGTGGGATGCCGTTCCGAGGCGTCGAGTGCACCGAGGACGAAGGCGCCGATGGTGATGGTCTCCGGGCACGTCATGAGCCGGTCACTCCTCGTTCCTCCAGGGCGGCGCGCAACGCGTGCAGGGCATAGTAGCTCCTCGACTTCACCGTCCCGGGCGGGATCCGCAGGACGACGGCCGCCTCGGCGACGGTGCGCCGCCGGTAGAACAGTTCGATGATCACCTGCCGGTGGTCGTGGCTGAGTCCGCGCAGGACCTCGACCACCTGCCAGACCTGCAGCACGCGGTCGATGTCGTCGCCGAGAGCGGGAAACTCGCGGCTCTCGATCGGCACCTCCGTTACCCTGGCGACGCGCTTGCGCTGCCCGGAGACGACCAGGTTGCGCGCGACCGTGAACAGCCAGCGGCCGGCCCGGTCCGGATCCAGGTCGGCCGAGTGCGCCCACGCCCGCGTCATGGTCTCCTGCACGATGTCCTCGGCGTACTGGTGATCTCCGCCCACCGAACGCAGGACGTAGCCGAACAGTGGTCGCCGGTACCTGTCGTACAGCGCGCGGATCGCCGTGTCGTCATCCACACCAGGGAACTACGCGCAGAAGCGGTCGAGGGTTCAACTGAACCCGGTGGCCCGGGCCCGCGTAGTTGTCCGGGAGAGGAGTGACATCGGATGAACTCTGGGAAATGGTTGCTTGGAGCAATAGTCGGGCTGGCGACACTGACCGCGTGCGGTGGTGGCGGCGCGAACCAGGCGGCCGGGAACGCGCCGGTCGCCGCGAACGGACCCGTCTCCGTGAAGGCGGTCGACGGCGTCGGTCAGGCGCTGGTCGACTCGGCCGGCAAGACGCTGTACTCCGCCGACCAGGAGGCCGGCGGCACGATCAAGTGCACTGCGAGCTGCGTCACCTTCTGGATGCCGGTGGCGGGAACCGCCGACGCCGCGAAGGCGATGACCGGTCTGGGCGTGGTCAAGCGGTCCGACACCGGGACCGATCAGCTCACATATCAAGGCAAGCCGCTGTACACGTTCAAGCTGGACACCGCCCCCGGGCAAGGCAAGGGGAACAACGTGCAGGACGCTTTCGGCGGCACCGCGTTCACCTGGCACGCTGCGACCACCGCAGCCGCAGCCCCGACGCAGGCGCCGTCCACGTCTGGGGGCTACGGCTACTAGCAGAACTCCGCGGGTACTACCGGCCGGGGACGAAGACGATCGCGTCGCCGACGGCTCGTTCGGCGCCGCCGGTGCCGGCCGGGTGGTTGACCACGGTTCCGTCCCGCAGCGCCATCGCGGTGGAGCCGCCGCCGTCCAGATTGATCGCGTTGCGCATCCCGAGCGCCTTCGCGACGGCGGCCGTCTCGTCCATCGTCGTACCGACGCTCGTCGTCTGCCGACCGTCGATCGTGGCGAGCAGGATCGTGCCGTCGCGCGTCGTACCGGCGATTGTGCGCGGGTTGCGGTCGAAGAAGCTGCCGGTGCCACCCGGTACGACGATCTCGCCGTTGGTCGTCAACCGGTCACGCCGTACAGGCCCTTGTGCAGCGACGCCTTGTCGCCGTTCTCGGTCGACACCTCGAGGTCGTTGCGTAGGCAGCCCTTCGCGGCGACGGTCAGCAGCGCGACGGTGTCCTGACCGGTTGCCTGCAGTGAGGTCTGGCTCGCGGTCAGAGTCGTGCCGCGCGTGGCCGACGTACGGACGACGCATCCGCGGCGATCCAGCACCACCTCGACACCAGCGCCGGCCGGGGTCGCGGCGGTGAACTCGGGTGTGAACAGTACGACGCCACCCGGCGCGGTGCACGTGGTCTGGTCCGGCAGGGTGGCGCAGGCGGCCGGGATCACCGGTGGCTGGTTGACGAACTCGAGCGGGAGCTCGGCGCCGGTGTGGCGGTTCCGGGCTGTGCCGGACCAGCTCAGGTGGCCCATGACAACTTTGTTGCTCTTGGCATCGATCAGGAGGTTGGCCTCGGTCGGGTCGGTGAGGGGCTCGCTGAGGTCTTCTCGACCCCCGCCAGGTCGGGACCGTACGTCGCCTTCAGGTGGCCCCTCGACTTCGACGGCTCGATGGTGAGGACGTGGTCCAGCGTCCCGGCCGTTCCGCAATCCACTGACAGTTGCGTCGCTGCTCGGGCTGTTGTTCGCCGCACTGGGGGTGCAACTGCCGGCCCTCGTGATGCGCCCGATCGACCTCGTCGCGGCGGCGGCGGTCCCTGTCGCCCTGATTGCGTACGGTCTCAGCCTGAGCGCCGGCACCAAGGACTCGATCACCTTGCAGCGGGACGTCGTACTGGCTGTGCTTCTGAAGACCCTGGTGCAGCCGCTCGGGGCGTACGCCGTTGGGCGTTGGGTGCTCGACCTCCATGGCACCGCCCTGCTGGCGCCCACCCTGCTCGCCGCTCTGCCGACCGCCCAGAACGTCTACGTGTAGGCCGTCCACTATCGGAGCAGCCGCACGCTCGCACGGAGCGTTGTGCTGCTGAGCACCCTGCTGTCCGTCTCGCTGATGATCGCCATCGCCGGTGTGCTGAGCTGACTCACTTCATCGCGTTGAAGGCTTCGTCGGCGACGGGAGCGACCTGATCCACGGCGACGCCTTCGTTGGCGGACTGGGCGATGACAGTCAGGGTGTTCGAGCCGCGGTAGCACTGGGTCGGGAGATTGCCGGTGGATTCGACGCAGGTGGAGCTGCCGACCTTCGTGACCTTGTCCGGGGTCGCGCCCGAGTCCGCGACGGTCTTGTCGATGTCGACCTTGCCGCGGAGCGCGATCACCACGAACATCCGGTTGCCGTCGACGGTCCCGTAGGCCTCGACCGTCGCCTGCTTCCCGTCGTTGATCCGGCTCAACGCCTCCCGCGTCTGATCCAGCTGCAACTGCCCGCGGATCTCCTGATCCGTGATCCGATCAAGCCCCGCGAGCTTCGCCGGCGGGGTGATTCCGCGCGCCGTGTTCAGCCGGTTGAGCGGCCCCAGCCCCCACACGTAACCGAGCAACGCGAGCACGATCACCACCACGAGCGCACCCCCAACCGTTACCCAAGGCCCCCGAATCCGTCGCCACCACTTCTTCTTCTCGCCGGGGGCCGAGGCGCCGGGGGTCGGCGTCTCCTGCGTGGGCTTCTCGTCCGCGGGGTCGGTGGCGGTTGCGGCGGACCCATCCGCCGGCTTGGCGAAGTCCGTGGTGCCGGCCGCCGGCGTGCTGTCCGGGTCGATCACCGGGATGTCTTCGGTGTTGGCCTCCGCCGCCGTGCTCGTGGAGTCGGCGGGTGGATTGGTGCTGGTGACGTCAGGGGTGGTGGGAGCCTCGGGGGTTGGGCGGGCCGGGGTGGTGGGATCGCTCATGGGTTGGCTCCTCGGACGTACGGTCGCGCGGTTCGGGCCCGATGGTTCCACATCGAGACACATCGGTTCCGCAGCGTAGTCGTTCGGCTCGCCGCGGCCGGACCCGGCTCCTCGCGGGCAGGTGTCGGTTCCAGCATCTCTCGCGGGCTGGAAAACGCGAGTGGCCGCCTCCCCCGAAGGAGGCGGGCACCCAGTGACGTGAGCGGTCAGAGCGTAGCGGTGACCTTGACCGAGTCCGAGTCGTCCGGGCTCCAGACGATCTCGCCGGTGATCCGGCCGGCGCCCCGCAGGTCGGGCTCGGCCCGCTGGGCCAGCGTCAGCCGGGCGGCCGGTCCGCTGACCTCGACCTTGCTGACCTCGGTCTTCATCGAGACCTGCGCCTCGGACTTGGCGCCGCGGATGCCCGCGAGCACCTCGGCGACCGCATCCAGGACCTCGGGCTCCTGGTCGGCGACCGCGAGGTCGACCTCCGGCGTCGGCCACGAAGACCGGTGGATCGAACCCTCCTGCCACCACGACCACACCTCTTCGGTCGCGAACGGCAGGTACGGCGCGAGCAGCCGCAACTGAACCGACAGCGCAACGGCCAGTGCCGCCTTCGCCGACTCCGCCGCCGCCGAACCCTGACCGCCGTACGCGCGCTCCTTCACCAGCTCGACGTAGTCGTCGCAGAAGGTCCAGAAGAAGCGCTCGCTGATCTCGAGCGCGCCGGTGTAGTCGTACCGCTCGAAGGCGGCCGTCGCGTCGGCGACCACCGACCGCAGCCGCTGCAGCAGCGCCAGGTCGACCGGCTCGGTGACCGCGGAGGCGTCGACCGTTGTCGCCCCGAACCCGAGGACGAACCTCGACGCGTTCAGAACCTTGATCGCCAGCCGGCGCCCGACCTTCATCTGCGACTCGTCGAACGGCGAGTCCAGACCCGGTCGCGCCATCGCGGCCCGCCAGCGAACCGCGTCGGAGCCGAACTTCTCCAGGATCTCCGACGGGACGACCGCGTTGCCCTTGGACTTGGACATCTTCTTGCGGTCCGGGTCGACGACGAAGCCGGAGATCATCGACCGCGCCCAGGGCAGGGTGCCGTTCTCGAAGTGGGCCCGGACGACGCGGGAGAACAGCCAGGTCCGGATGATCTCGTGGGCGTGGGTGTTCAGGTCCATCGGGAAGGTGCGGGCGAACAGGTCGTTGTCCCGCTCCCAGCCGCAGGCGATGTGCGGGGTGAGCGACGAGGTCGCCCAGGTGTCCATCACATCGGGGTCGGCCTCGAAGCCACCCGGCTTGCCGCGCAGGGACTCGTCGTACCCCCGCGGGGCCCGCGAGGTGGGGTCGATCGGCAGCTCGGCCTCACTCGGCAGCAGCGGGTGGTCGTAGTCCGGCTCACCGTCGTGGTCCAGCGGATACCAGACCGGGAACGGGACGCCGAAGAAGCGCTGGCGGGAGACCAGCCAGTCGCCGTTCAGCCCCTCGACCCAGTTCAGGTAGCGGTGCCGCATGAACTCCGGGACCCAGGCCAGCTCGTTGCCGCGATCGATGAACTCCTGCTTGAGGTCGGCGTTCCGGCCGCCGTTCGTGATGTACCACTGCCGGGTCGAGACGATCTCCAGCGGCTTGTCGCCGTTCTCGTAGAAGTTCGTCATCCGCTTCGTCGGCTTCGGCTCGCCGTCGAGGTCGCCGCTCTCGCGCAGCTTCGCGACGATCAGCTCGCGCGCGCTGAACACGGTCTTGCCGGCGAGCTCGCCAAACAGTGATGCCGCCGGCTCGGAGTCCTCCAGCCAGGCCGGGGTTTCGCGCAGCAGCCGGCCGTCGCGGCCGATGACCGTGCGGACCGGGAGCTGCAGCTCGCGCCACCACTGGACGTCGGTGAGGTCACCGAACGTGCAGCACATCGCGATCCCCGCGCCCTTGTCCATCTCGGCGGCCTCGTGCGCCAGGACCGGGACCTCGACGTCGAACAGCGGCGTCCGGACCGTCGTACCGAACAAGTGCTTGTAGCGCTCGTCGGAAGGATGCGCGATCAGGGCGACACAGGCCGGGATCAGTTCGGGCCGGGTGGTCTCAATGTAGATCGGCCCGTCGGCCCCGTGGAAGGCGATCCGGTGGTAGGCGCCGGCGTACTCCCGCGCCTCCAGCTCGGCCTGCGCGACCGCGGTCTGGAACGTGACGTCCCACATCGTCGGCGCCTCGGACAGATACGCCTCGCCGCGGGCGAAGTTGCGCAGGAAGGCGCGCTGGGACGTACGGCGGGAGTCCTCGGAGATCGTGGTGTACAGGTACGACCAGTCGACGCTCAGGCCGACCTGCCGCCACATCGCCTCGAACGCCTGCTCGTCGATGTGGGTCAGCTCACCGCACAGGTCGACGAAGTTCTGCCGGGAGATCGGCAGCTGCCGCTTCGGGTCGGGCTTCGCCGGCGGGGTGAAGTCGCGGTCGTACGGCAGCGACGGGTCGCACCGGACGCCGTAGTAGTTCTGCACCCGGCGCTCGGTGGGCAGGCCGTTGTCGTCCCAGCCGATCGGGTAGAAGACCTTCTTGCCGCGCATCCGCTGGAAGCGGGCGACCAGATCGGTGTGGGTGTAGCTGAAGATGTGCCCGACGTGCAGCGCCCCGGAGACCGTCGGCGGGGGCGTGTCGATGGAGTAGACGTCGGCGCGCTCCGCGGTGCGGTCGAAGGCGTAGGTCTGCTGCTCCTTCCATACGGCAGCCCACTTCTCCTCGAGACCTTCGAGGCTGGGCTTGTCTGGAACACGGGACGTCTGGCTCATGCGCACAATCGTAGTGGTTGTCAAGGGATGCTTCCGACCGGTTATCCACACCCCCTTCTAGACTGGCCTCCTGATGAGCGACCTCTCCTATGCCGATGTGTCGGCACGGCTCCAGTTGCGTTGGCCGGAGCACAAGATCGAACCCACGCTGAACCGGGTCCGGCGGCTTGTCGAGCTGCTCGGCGATCCGCAGAATGCCTACCCTGTGGTGCACCTGACGGGGACCAACGGCAAGACCTCGACCGCCCGCATGATCGACACCCTGCTCCGCGAGGCGGGCCTGCGCATCGGGCGGTTCACCAGCCCGCACCTGGAGTCGGTCCGGGAGCGGATCACCCTGAACGGCGAACCGATCAGCGAGGAGCGCTTCGTCGAGGCGTACGCCGAGATCGCGCCGTACCTGGACGTGGTCGACTCCGAGCAGGAACACCCACTGTCGTTCTTCGAGGTGATGACCGCGATGGCGTTCGCGGTGTTCGCGGACGCCCCGGTGGATGTGGCCGTGATCGAGGTCGGCCTCGGCGGCACCTGGGACTCCACCAACGTCGCCGACGGGATCGTCTCGGTGATTTCGCCGGTGGCGGTCGACCACGCGCACATCCTCGGCGCCGATCCGGTCACCATCGCCCGGGACAAGGCCGGCATCATCAAGCCCGGCGGTACGACGGTGATGTCGCAGCAGAGCCTGGGCGTCTTCGAGGTGCTGCTGGCCAAGGCTGCCGAGGTCGGCTCGCAGGTCGCTCGCGAAGGGATCGAGTTCGGGCTGACCGCTCGCTCACTCGCGGTCGGCGGCCAGATGATCTCGATCCAGGGCCTGGGCGGTGAGTACGAGGACATCTTCGTCCCGCTGCACGGCGAGTACCAGGCGCACAACGCGGCCACCGCGGTCGCCGCCGTCGAGGCGCTCCTGGGGGCGAGCCCGCAGGCTGAGGGCCGCGTCACCACCGAGCTGCTCCAGGCCGGCTTCGCCGAGGTCACCAGCCCCGGCCGGATGGAGGTCGTCCGCACCAGCCCGACGATCATCGTCGACGCCGCGCACAACCCGCACGGCGCCGAGGCGACCGCGGCCACGGTCTCCGAGGCGTTCGCCTTCCAGCCGCTGATCGGCGTCCTCGGTTGCATGAAGGACAAGGACGTGTACGGCGTTCTGGAGGCGTACGAACCGATCATGGAAACAGTCGTGTGCACCCGGAACAGTTTCGTCGAACGCTCGATGCCGGCCGAGGATCTCGGCGAGCTCGCGATCGAGGTGTTCGGCGAGGACCGGGTACTGGTCCGCCCGCACCTGATCGACGCGATCGACGACGCGATCCGGCTGGCGGAGGAGAAGGCGATCGCCATGGGAACGGGCGGCGTACTGGTCACCGGGTCGGTCATCACCGCCGGCGAGGCGCGCACCCTGCTGGTCCGCAGGTCGAAGGCGGACGAGCAATGAGATCGCTCGCGTCGATCGTGCTCGGCTTCGAGGCACTGCTGCTCGCCCTGGTCACGCTGGTGATGATCTCGGTCGCCGACATCCGGCCCGCGGTCGCGCTGCCGGTCTGCCTCGGGCTCGCCGTACTGGCGGTCGTCTCCGCCGGTCTGCTGCGCAACCAGGTGGGCTACGTCCTCGGTTCGGCGGTCCAGGTGGGGGCGGTCGGTCTCGGCTTCGTCGTACCCGTCATGTTCGTCCTCGGCCTGGCCTTCGCCGCCTTCTGGGTAGCCGCCATCGTCCTCGGCCGCCGGATCGATGAAGCCAAGAGAGCGCACCAGGCCCAGAGCAGTTAGGCTCAGCGGCCCGACCTACTTCTAGAGAGAGTTGACAGATGTCGCAGCGCACCCTGGTCCTGCTGAAGCCCGACACGGTCCGCCGTGGCTTGGTGGGCGAGGTGCTGGGCCGGTTCGAGGCCAAGGGGCTCCGGATCGTCGCGATGGATCAGCGCACGATCGACGGTGAGATGGCCGACCAGCACTACGCGGAGCACGTCGAGAAGGCGTTCTACCCGCCGCTGCGCGAGTTCGTCACCAGCGGCCCGCTGATCGCCCTGGTCCTCGAGGGCGATGAGGTGATCGAGGTGGTCCGCGCCCTGAACGGTGCGACCGACGGCCGCAAGGCCGTCCCCGGCACCATCCGCGGCGACCTCTCGCTGTCCAACCGCGAGAACCTCGTGCACGGCTCCGACTCCGAGGAGTCCGCCGCCCGCGAGATCAAGATCTGGTTCCCCGACCTGCCCTGACCTGGATCTCCCGGTGAGTGCACCGCCTGTTGCGCCCGTCGGCGCTCGCGCAACGCGCTGACGACGTCGCCGAGTCGTGGATTGTGGTTGTGGATCCGGAGGTGCGGCGACCAGAATCCACGAGTCGATGCCGCGCCTCGACTAGCTGACGCGGATAGCCGCGGTGTTCGGTGCGGTGCGTGGCGGCCAGCCGGGTGGCATGTTCCCGGGCCGCGGGCGGGGGTGCGGACACCAAATGGGGATCTGGGACACCCGACCGGATGTCCCAGGTCCCGACGACCTGTCCACAAGACCGACAACCTGTCCGAGCCCACGGAACCCGGGCGGAGCTCGTGCGGTCACCGGTCGGATACGATGCGTACGCGGTCGACCTGGTGATCCGGACCAGCCGGGCCCGTGTCGATGCGATGGCGGCGATGGTCGCGCGCTTAGCCTGAAACCGGACCGAGTGGGAGGTGCCGCGGTGGCGAACAGCATGCTCGGCCGCGACATGGCGGTCGATCTCGGGACGGCGAACACCCTCGTCTACGTCCGCGGTCGTGGCGTCGTCCTGAACGAGCCCTCGGTGGTTGCCACCCGGACCGACGAACCGCGCGAGGCAGTCGCGTTCGGGCACGAGGCGAAGAAGATGATCGGCCGGACGCCCGGCAACATCACCGCGATCCGCCCGCTGAAGGACGGCGTGATCGCCGACTTCGACGCTGCTGAGCAGATGCTGCGCTACTTCATCCAGCGGGTGCACCGGCGCCGGTACTTCGCCAAGCCACGGATCGTGGTCTGCGTGCCGTCCGGGATCACCGCGGTCGAGCAGCGCGCGGTCCGCGACGCCGGGTACATGGCCGGCGCCCGCAAGGTCTACATCATCGAGGAGCCGATGGCCGCCGCGCTCGGCTCCAACCTCGAGGTCCGCGACGCCACCGGCAACATGGTGGTCGACATCGGCGGCGGTACGACGGAGGTCGCGGTCATCTCGTTCGGCGGCATCGTCACCAGCCAGTCGATCCGGGTGGCCGGCGACGCCATCGACAAAGCGGTCGTGAACTACTGCAAGAAGGAGTACTCGCTGATGCTCGGCGAGGCGACCTCGGAGCAGATCAAGATGACCATCGGGTCGGCGTTCCCGACCACCGACGGGCCGGACAGCGAGATCCGCGGCCGGGACATGGTGTCCGGTCTGCCGCGCACCGTGAAGGTGTCGTCGTCGAACATCCGGCAGGCGATCGAGGAGCCGATCACCGCGATCGTCGACGCGGTCAAGGCCACCCTGGACAAGACCCCGCCGGAGCTGGCCGGCGATATCGTCGACCGCGGCATCGTCCTGACCGGCGGCGGCGCGCTGCTGAAGGGTATGGACGAGCGGTTGCGGCACGAGACCGGCATCCCGATCCACGTCGCCGAGAATCCGCTGGACGCGGTCGTCCTCGGCGCCGGCAAGTGCGTCGACAACATCGAGACCCTGAACCGCATCCTGGTCACCGACAACCGGCGCTGAGGCTGCACCGATGCTCAAAGACCTCGGCACTCCCGCCAGGAGCGCGTTCCGTTCGGCCGGTACGCCCCTCCGCTCGGCGGGTACGCCGCGTGGGGTCCGGCGCCGCCGGACCGTGCTGGTGCTGGTCGTGCTGGCCTGTCTCACGCTGATCGTGCTGGACGCGCGGCGCTCCGCCGGGTCGCCGGTGGAGCCGCTGCGCGAGGCCGCGGCGGGGGTGTTCGGCCCGCTCGAGTCGACCGCGACCTCGGCCCGGCAGCCTGTGGACAACCTCCGCGACCGGTTCGCGGAAATGGATAGGTTGAAAGCAGAGAACGAAAAACTGCAGAGAGCCAACGAGGACCTCACCCGAGAGCTGAACAGCTCCGACTACGCCCGCAACCGGGCCACGGAGCTGGACAAGCTGCTCAAGCTCGCGCCGGCGTACACGATGACGCCGGCCCGGGTGATCGGGATCGGCAGTGCCCAGAGCTTCAATCACACGGTCACCATCGACGCCGGTACGGCGGATGGCGTGCGCGTCGACATGACCGTGCTGAACGGGACCGGTCTGGTCGGCCGGGTGGTGCGGACCACCCAGGGGACCGCGACCGTGCTGCTGATCGGCGACCGCAACTCGACCGTGGGCGGCCGGCTGAACGCGACGATGGCGCTTGGCTTCGTCTCCGGCCGTGGCGAGGTCGAGGGCACCCTCGACTACAAGCTGGTCGACCTGAAGGCACGGCCCAAGGTCGGCGACCGGATCGTCACCTGGGGCTCCAGCGGCAACGCGCCGTACGTGTCGGGGGTCCCGATCGGTGTCGTCACCTCCGTGACGCCGAACGAGGGCTCCCTCGGGTCCACCGCGACGATCGAGCCGTACGTCGATCCCACCCGGATCGACACGGTCGGCGTGGTGACCGGACCACCGGCCCGGCCGCCGCGCGCCCAGCTCAAACCAACCACTCCGACCCCGAAGGTGTCGGCGACCGAAGGGAAGGGGAACTGACGTGATCGCTTTACGCATCGGGTTGGCGGCCCTGTTCCTGATGGTGGCCGTCACCGTGCAGACGTCCGTGCTGACCAATATCGCGGTCGCGGGGGTGACCGGTGACTTGGTGCTGATCGTCGTCATCGCGCTCGCGCTGTCCCGCGGGGCGGAGTGGGGCGCGATCACCGGATTCGCCGGCGGTCTGACGCTCGACATCGTGCCGCCGGCCGACCACACCGCGGGCCGCTGGGCGCTGTCCCTCGCGATCGCCGGGTACGTGGCCGGGCTGATCCGTCGTGAGACGTCCACCGGTCCCGTCGGCCCGCTGGGCGTCGCGCTGACCGTGGTGCTCGGCACCACGATCTCGCTCTTCCTCTACAGCGCCACGGGTTCGCTGCTGCACGACCCGTCCGTCGACTGGGGCGAGTTCGGCGTCCGCCTCGGCATCGCCGCCGGGTACGACGTGGTCGGCGCGATCGTGGTGATCCCGCTCGTCATGTGGATCCTGGGCCGCGTCGTCCCCGCCCGCGAACGCCGCCGGGTGGCGCCGTGAGCTTCGACGGGTTCGAAGCACCTCTGAAAGCTCGATTGCGGTTGTTCGTGATCGGGGTGCTGGTTTTCTCCTTGTTGTGCACGCTGTTCGGCCGGCTCTGGTACATGCAGGTGATGTCCAGCGCGGACTACAGCCAGGCCGCCACGCAGAACCACACTCGCCAGGTGCTGGTGCCGGCGCCGCGCGGCACGATCGTGGATTCGCAAGGCCGGACGCTGGTCGGCAACCGGGTGTCGCTGGTCATCACCGTCGACCGGTCGGTGCTCGCGAAGCTCCCCGACACCCAGCAGAACGTCGTTCTCACCCGGCTCGCGAAGGTGCTCGGACAGAAGCCGAAGGACCTGAAGGCGCGCACCATGCTCTGCGGCGAGCCCGGCGCCTCGAAACCACCCGCCTGCTGGAACGGAACGCCGTACCAGCCGATCCCGGTGGCGAAGGACGTCAGCGAGCAGGTCGCGATCGAGGTGATGGAACGCCGCGAGGACTTCCCCGGGATCGCCGCCGAGTCGCAGACCCTGCGCGCGTATCCGGCGCCGTACAAGGTGAACGCGGCCCACATCCTCGGTTACCTCTCGCCGATCACGACCGACGAGCTCGGGGACCTGGACAAGGCCGGTCAGGACTCGGTCCCGCACCGCTCGGACCTGGTCGGACGAGCCGGGGTCGAGCGCACGTACGACAAACTCCTGCGCGGCACGCCGGGCGTGAAGGACGTGATCGTCGACGCGGTCGGGTACACCACCGGCGTCCAGAAGCAGACCGCCCCGGTCCCGGGCGCGACCCTGGTGACCACGATCGACGCGCGGATCCAGGCCTCCGTCGAGACCCAGCTGAAGAACGCGATCATGACCGCCCGGAAGCAGTACGACCCGATCACCAAGAAGAAGTACGTCGCCGACTCCGGTGCCGCGGTCGTGATGGACACCAAGACCGGCCGGATCGTCTCGATAGCCAGCTACCCGAGCTACGACCCGGGCGTCTGGGTCGGCGGCATCTCCCAGCGTGAGCTGGACGCGCTGTACTCATCCAAGTCCGGCACGCCGCTGGTCTCCCGCGCGCTGCAGGCTCAGCTCGCCCCGGGGTCGACGTTCAAGCCGATCACCACCTCGGCCGCGCTCGGTGCCGGGTACAGCCCAAAGACCCGGCTCGACTGCTCGCCGTACTTCGAGGTCGGCAACCGCCGCTTCAAGAACTACGAATCCGCGTCGTACGGGATGATCGGCTTCGACCAGGCGCTGGCGCTGTCGTGTGACACGTTCTTCTACCGGATCGCCTACGCCCTCTGGCTCAAGGAGGGCGGCAACTCCAGCGACGTCACGACACGCGATCCGCTGGTCGAGATGGCGCAGAAGTTCGGCCTCGGCAAGCCGACCGGGATCGACCTGCCCGGCGAGGTCAGCGGCCGGATCGCGGACCGGAAGTGGAAGAAGACGTACTACGACTCGCAGAAGGACTACTACTGCAAGCTGGCGAGCAGCCCGCCGGCCGGCACGTCGGCGTTCCTGAAGCAGTTCTCCCGCGAGTTCTGTGTCGACGGCTACAAGTACCGCGCCGGTGACGCGGTGAACTTCGCCATCGGCCAGGGCGACACCATCGTCACACCACTGCAGCTCGCGACGGTCTACGCGGCTCTCTCCAACGGCGGCACTCGCTACGAGCCGCGCGTGGTCCAGTCCTGGATCGGCGCGAACGGCAAGGCTCACGAGATCAAGCCGACGGCGAAGGCGAAGCTGCCGGTCCCGAAGAGCACCTTGAGCTACATCGACCGCGCGCTGCAGGAGACGGTCAAGTCCGGTACGGCGGCCTGGAAGTTCAACGGGTTCCCGGTCGACAAGGTGCCGGTCCGGGCCAAGACCGGTACGGCGGAGGTCTACGGCAAGCAGACCACCGCGTGGCTGGCGACCTACACGGATCGCTATGCCGTGGTGATGATGATCAGCCAGGCCGGAACCGGTTCGGGCGCCGGCGGTGACGCGGTCCGCAAGATCTACGAGACGCTGTACAACATCAAGCCCGCGCCGCCCGCCGGCCAGAATCCGCCGAAGCAGTGAGGGCCCGAGCATGGCGTTTCTGACCCCGATCCGGACCCGGCCACGGATGGACCGCCGGTCGACCGTGTGGCAGGTGGACTGGGTCCTCGTGCTCGGTGTCGTCGCGCTGTCGTTCATCGGCGCGATGCTGATCTGGTCCGCGACGCACGCGCGCACGTCACTCACCGACGGGAACCAGTACGCCTTCCTGCTCCGGCACGCCCTGAACTTCGCCATCGGCCTGATGCTCGCGATCGGCGCCGCCGTCACCGACCACCGCCGCGTCCGCATCCTCGCCCCGGTCCTGTACGCCGCCTCGATCGTCGGCCTGGTCCTGGTCCTGGTGCCCGGCGTCGGTGCGGTGATCAACGGATCGCGGTCGTGGATCCAGCTGCCGTGGATGTCGATCCAGCCGAGCGAGTTCGCCAAGCTCGCGGTGATCGTCGGGATGGCACTGCTGATCGCGGAGAAGGGCGAAA
>Ga0193707_1000157_pt1 | contig 20099 bp, 17 predicted proteins | sample U3c2metaG_FD_143043 | JGI IMG/M metagenome (GOLD analysis project Ga0193707, IMG submission 143043) | Soil microbial communities from a riparian zone of the East river system, Colorado, United States - U3c2 | ecosystem: Environmental > Terrestrial > Soil > Riparian zone | place: USA: East River... | reverse complement strand
TGCTCGGTGCGAGCCCCCTTGACCAGAACACCGCCGCCCGTGAGCGCGGCCGCGATCACGAAGCTACCCGCTTCGATGCGGTCCGGGATGATCCGGTGCGTGATGCCGTGCAATGCGTTCACGCCGTCGATTTGGATGATATCGCTGCCGGCACCATGAATTTTCCCGCCCATGCCATTCAAAGCGTTAGCCAGGTCTTCGATCTCAGGTTCTTTGGCGGCGTTCTCGATGAGGGTCGTGCCATCGGCGAGAGTCGCCGCCATCATGAGATTCTCGGTCGCGCCGACGGATGGCAGATCGAGGTAAATCTTCGCGCCACGCAGTTTCGTCGCCTTGGCTTCCACGTAGCCATGGGTTTGCTCGATCGTCGCTCCCAGGGCTTCGAGTCCCTTCAAATGAAGATTGATCGGACGCGCGCCGATCGCGCAGCCGCCGGGAGTTGAAACGCGCGCCTTGCCGAAGCGCGCCACCAACGGTCCTATGACCAGGAACGAAGCGCGCATCGTCTTAACCAGGTCATACGGCGCTTCGAAGCTTTTGATGCGGTCAGCGTGTAGAATCACATCGTCTGCGCCATCGAGCCAACGCTGATTGTCGCTTTTGTCGCCGAGACCGGAAAGCAACCTGAACGTCGTGCGAATGTCGGCTAGATGCGGAACGCCCTGATACGCGCAGGGTTCGGTGGTCAGCAGCGAGGAAATCAATATCGGCAGTGCGGCGTTTTTCGAGCCGCTTACCGTCACTGCCCCCTCCAAGCTCTTGCCGCCTTGAATGATGATGGTGTCCACGAGCGTGTAGCCTCAGACGGAGTTCAAAAACGCGGCGCGGTTGCGCACGACGACGACGCGATCTTTGCCGCTATAATCCTGATAAATCTTCATATCGAGAAAGCCCGCGTTTGCGAAAAGCGCTGTTACAGACGAGGCCATATCCGCACCGATCTCGACGACCGTGGCGCCATTCGGCATCAAATAGTCAAAAGCCTCGGCAGCAATTCGCCGATAATAATCCAGACCATCGATACCACCGTCGAGTGCCCCGCGCGGCTCCCAACGGCTCACTTCGGGCTCAAGTTGGGAAATTTCGTCACCGCGAATATACGGCGGATTGGACACGATCAAGTGGAACGGCTTCTCGATGTCACGGATCGCCGTAAACAAATCGCCGTAATAAAATTGCATGTGCTCGGCCACACCGTTTTGCCGCGCGTTGATCCGCGCCACCGATAACGCCGACCTTGAAAAATCAGTCGCCCAGATTTTGGCGCCTGGCAATTCGCTCGCCAGCGCGATCGCGATGGCGCCGCTGCCGGTGCCGAGGTCAAGAATCCGCAGCGGCCTCTCGGCGTGTAGTTCCGCTGCCAGCTTCAACGCGATCTCGACCAGACGTTCCGTTTCCGGCCGCGGAATCAGCACGTCGGGCGTCACGCAAAAATCCAACGACCAGAATTCTTGCAAGCCTGTGATGTAAGCCAACGGTTCGCGTCGAAGGCGCCGCGATAAGACAATTTCGAACTGTTCACATTGCTCGGGACTTAACGGCCGATTTGCCGCGACCACGAGCTGTGCGCGGGACATGTTGAGGACATGGCCCAGCAATAATTCGGCGTCGAGACGGCCGCTGTCGATCGCGCCTGACAGCAGGCGTCGCGCTCCTTCGTGCACCACGGCTGAAAGGCGCGGCGTCGCGCCTTCAATCGCTTGAATCGGCTGATTTGCCGTCATGCTCCGACTTCCCCGTGGCTTTCAGCACCTCGGATTGATAGTGCGTAATTAGTGCATCGATGACCTCGTCGAGCTCTCCTTCCATGACGCGATCCAATTTATAGAGCGTAAAATTGATGCGATGATCGGTCAGTCGTCCCTGCGGAAAATTGTAGGTGCGAATGCGCTCACTGCGGTCGCCGCTGCCGACCATGGATTTTCGCGTCGCGGCAATTTCTGAGCGTTGCTCTTCCTGTTTCTTTTCCAGCAGTCGGGCGCGGAGAATCTTCATGCCTTTGGCGCGATTCTTGTGCTGTGACTTCTCATCTTGGCAGGAAATCACGATCCCCGTCGGGATGTGGGTGATCCGAACTGCCGAGTCAGTCGTGTTGACGCTTTGGCCGCCGGGGCCCGACGAGCGGAACACGTCGATGCGGATTTCTTTCGCATCGATGGCGATTTCGACTTCGTCGGCTTCGGCTAACACCGCGACTGTGACAGCCGACGTATGAATCCGTCCTGACCCTTCGGTCACGGGAACACGTTGGACTCGGTGCACGCCGCCTTCGAATTTGAGCCGAGAATAGGCGCCCTGCCCCTCGATGCTCATAATGATTTCTTTATAGCCGCCGAGGCCAGTCGGATTGGAACTCATCAATTCGACGCGCCAACGGCGCGTTTCGGCGTAGCGCGAATACATGCGAAAGAGCTCGGCGGCAAATAACGCCGCCTCGTCGCCGCCGGTGCCGGCGCGAATTTCTACGATGACGTTTCGCGCGTCATTCGGGTCCTTCGGCAAAATGAGAATTTTCAGCCGCTCTTCGAGCGCTTCTTTACGCTCGCGCAAGGTAACGATCTCTTCCTTGGCAAGCTCCCGAATGGCTTCGTCGGATTCTTCCAAAAGTTGTCGATTATCGTGAATCTCCCGCTCCACTTTGCACCATTCGCGATAAGAAGAAACGATCTCCTCTAGCTCGGAGCGTTCCTTGGCGAGCTTAGAGTACTCGCGCTGATGGCCGAGCAGCTGGGGATCCGACATCATTCCTTCCAGCTCTATATAGCGTTTTTCGACTTCAGCCAGTTTATCAAGCATGCCAGCTCACAATTGGGCAACGATGGGGAGAAATAAAAAAGGGCAAAGGGATCATATGCCACCCTTTGCCCTTTCACGTTTCGTCAATACCTATTAAATTAAATTCAGCCTCATGTCTCCGCTGAATCTAATTTTTTTAGCCCGTATTTCTTTCTATACTTTTCTACGCGACCGGCCGAGTCGAGGAATTTCTGCTTGCCGGTGAAGAATGGGTGGCAATTTGAGCAAATTTCCACGTGGATATTCCCCGCCGTGGAGCGTGTTTCGACCACACAGCCACACGCGCAGGTGATCGTCGCGGCTTTATATTCTGGATGGATTGCTGCTTTCATAGGTTTCCTTCAACGGAATTGTTTATAACATAAGGACTAGCCCGCTTCAATCGGCGATGGAGCTATCGCAGCGCCGACGCGGGGACAACCCAAGAATCCGGGCGTTCGTTCAGGCCGCAGAAGCATATATAAGATTGCCAAAAACCGTATTACCCCCTAAAATGTATCCTATCAGCGATAAGGATGTTCTTTCGCCGACATCGTCGCAGGTCGTTAGCTTCAACTGACCCGGCAAAAAATGGAGGTTTGAAATCACTTATGAGTAAGTCGGAGCCCGCCGTTTCATCGGCTCGAGCCACTGTACCGCCGGTACCCTTGAATGTTGAAAGCACGCAACTTGATTTCGGCTTCCTTGCCGACCTTGCTTTGAAAACCGTATATGCGGATGCCAACTGCACCACCGAGCGGGCAGCCCAGAAGCTCAAGTTATCGATGCCCGTAACGGAAGACTTATTGCAGCATCTCTATCGAGAAAAATTTATTGAAATCCGAGGGCTTATCAGCTACGGCAACAATCGCTACGGCATGCTGGATCGAGGCTGGCAACGAGCCCAACAACTACTCGACATGAACGGCTACATTGGCCCCGCGCCGGTTTCTCTGTCGGCCTATACTGAAATGACGCTCCGCGAAAGTGCGGCACGAGACGCCATACAGCCCCAGGCGGTGAGCTCGGCCATGTCGGGGCTGGTCCTGCCGGAAAGTACAGTGCAGACACTGGGACTCGTCGCCAACTCCCGCCGCAGCTTATTTATGACCGGCCCTTCAGGTAACGGAAAAACCACCATTGCCACGGCTCTACATACCGCTCATCACGGCGAGATTTGGATCCCATATGCCATCGAGGTTGATGGGCAAATCATCAAAGTCTTCGATTTGTACAATCACCAGCCGGTTCCGGTACCCGAGGGCGACCGCCATGACGAACGCTGGATCAGGATCAAACGGCCCATTGTGATCGTCGGCGGTGAAATGACCATAGAAACCATGGATTTGATCTATAGTTCGACGGTGAGGTTCTACGAGGCACCGTTTCAATTGAAATCGAACGGCGGCACTCTGGTCATCGACGACTTCGGTAGGCAGCGGGTCGATCCCCACGACCTCCTGAATCGATGGATCGTCCCGCTTGAGAATCGCATTGACTATCTTACGTTGCACACCGGCAAGAAGATCGAAGTACCATTCGAGCAGCTGTTAATTTTTGCCACCAATCTCGATCCCAGCGATTTGGTCGACGACGCCTTTCTGCGCCGCATGGGATATCGTCTCTATGTCAATGCGCCGGATAAAGAAATGTATAGCTCAATTTTTGAGCGATTCGTGCGTGCCAGCGGTTTCGATTATGATCGAAAATTTCTCGATTACGTTTTTCGTCTCTACGATGCCGACAAGCGCGCTCTGAGAGGTTGCGAGCCACGCGACTTGATCCAGCGCTGCGTCGATCTCTGCAAGTATGAGAATCGCGCGATGGTACTCTCAAACGAGTTGCTGCGCCTGGCATGGAGCAATTACTTCGGTTCAGCGCCCGCGGTACAATAGCCGAAAAATGCCAACTTTGATTGGCTGGCCCGCCGGAACGCAAGCGGGCCACGTCGCGAGATCCGCGTCTTCGCCCGGCAAAGAAATACCCCGCTCACAACGAACGCGAGCGTGTTTACCGAACGCATTGTCGGTTGCGCGCTTGCGTCGTTAGGAAGGTTTATGCGACTTCGCGCGCATCCTGTACTGTTCTGTGAAAATCTTTATTTTGGAATTGGTGGAGCCGAAGGGAATCGAACCCTCGACCTCTTGAATGCCATTCAAAAATCATTCGTGACTAAAACCTAGACGCGCCTTCAAGGCCCAACAAAACCAAGCCCCAAGCACTGCCGTAGATGATAGTTCTTGGGGCTTGTCGCTTCTGGTACACGGACAAAAGGCGGACAAACGGATTTGAGTTTGCCGAGATCGGGTTGAAGGAGAATTCAGTTCAATCTCAATAGGCGCAAAATTAACCAACAAAAACAATTCTCCGTTTTAACCGTCAACTCGACGGAGATGTATCCTCATTTAATGCGCTTGAAAGAAGGCGTCTTCTTCATGCACATAACCGATAACCTCCGGGTCGTCCAATGAGCGGATACGGAGATACTCTCCTGTTTTGCTTTCTACCCTGACCTGCGTGCCGGGCCGGAGAGTCGCGATTACGGTGGCATTCGGTTGGGGGTTATCGCGAACGAAGGAATCGTCGACGACTTCAAAGTTACCCAAATAGTCCCGCGCTTTTTTCGCTGTGCTTTCGCGACTGTCAGGTGGAACAGGTTCCAGATTTGTTGAAGAGAGTTGAGGCGCGACGGGTTGCGCCTTCGAGTTTTCAACCATCACCTCTAGGTCAGAAGTATAGCGTACGGCTCGCTGAGCGATAGCTCCCCACTTCACAGCTAGATGGGACAAGCTCTGTTGCGAATAGGACACCGTCCCGACACCGGCCAGCAAAATGATCCCCAGGAATATCGCGACTGCCGATTTCGTCGGGCCGCGCTTAAAATAACTCTCTCGAAGCTCATCCTCTCCGAATTGCGTTCGTTGGGCTTCCTCCGCCTCGGCTTTATGTCGGTTCTCCAACGTTTGGGAATTTGTCCCTGCCACGTTTGTTTTCGTCGACGTCTCCACGCGGCGTTGGAAACCCTGAGCCAGCTCTTTCTCTTCCAGCATTTTCGCAGTAGCGGCTTGTTTATAAGCTGAATGCGCAATGAGCAACGCGTTGTCGCAAATTGTGTTGACGAGCCGGGGAAACCCTTTTGACCACTCTGTGATTCTCTCGACCGCTGCAGGACTAAAAAGGGTTTTTCCCTTATAACCCGATGCCCCAACCCTGTGGTTAAACGTCACGTCCCAGAGACGCAACGCCGAAGCTTTTAGTTTACGGAGGTCTCTAGAAACGTAAACGGCGGTAAGTTTCATCCGATTTGGCGGTATGGATCGGCAGCACGTCTGTCTCGCCTTATCTCGCTGCGTCTCTGCCCGATAGGCTTCCTCCCAAGTGATATGAACTGCTTTCTTCGTTTCCATTTCGACCCTCCGCCGGGGTTAATTGTCTTGGTCGAAAGCCCTGAGCAGCACTCTAGAATTTATGACTCCAACCGGTTTGAAACACCAGCGCCCGACACCGAACTGGAATTTCTGGTTTTGCGCATCGGCAATCGCGACAACTGCAAGGGCCGCAATTAGCACAGCCGGAAAAATCGTTTGGTGGCCGTGGGCACTCGATTCCTTGATCATCAGAAATCTCCGACCTGCATAATCGCCTCTCGGTACTAGGAGATGGTATAGTGATAGGGAGTGATTGCTGTCTAATATTGGACAAACTTCAAAAGATTATTCAGTCCTCCCGGGTCAATGCACTATCTCCGTGCAGACCATCGTAAAACCTTTAGGATTGAACTGATCGACGCTTCAATAAAATCACGTCACTCCTTAATCCCCCGGACCATCGTAACCACGCTTTTGTTGACGGCGAGAAACGGTGCGTCCCATTTCACTTCGGGGTCCGGTAGCGCTTCTGTAACCGCCTTCACCCGCGAGAGGGATAAAAAGCATTCCTCTGATCTTATAAGTGTCGGTGTGTATCTCAACTTCAACCCGTTTGCCCTTGTATCCAGCTTGCGCCATTGTCATTGACAGACTTTGAACCAGCGGAACGGGACCTTATAAACCGGCTTCAAAATGGCGGTTTTCCTACATGACCGGCTGCGTAGAAATATATACAGACGTAAATTATCACAGCGAGTACGGCCAATCCCAAGAAAATCAATGGACCAGCAAGTTTGTGCTTCATATATTTGCTTACTCATTTATTTGGTTGCCCATCGGAAAACCAGAATTTCCCGCCCCGAGTGGACGGTGCCGGCGCAGCGGAGTAGAGCGGCGATCAAACCCAAGAGAAAATTATCTGTTTTGCGGTTTTCAAATTGATAACCAACTCGAACTTAGTTGGCTACTCGACGGGCGGCGAAACCGATCGGGATACGGCTCTAGCGGGAAGGCTTCTGTCGAAGGTTCCGCATAACGCTATCGACCGATGCCTTACCAGAGCCGGACAGGAACAGCATCAACGCGCCTGCCAATAACATGATCGGAAGGCGAGCATCCATCCAGCCTCGTGTGGGCACTTGGATGTAGAAGCTCACCACCAAAAATTCTCCAATGTAAAGGAGTCCCAGCCAGCGCCCTCCTAACCGATCAAAAGCAAAAACCCGCCAACTAGCTCCAGTCCGGTGATGTAGGCGGCCATCGCGGTGGGAAATGGGATTCGATTCCTGAGCATCGCAGCACTGACTTTCTGAATGCCGGAGATCAGTTTTTCGTACCCGGTAATAATGAGAACAAATCCCATAATCATACGCACTACCGCTATTCCCCAACTGGAATCCAAATTCGGCAATCTGTTCACGTCCTGCCTCCTCTCGCATAATGCTCCAGATATCGGAGCCAACTCCGTAAAGCGCTCAAACGGGTTCATTAGTTTCCGCAGGCCCTCCAGGCCATCGAGACATTTGTCTTGGTCTCGCCCGGCTGGGGTCTTTCTTTTTTGCTATTTAGACTGTGCTGGCATCTCTGTTGTTGTTCGACGAAAGACCTTTTTGCAGAACTAGCTCATTCACGTACGGGGCGCCCGGGTGATCCAATCCTCACGTTCTAGATAACAACAGCGAGGCGGGTGCGGCGCTCAGAAAGCAACTTCCGCTGCCGCTTGGCTGTGTTGGCCGCAACAGATTTCGTCTCAGATTTAGCATTACTGTATTTGGCTGAAACCCACTCGGCTAGCCAGGCGACCTCTACGGCGTCGTCTGTCCATGAAATCGGCTCGGAATTATGATTGACCACCAGCCAGCTGTGTAGATATTTGACATACGCCAATGCTGGCAACGCATTGAGCCATTGTTCCATCGTATTTTCCTTTGGAAGCCTTATGGCAAGAAGAAAGCCAGATTGAAATTGATGCAAGTGCCGAAAAAAATTGCGACCCAATGCAGAAAGAATTAACGAGGTGTGGTTTTTTTGCGGCAGCTCACCCAAATTGACGCAGAACCATCGTGCAAATTGGCCGATACCCAGACCGAATTGCGTTCAGTATTGACTAGTGATATGGCACCCGTGATTCGCTTCGTGACATCGGGAGACGCGCACCATGAGGAAGCTATTCAAGGTCGTTTTGGCGACCGTTACTTTTCTGTTTTTCTTTTACTCAGCCACCATCGCTATCAGTTTGATCTATGCTCTAGATTCGGCGCTGATAGCGTTCTAAGGGCTTGGTTCAACTGCGCTGGCAGAGGGTTGGATTGATCAGGCAACCGTCGAGGCGGTGAGTGCTGAGATCGACGCATGGTCCGTTCGTCCAGAGGCGTTGTACGTAGACATGTTCTGCGAGGCAATCGGATGGGTGAGTGATTGAGGATGTGACCTGACAATAACTGGTTTTGTCGAACCCCTGGATTGCATCAAGGGAATTTCTTTTTGGCCTGTTCTGCCAAATAGGAGACTCTAGCCTGGCATTCTTCAATAGCTTCATTCAAAAACTGCTCAAGTTCTGCGTCGAGAAAATATTCGGCAACGGTCGATTCCCAGGCGTGGTAAATCGCAACACAGCCTAAGCCTTGGCTGACTATTGACCGGTTGTTGTTTCCCCTTTCGCTATCGCTTACCCGATTTGGAAGTCTTCTTGAGTTTGCGAATAGCAGATCCACCGGCCAAACCGATGGCGGCAGAGATGCCACAATAGAATTTAACGATTCATCCTATTCCAAGCCCTCAGTTGGTTAAAACAACGATCACCTCTCTATTGGTTTATGCGGATTGGCGGTACGTCTTGAAATTGGGTGGAAAGTACCGTCAACGGGAACATCGTTGTCCCGTTAACGCGCAACACATAGGAGCCAGCATTCACATTTCTCATCTGATACAAACCATCAGGTCCTGCATACGAAACAAACGCTACCTGATGAGACGGCAAAAGAAGCTCTACTCGTGCTCCAAAAAATGGAACAGGCTGAGGACTAAAACGAGTCTGTCGATAAATGCCCCCCCGAATATCACCAGCTCCGGCTTGTGAGACGGCGAGAGTCACCACGAGCAGGATTGCTGATAACACACCGATTCGCCAAACTGGTTTTTTTGCTATCTTTCCATAAAACATTATTGTTCACCCCCATGACCGTTTGCAATTAAGCTGGTCGAACTCAGTACCGTAGGATCGACGGGACGTAACTCCGGGGCCAAAGGATTGTAAATATCTGTGCTTCTGTTTTGATTCAAAACTATTGGTCTTGGAAGTTGGATAAACCTTTTTGAGCTGTCTATTTTAGCATTCTTGTCTGTCACTTCATCAGCGAGAACAACGGGTTTACTGGAAAAGCCTGGTAGGCCTACTTGAATCATTGGCCAAACATCCGGGCGATCAAGGGGAATTCGCATATCAAAAAAGCGTCCTAAGCCTTGATCGCGTTCCGGCTTAAAAGTCACAGTCAAACCGTTGAGGTCGCCTTCTTGTAAAGCAATCGGCTCTTTGTTCTCATTGAGTAATTCAATCTGGGCGTGAATCTTCCACGCTGGGAAAGTTATTCCGCTGATTAATTGTGTCGTATCAACGACCAAGAAATACCCCAACCCAGCAGTGACGATATAAGCGGCAAATGCGCCAGTAGCATTCAGTGTAAAGTTTTGGAATGGACCCTGAAGAGCGACTTTTGTTTCCGGGAAGAGTCTGTAGATTATGACCGCTGGACCAACGGGTAGAAAAACGTAAAGAACATAAAGCAAAAGGGATAGCGCTACGGCTACAACATCTGGGTCAAGTGTATACATAATTAATTACCTCGTCTGCCATGTAACCTCTGTAACGCAATTGCAATGCCGGTTTGGAAATGCTTCCAGATGTTCAACCGAGGTATCTGAATTCAAAGTAAAGCATATCCTAAAATCCCAAATGCTTTGGGACTGTTAACAAACATCCGGCAACTCTGTTTGCCGAAGATGTAACCAGGGTTACTCATACGGATGACGGTATGAATTCGTAATTAGTGCCGCCGGTCCGTAAACTTTTCGATACACTTCCGTATACAAAAGTTTGCACCTCTGGCAACTGTCGAGACCTCTCCAGAGTTATTTTTCCACCTTCGTTAAGAATCAGTAACCGAAGACGCCACGGTATCTATGAGTGCTTGTGCACCACGTGGTCGCACCGGTCATAAAACCAGGAGCATGTACCGGCGATACCGGATTGTCGATGAGCGCGATCTCCGCGAAGCAATGGCGCGGCTCCAGGACCACCTGGAGCAACAGCCAAAAACAGCTTCGGTTGACCGGTTACAGGCTAACGGATGAGCGAACACGGACAAAACACGGACAATTTTGGGTTGAAGAGAATTTGCATGACCTTCAAGCCGAAAATTTCTTCAATGAATTCAGGGAATTTTTGGTGGAGCCGAAGGGAATCGAACCCTCGACCTCTTGAATGCCATTCAAGCGCTCTCCCAACTGAGCTACGGCCCCACGCGAGAAAGGACTGAGTAAGGAGTCCTGAGTGCTGAGTCAAAATTAGGGAACCAGGCTGAGAAAGTCAACCGGCGTCAATTTGCCAGTTAGAACAATTGTCTACGGTCAGTCCTCAGCACTCGTTACTCAGCACTGATCATTTCCCCCGAACCATCTCCTCGGCGTGGCGGCGAGCTTGTTCGGAAATTTTAACGCCGCCGAGCATACGAGCCAACTCGTCGATGCGGTCATGCTCGCTCAGTTGTCTAACGCGCGTGAAGGTCCGCCCTTTTTCGACCTCTTTTTCGACGACGAAATGAGCATCGGCGAGGGCGGCCACTTGTGGCAGATGAGTCACGCTAATGACCTGGTGACGGGAGGCTACTTGTTTGAGTTTTTTGCCGACGATCTCCGCCACCCGGCCGCCGATGCCCGCATCCACCTCGTCAAACAACAGAGTCGAAACGACCCCCGGCGTCATCACCAGCGACTTGAGCGCGAGCATCAAGCGTGAGAGCTCGCCGCCGGAGGCGATTTTCGCCAGCGGCTTCGCCGGTTCTCCCGGGTTGGGCGAAAAGTAAAATTCCACTTGATCCATACCTCGCTCGGTAAGTCTTCTGCCGGCGATGAAAAAAGGCGGCGCATCGGCCTTTTCATCCTGTGTGACAAAGCGCGCTTCAAATGTTGTCTCGGGCATGCCGAGACCTTTCACTTCCTTCTCCATTTCACGTTTCAATTTCTTCGCCGCGCGCTGCCTGACAAGAGAAAGTTTCTCGGCGGTTTCCCACGCCGACTGGCGCGCCTCCGCGAAAGATTTCTCTAAAGTGGCGATTTGCTCCTCGCCGTGTTCCAAGGTGTTGAGCGATCTTTTGATTTCCTCATGCATACGCAAGATCTCGTCGACGCTCGCATTGTACTTGCGTTTGAGGCGCTGGATTTCAGCGAGGCGGTCTTCGACTTGCTCCAGCGCGCCTGGGTCGAAGTGAACGCGCTCAGCGTAGCGGCGCAGTTGAGAGGCGGCCTCTTGCAGTTGCGCTAAAGCGGATTCGAGGAAATCGACGGTCGGTTGCAGGTGCCGATCGATCGACGACAATTCACGAAGACGGACGGCGTATTTGCTCAGTCGACCGACCAGCGCAGCCTCGCCTTCGTACAGAACCTCGTCGCCCTCGCGGCAGCCCTGATAAAGTTTTTCGCTGTGCCCCAGAATATTTTTCGCTGCGCGGAGCTCTTCTTCTTCGCCAGCTTTGAGACGTGACTGGGTTAGTTCTTCGGCTTGGGCTTCGAGCAGGTTCTTTTCCCGGCGCCGCTGCTCGAGCGACTCTCGCGCTTCGTTGAGATCCCTCCACGCTACGGCCAAGACGTCGTAAGTTTCTCTCATCGTCCTTGGCAATGCTGGCTCGTCTGCAAACGCGTCGAGCAAATTCAGATGGGTATCAGGCTGCAGCAGTGTATGGTGCTCATGCTGCCCGTAAATGTGGACCAACGAGCCGCCCACTGCGGCGAGCAGTCCGAGGGGGCAAAGACCACCGTTTACATAGATGCGGTTTTTCCCCGAACGATTGACGATCCGTTTGAGCACCAGCTCGCCGTCAGCTTCAAATCCGGCGTCGCTGAGCTTGCTTTCAATCTCGGGTGGCAAGCCTTCGAACAGCGCTTCTACCGTCGCTTCTTCTTCCTTGTTGCGGATAACATCCGAGCTGCCGCGCTCGCCGGCGATCAAGCCGAGAGCGTTGAGGATGATGGATTTGCCCGCGCCGGTTTCTCCGGTGATGATATTCAGACCGGACTTAAGCTCCAGTCCGACCTCATCGATGACTGCAAAATTCTTGATGCGCAGTTCGCGCAGCATAAGACGAAGCGCCTAGCGTTCTCCCCATTTCAGTTTCTCGCGCAAAATCTCATAATAGCTGCGCGACGAGAGTTTGATCAAAGACACCGGCAAGCCGTAATCGCGCGCTTCCACCCGATCGCCGTTATTGAGCCGCACGCCCTGTTGCCCGTCGGGAATCAAAATGACGGTGTCACCGAACGAGCGCAAGGTCACGCGAACTGCCGCATTGCTCGGCACGACGATGGGTCGATTGGTCAACGTATGGGGACAAATCGGCGCTAACACGATGGCGCCGAGCGTCGGCTCGAGAATCGGTCCCGCCGCGGCTAAGGAATAGGCTGTCGATCCGGTCGGCGTCGAAATAATCAGACCGTCGGCGCGGTAGGTACACAGATAGTCATTGCCGACGTAGGTTTCCAAATCGATGATCCGGCTGCGCGCCCCCTTGGCAATGACGACGTCGTTCAGTACGCGAAACTTGTGCGGCCGCTTCTTCTTTCCCAAAACGCGGACTTCGAGGGTCATGCGCTTTTCGACTTCGAAATCGCCCTCGAGGGTCTTGCTCAGCACGGCTTCGAGCTCGTCCACCGCGACTTCGGTAATAAACCCTAAGCCGCCGAGGTTGACCCCCAGAATCGGCACCTCCGGTCGATCCACCAAAGGCGCAATGTTGAGTAACGTGCCGTCGCCGCCCAATGAAACAATCAGATCGGCTTTGGCCGCCATCTGTTTCTTACTGCAGGATTGCGCCCCATTGTGCGTCAGGCCGTTTTCCACGCAAACTTTCTTGCCGCGCTTCTTGAGCCACGGAATCAGCCAGCGAACCATCTGCGCGGCTTTGGGTTCCTGATACTTGGCAACGAGACCTACGGTACGAATCATCGATGAAGCTCCTGCGCGAGATTATCACACGGCAGAAAAAAAAGTCCATGACGACATAGTCCGCCGTTACATCACCCGATCCGCTTTTTGCCTCGGGCCGCTTCGATTTACTCCGAATAACCAAGCGAGTCGAACCGTAATACGGTTGCGCTGTCACACGACCAAAGCACGCAATCGCGAGCTGAGATGATCCACTAACATAACGAGCGCAATCAGCACTAGGACGATGGCTGCCGCTTCTTGGTATTGGAAAGTGCGAAAACTGGTGTTCATTAGATAGCCGATGCCGCCTGCGCCGATCAGGCCGAGCACCGATGCGGCGCGGATGTTGGTTTCCAGGCGGTACAACGTAAGGGAAATGAGATCGGGCAAAATCTGTGGCAATACCGCGAAAGATAATATTTGCGAATATCCCGCGCCCGTGGCGCGGATCGCCTCGACGACGCCCTCGTCTATATTTTCCACCGATTCAGAGAGCAATTTCCCAAGTACGGTGGCGGTATGGACCGCCAACGCCAGGGTTCCCGCGAAAGCGCCGAGACCGACCGCCGCGACGAACAGCAAACCAAGCGCAAGGTCGGGGATGGTGCGCACCAGATTCAAAGCTGAGCGGACGCCGTAATACACGAACCGATGCGGCGTCGTATTGCGCGCAGCGAGAAAGCCCAGTGGAAACGCCACCAGCACGGCTAGAAATGTTCCCGCCAGCGCCATCTGCACGGTCTCCAGCGTCGCGCCGACGACGGTTTGAGGAAACGTATTGTCCCACCAGCGCTGTCGCGCCCGCGAAGGATCGTCGGCGAGCGGTACCGGTAGAAAGAGCTCCGTTAGCGACAGTCCGGGCGGAAAATAATAGTTTTTGCTGTCGGTGATCTTGGTAAAGTCGGGCGGCAACATGCGGCCGAGGGTCACAAGGATCTGCGGGATACCTTCGACCAGTTCGCCCGGCCGGATCTTCGCGCCCTGAAAAGACCACGCTAGAAGAAGCGTACCAACGGCGACGGCAGCGAACGATTTTTTGCCATGTCTTGGCCGTGGCGGCGCTTGGACGAAGATATCTTGCTCGTCTGCTTTAACGATAGATTGCGCCAATATCATACCCTCCTCGACGGTTTATGTTGAAGTAAGCGATCACGGCAGTTCGAATCGCATCACTTTTTAACCTTAACTCACGCTGACGCGCCGCCACAAGGTCCGATTCACATTCACACTTCCCTACTGAATCAACACGGAAAACCCAAAGGGCAAATTCGTCGTCATCGCGCCACTGCTAGGACAAGACCCGCGCGCTGGCGTTTTCGAGAGAGCCGCTATTTACCGCGTTCGGTTGACACCAAACCGTCATTTCAGATACTTCTCCGCGTCGAGCGTTGTGATCAAGATGGAGGTCCCTTGGGTACGACAATTTGCTTTTCCTGTCTTCAACCCTAAACGCGATATGAACACAGGAAACAGTCGTTTTCTTGCATTCAAGAGTTATGGTTCTTCGGAACATTGATCGATGCTTTCACAAGCCAAGCTCTCATATCTTTTCAGCGCGCCACTTTTTCAAGCCATCGACCAGGCAGTTTTAGTGGAGCTTATGCCGCACTTGGAGTCGGTATTTCTCCCCGGCGGGGAAACTTTGTTTCGCACGGGCGATCTGGGCGACTCCATGTACATCGTTCTTTCCGGACGACTGCGGGTGTATCTAGAGCACAGCAACGGCACAGTCGAGGTGATTCGCGAAATCGCGCGCGGCGAAAGCGTCGGTGAATTGGCGCTACTTACCGGTAAGCCACGCTCCGCTACCGTGCGCGCCATTCGGGACAGCGAGTTAGCGAAACTGGCGCGTGCTGCTTTTGAGAACACTTTAAAACGTTACCCGCAACTGGTTGGCTCTGTAACGACGCAAATTGCCGACCGGCAAAGCCAAGGCATCGACAGGACTCTGTCAAAACGCACAGTCCGAACGATCGCCGTTCTGCCTGTTGGTCGAAGCGTGCCGCTGGCGGATTTCGCCGCGCGTCTTGCTGACGCACTAAAGATCATCGGCCCGACGCTTCTTCTGAACAAGCATTCAGGTGATTTAAACTGCGGAACAACCGCCATTCCGATTATCGAGGACGGCCAAGTTACGGCTCGGCTGAGCGAACTCGAAAGCGATCACCGCTTCATCGTCTATGAAGCGGACGCTGTTTTTTCATCTTGGACTCAGCGGTGTATCCGCCAGGCGGACCTCATTTTAATCGTTACCGAAACGAGCTCGGTGCCGACGCTTTCAAGCCTCGAGGTGGTAAGAGGATATTTTTCCTCCGGCCAAATCACCGCGGACATCGAACTCGTTCTGCTTCACAACCGAAACCACGACGCGGAAGTTAAGACCGACAGGTGGCTATCGGTTTTGCCTGTTAACAATCATCATCCCGTGAACACGAGATCGATGCTGACTTGAACAAACTGGTTCGCCTCCTAACCGGCACCGCCGTCGGCTTGGTTTTAAGCGGCGGCGGCGCGCGTGGCTTCGCGCACATCGGCGTGATTCGCGCCTTGTACGAGAGCGGTATTCCGATCGACGCCATCGGCGGTACCAGCATGGGCGCGGTCATCGCCGCTCAACATGCGCTCGGCTGGGATTGGCAGACCATGGCGCGGGTCAATCAGTGTGAATGGCCGCGTTGCGAACCGCAGAAGAACTACACGTTGCCGTTGGTCGCGTTGAATTCGGGTAAGCGCATGGATCAGATGCTTAGAAGAGTGTTCGAGGGCGCGGAAATCGAAAATTTAAAAACTAAATATTTTTGCGTATCCACGAATCTTACCCGTGCCGACGCGATGATTCACGACCGAGGAACTTTGTGGAAAGCGGTGCGCGCCAGCGTGTCGATTCCTGGCGTCGGGCCGCCGGCCATTGAAAACGGCGAGATCTTGGTCGACGGCGGTCTGATCAATAACTTACCGGTTGACGTCATGAAAAAACTTTGCCAGGGGTTTGCTCTCGCCGTCGACGTCAGCGAGCAGTTGGAGTTCAAGAGCAAGTTGACTGAAAGCTATACGCTCTCCGGCTGGAAACTGCTCTGGCAGCTGCTGAACCCGTTTAGCGAACGACCCGACATTCCCAACATCCTCAACATTCTTTATCGCACCACGACAGTCGGCAGCATTCGATGTATCGAATCGGCTAAAAACGAAGCCGACCTCTATCTGAATCCGCCGGTGAGCAAATTTGGTGTTTTTGATTGGAGCAGCATCGACAAGATCATCGATGCCGGTTATCAAGACACGCTTCGCCGGCTGGAGCAATGCGACACCGCCGCATTTCCGCGCCATGTGAATCCACAAGCGACCGACTGAACTCAGCGATTTACGCTTGATGATGGTAAATCGCGTCAACAACAGGATCAGTGAGATCCACGGTCGGACCGTCGAAAACAATCTGTCCTCGTCTTAAACCAATTACCCGATCGACATATTCGCGGGTCAGCTCGAGGGTGTGCAGGCTCATTAGGGTGGTAATCCCGTCTTCCCGGCAAATCCGTTTAAGTATATCGAGCACGACGCGCGACAGTTTGGGGTCGAGGCTGGAAACCGGCTCGTCGGCGAGAATGATCGCCGGCCGCTGCATCAAGGCGCGGGCAATCGCGACGCGCTGCTGCTCGCCGCCGCTGAGCTCGTCAGCGCGCTTGTAAGCGTGCTCCAACAGACCTACGCGCTTAAGATTGGCCAGCGCATGATGCCGCTCTTCCCGGGCAAAAATTCTTAGCGTGCTGCGCAACGACGGTTTATACCCGAGTCCGCCCGAGAGCACGTTTTCAATCACCGACAGGCGCTTGGCGAGATTGAACTGCTGAAATATCATGCCGATCTTGCGGCGCAAACGGCGCAAATCGGCGGCATCAAGTCTTAGAACGTCAATCGGCGCACCGTTCAATTCACCGGTCAGGAGCCCCCGCGGAACCCAAATCTCTCCCGAACGGGCCTCGACTAACCTGTTGATGCAGCGCAGCAACGTCGACTTCCCGGATCCGCTGAGTCCGATCACGCCGACAAATTCGCCATGCTCAACCGCCAGACTCATGTCGCGCAAGACCGGCGCGCTGCCGTTGTAGGATTGACAGAGATCCTTGATCTCGAGGATAGTCACGAGCGCCGTTTCTGTAGACCTTCTTTGATTGGAATGCCGGCCGCGATGAAAGCCTGGCGCACCGAGTCGTAGTCTTTGTCGGTGGCGCTCACAAAGCCATCGATTTGATAGAGATCGCGCAGCATTTGTTTTCCTTTGGCGTCATGGCTGAGACCGACAAAAACCTCTTCAATTTTCTTGACAACACTCGGATCGAGGCTGCCACTGACGACCAGATTGTCGGCGGGTATCGGCTCCGAAAACGCGATGGCGCGAATTTTTTTCACGTCTTCGGGATCTTTGAGATAGCGCATCCACGCCGTGTCCTGGCTGTCCGGCGAGTTGGCATACGTTGCGCCAGCATCGACCTTGCCATTGAGCACCGCCAGCACGGTGGCGTCATGCCCGCCGGAATAGAGAATCTGTTTAAAGTCCCGCACCGGATCGATGCCGCGCTCCTTAAACATTTTGCGCGGAAACACGTGGCCGGTGGTGGACAGCGAATCGCCAAAGGCGAAAGTTTTGCCACGCAGATCGTCAAGGGTTTTAATCGCGCTATCGGACCGCGTGATGATCGCGGCGTAGTAGAAGGGAATCCCTTTGCGCTCGGATTTGAGAATCACTTTGATATCCGCTTCGTTTTTCGCAAGCACGTAGGATGCGGGCGCCAAAAATGCGACGTCGAGTTTATTGACGCGCAAGGCTTCAACCACGCCGGTATAATCTGTGGCGACGAAAGGCTGAATCTCCATGCCCAATTCTTTGCGCAGGATTTCAACGATGGGTTGAGCATTCTGCATTACCTGTTGAGCATCCTCGGCGGGAACAAAACCCACACGGAGGGTCTTGGCCTTGCCAGCGGAATCACCGCACGCCTGAATGGCCGCAGCAACAAGAAACATGAAGCCAATTTTAGCTAAGGATTTGGCCATCGACAGCATCCATTGATACTGAAAGCGCGCCACCGGTGCAAACGTTATGTGTCGGCGCGGCAGTGGAACGGGATCTTACCGCGCGCTGACGGGAGCTGATTTAATCGCGCCATCCAAATCAATTGGACGGATGTAACGTCGGGATTTTGGTGCGACAGCGGGTAGACTCAGCTATAGTTAATCTCTTCGGAGAGTTGCGCAGCCTATTATGCTTGGCGTCATCAGAGAACTGGAATCGGTAGCTCAGCAATCGACTTCAGCCCAGCACGAACCAGTGGCCATGCTTGGTCGCATTGTAACTGCGCGCAGTTCCAACCGGGAAACGACCACAGTCGAATTGAGTGCAACCGCATTTTTGAGGTACTCGATAGATTTATCCAAACTCCCAGTCGGCACCGCGCGTCCGTACTGCGCGTTTGCAAGCATGCGGATATTATCGCGATATTACCGGTAGACGCAGCGACCCAAAAATGCCCCCCACGTCGAATTGCCCATCGACTCTCGACGTAACCAGGAACGTTATTCACTTTAACGCGATCGGTTTCCCCGCTTCATCGACGGCGACGTAAATCACCTCGGCTTCGGTGACCTTGACCAGATGACGTGGATCCTTGGCGCGTTCGGCTTCGACGCTGACCTTGACGGTGATCGAAGTCGTACCTCGACGCAGCACCGAAGTATAGAAACTCACCACGTCGCCGACGTACACCGGCGCGATAAATTCGACCTCGCGCATCGCCCGCGTGACAAAGTTTCGTGCCGCCTGGCGCGACGCCGCGATGCCTCCGGCCAAGTCGATGTGGCTCAGGATCACGCCGCCGAATATCGTGCCGTGCGCGTTGGTATCGCGCGGCAGCATCGTGATACGCAGCGTGGCGTCAGGCGGCTCCGTCATTTTTCAGTTTCAATCGATGTGCCGCGGTTGATCAACTATCGTGCGGGGAGATTTAGCCGATCAGATCAGACGTAGGCCAACCAGTTTTTATACTTGGGATTCTTGCCTTTGATGACATCGAAGAACGTGTTTTGAATGTCTTCGGTCACCGGGCCGCGCCGCCCGGCGCCGATCGGCCGGTCGTCCACCTCGCGAATCGGCGTCAGCTCGGCTGCAGTGCCGGTAAAAAACGCCTCGTCGGCGATATAGAGTTCGTCTCGAGTAAAACGCTCTTCCACCAGTTCGTAACCCTTGTCTCTGGCAAGCGTGATAATTGAATCGCGCGTGATGCCCGGCAGAATCGAGGTGAGCGGCGTCGTCTTGATCTTGCGGTCACGGACGATAAAAATATTTTCGCCGCTGGCTTCTGACACGTACCCCTCGGCATCGAGCATGATCGCCTCGTCATAGCCGGCTTTTTTCACTTCATGCTTCGCCAAAACCGAGTTGATGTAATTTCCCGTGGTCTTGCTCTTGGTCATCATCACGTTAACGTGATGACGCGTAAACGACGACACTTTTGCCCGGATGCCGTTCTTGAGTCCTTCGTCGCCGAGATAAGCGCCCCAGGGCCAAACCGCGATGCAAACATTTATCGGATTGTTCGGCGCATAGAGACCCAACTCACCGAGACCGACGAACGCCAAGGGACGGATATAGCACTCCTTGAGTTTGTTGGCGCGAATGACCTCGAGGGTCGCCAGATTCAGTTGCTCTTCCGTGTAGGGCAACGGAAAACCCAGGATTTTTCCGGAGTCGGCGAGCCGGCGCG
>Ga0193707_1000156_pt1 | contig 20099 bp, 19 predicted proteins | sample U3c2metaG_FD_143043 | JGI IMG/M metagenome (GOLD analysis project Ga0193707, IMG submission 143043) | Soil microbial communities from a riparian zone of the East river system, Colorado, United States - U3c2 | ecosystem: Environmental > Terrestrial > Soil > Riparian zone | place: USA: East River... | reverse complement strand
TCATTCTACCGTAGTCGCAACTGTGTATGGCTGGTGGCAAGCCTGCCAAGAATTGAAACTTAACGGCCATGACGCGTTCACCGGAAACGGTGCAAACTCAAATCTGCTCATTCCCAACGCAGACGTTGACCCTATCAGCGCATCAGTCGCGCATCGCGGCCAACAATGTCGAGTGATCAAACAATAACCGAACCCGCCCAAAATGTTGCACGTATATTGAAATGAGCGTTAGTGAAAACTGATTGAACACTTGTTGATCGAGAACCTAAATTTCGCGGCACTTTGACTTTTAGACTCGGTAATATATTGGGCCGTATACTCAATGGTCAGGTGGCATCCCATCTCAAGCCGACGTAATCGGGCTGCAATCGGCTGGGACCAGGTAGCACAATGACTCTCATTTTGACTGTCGCGAATTCGCGCGGGATCTACCAGTCGTCCGACTATCAACTTACCGACGTTGCTACGGGAGCACCGGTGTCCGATCGGGCTGGTTCCAAGCAGCTAGAAGCCACGTTCCAAGCCTTGGCCATCCAACTCGCCTTCACCGGAATCGCGACCGTAGGAACCGGTCCCTCAATAAGTCGGACAATTGACTGGCTTTCCTCAGAACTTAGTTCGCTGCCATCTGATTCCAACCTCCAAACTATCTGCGAATCACTAGCGCAGCGCGCTGCGATGGCTATGAAGCCCTACGGATCGCGGGGTGTTCTGACCTTAGTACTTGCGGCAGCTGCGGTTGGAGAGCCGTTTCGCGTGGCAGTAATCTCAAACTCGGACTGGGGTTCCCAGCCGCCTAAGGCAAAGAGTCGCTTTGACATCGCAATACACGCAATTAAGAAGCCGTTATGCCTCGTCAACGGATTTCGCGAGTGCGTCCGCACAACCGAGCGGCATCGATTGAAGGCTCTCGCAAAGGCCGTCGACCGCGCGCCAGCGGAGATACTCGACGAGTTGGTGCGTGTCAACGCGATCGCATCAGGTCGCAGTAGAGGCTACGTTAGCGAGGCGTGCTGGGTAACGTCTCAGGTTGCTGACGGGCGCGTCCGGCGATGGGCTACGCGAAACGTCGGTGACCGCGCAGGTTGGATCCCTCAGTTGACGGGAGGTATGGATCTGAGCGCATGGATAGAGAAGAATTTTCGAGCGGCACCCGGGAAAGAGATCAAGCTAGTGCAGAGTGCGGGTGTAATAGCTGGCCCCGGAGACGCGACGCCGGTGCCGCCACCCGAAGGACAGCCGCGAAGGTTTACGCTCTCTGGCTCATCCGCAAGAGGTGTGCTCCGGTCGGGCTCCGGACAACCTTGTGCGTCAATTGACATCGTACAACTGGCTTGCACCATTGAAGCCCGGTGCAATGAAGAGGTAACTTTACCCATTGCGCACGTGCAACTCGGAGATGCTGCGCTACCATGTCCTGAATCTCCGCGACCGCTCCTGCCATGGCCTAACCTCACCCCTGACCTCGCGTTAGATGGAGCTACGGTGCCGCGCGGTTGGGAATACAGTGTCGGTTACTGGTTTGAGGGTGGTTTACATCACGTCACTATTCCCGTGGCTTCGCGTGGAATTCGCAATCTTGCATTCTTAGGAGAAGACGACGAGTTGGTCATTGTGTGCCCCGTCTCTGCCACCGAGTGCATGTGGAAGCCATCTGAAGATGGCCCACGAGCAACGCTTCAAGCAAGAGTGTGGTGGCGCAAACGGCTCGATGGCACGCGCGGCTAGTCGCCCCTTCGCGCCCTCCAACCACGACAAGAAGAGGGGCACTTTGATGCCACCTAACCAGCGCTTGCAGCTGACGGGGCGCGCTAGCTCCGTCGATGTGGCCGCCTTATCATTGCCTCTGCGGAGCCACGACCGCACCGGCAAGTAGCGGCCGCGCAGCTGAAGCGCAGGGCGTTAGCCACTTATCAATTCAGCCCCAAAAACAACTCCTCCGCAGCCATCTTCGTCGCCATCAGTCCCTGATCCAACGAGTAGCCGACAAATCTTTCCAAGTTTGCGCGGTTCTTTTCTAATCCGCAGGGGTTTTTCTCGATTGTGATTTCCAGCCGGTCTCGGGAATCGTGATTGAAAATTATGTGTTTTCCAGCTCTTTTAGAATTGATTCGATGCGTGTCTTCAGAAACGGCAGATTCTTTTGCGTGACTTCCCAAACCGCATTGACATCGACACCCATGTAATCGTGGATTAAGACATCCCGCAAACCGGCGATACGCCGCCAAGGAATGTCATTATGTTGTGAGCAAAGTGTTTTGGAAAGTCGTTTGGTCGCCTCGCCGATAATTTCCAATTGTCGAACGACGGCGTCCTGCCAGTGGGAAGTCGAGAGGAAAACCTCGCGACCGACGGCGATGTAGTTTTCTATCTTTTCGATAGCGTCGAGAATATGACGGAGATAAAGTCGGTCGCCCTTCACAGGCTGACAGCGTCCTTGAGGACTTGATCGCGGATATGTGGACTCACCGCATCTTCCGTGACGACATCGACGGAGCAACCGAGCAAGTCTTCGAGATCCTGCTTGATCGCAACCAGATCAAGCAAGCTACGTCCGGCTTCCAACTTTATCAGAACGTCAAGATCGCTTGATTGCTGGGCTTCTCCACGGGCAACAGACCCGAAGATACGTACATCGTGCGCGCCATACAACGCAGCGATTTTAATAATCTTGTCCCGTTTGTCCCTTAGGCTTGTACTCGTAATCATAGCTAACCTTGGGTCGGATTCTATTTAATCCACGCTCGCGTGGCAAGCTCGAACTAACCCAAAGGTCAATTTATAGTCAAGAACAACTCCTCCACCGCCATCTTCTTCGCGATCAGTCCCTGATCCAACGAGTAGCCGACAAATCTTTCCAAGTTTGCGCGGTTCTTTTCTAATCCGTATGGCCATGGATCGGAACCCAAAAGTTTCTCTTCTTCCTCGAAAGCCTGCCGTCCCCACGCAAGCCACGACCAGTTTGGGTCGGCGTAAAACTCGCGGCAGATTTTCTTCGCTTCGGTGAACGCGTTGAACAAACTCTGCGCAGCTTCGGGGTACTTCTTGAGCACGTCGTCTTTGAAGGCGACGACGTGCATGATCGGGAAGAAGCCGTTTTTCTTGTAATAGCGAAGGTCTTCGGCTTTCGGGTCGGCGAATAGTCGGCGAATTTTTCTCGAACCGCGTAGATACGGTTTCGGCGGATTCGGCGTCATCATCGCGCTGATCTCGCCCTTTTCCAACATATCACCCGCGTTGGTGGTCACCGATAGCTGTTCGATTTTGACCCCCTTTTCCGGTTCGAACTCGATATTGTCTTTTTTGTTTAGCAGCCAATGAATTTTCCGCCAGGGAACATCGAACTCGCTCTGCAAGTCTCCTTTCGCCAGCGTTGCCAGTGTATTTTGAAAACTGTGCAGACCGACTGTCTTGCCGACCAAATCCTTTGGCTCGTTGATCCCGGCGTCGACGTTGATCCACATTTGCGAATGGCTGAACAGCCGGCGCGGGAAAACTGGAATGGCCGTGAAGGGCATGGCGCGGCTCTTGGCCATCAAATACGAGGACAGCGATAGCTCGGCCACGTCGAACTCCCCTTTTTGCAGCATGCGCTCGTGCCGTTCTTCCCCGTCGCGTTGCCGGTCGGATTGGCCGACGATTAGGACATTGAGATCGATTCCTTCCGGCTGCACGGTCCCATCGAAGAACGGTACGTGCCGGTCGTAGTGCGACATTGCGATTGTGAGTCTTGGTTTAGTCATTACGTTCCTCCGATTCCGACGCAGCTCAATTCTGTTTTCTGAACTACTTTGCCGACGTTCTATCCGATTTTAAATCCTTTCCCTTGATGGGGAAGACTTTCTATGAGGCTTGTCAAGTGCGCCCCAATTTTTTTTAGGCCGCCTGGCGCATTTTCTGTCGGGTGATATTGGCCAAGTGAATGTTTTCATCGTACGGTTTATGGTCTCTCCACATCACAAAGATAATCTTGAGCCACTTGGCTCCCAAAGCCCTCAAGGCTTGGTGATGGCTATGTCCTTTAGCGCGTTGGTCACGATAGTACTGATTCGCCCATTCACTTCGATTGAGCGAGACAAACGCCAGCCAGTAGGCGGCGTGCCGCATGATCTTGTTACAAGAAAAACGAAACTGCACCACACGGCTTTTGCCGCTGGCCTTGGTTACCGGTACCACTCCCGCCTCAGCCTGAAGGTGACGAAACGATTCCCAGCGACTCTTGGCATCGCCGAGCTCAGCCCACAGGGTGGCGACGATCGTGCCCGTCTTGGCTCCCGGCAGCATCCTAACCAGCTCAGCCGCCGGCATACAGGCGAAAAAACTTTTGACCCTCTTGTTGTAGCTCTCAACCGCATCCCGCAAGGTCTTGAGCTGAACCACCAGCACCGCCAAAAGTCGCGCCTTGGCTCTGACCACATGCTCGGGGACCTCAAGCTGGGGTTGATTCAACTTCTCCCACAGCTCTTTACAATGATCCTCCCCAAGATGGTGCTCGCGCTTGGAAAAGCGGTTCCACTGTCGTCGGGTCAGCTTGGCCAGAGCCTGAGGAGTCGGATATTGTTGGAGAAAATCCAGCGCTATATTCGTTTCCAAATCAGAAAATACCTCCAACGGCCGCACATAGTACTCTTTGAGGGTTCGACTCAGCTGATTGAGCAGTCGAGTTTTCTGCCGCACCAACCGGTACTGATCCCGAGTGAGCAGTTTAAGTTCCTGAGCCGGATCGGAGTCGGGCTCAAGCGCTCGCAAATGACCGTGATCCGTCCTCACAAACTCCGCCAATACGTAAGCGTCGAAGGAGTCGCTCTTGGACTGGCTCATGCGAAACCGGTCCCTGGCTCGATCCAACGCCTTGGGGTTCACCGGATAGACCACCACCCCGTGGTCCAAAAGAAAATCAACTATCCGTCCGTGCGGCTTCTCTATAGCTGCCCAAAGCTCGATTCCCTTTGCCCGATTCTCATCGAGCCAGCGGCCAAACTCAGTCAATCCCTCGACATTCTCGACGACCTTCTTCTCGATGACTTTGTTGCCTTCAGGATCACTGACCCACACCTGATGAAACTCATCGGCCCAATCCACTCCCAAATAGTATCGCTCCAACTTCTCTGCCTCCTTGGTCTTGTACTTCCCATCTCAGTAGCTCCGAACGGAATGTTCGCCTTATATCGGTCCTCAACGAAGGGACCACTTTCTATGGAACCTCTAATCCGTTCTCTCGTCGGCCGGGACAGTCTTCCCCTGATCCTCAAAATGGAATGGGATGAAGGTGGTCCTCATGCCGGCAAGCTCTTAAAATCGGTGTCACATATACATGATCTCCAACATCAATCTCTGCAACACTCCCAATATAAGGATGAAGGAGGGGGTGATCTTGAATGTTCTTTGAACCCCTATTCTTTCCTTCCCCGTCTAAGGAGGGAAGGGATCGCTGAGCATCGCTATGCGACCATCATCAGCTTCGTTAAATCACGCACGTTAGTCACGAATTCAATTTGCCGGATCGAATCGATGATCTGATCGACGTTCTTCCTACCCAAGATCGGCTCCATCAACCACGCCGCTTTCTTTTCAACTTCTTCCGGGCTCATCGGATTTTCCGGACGGCCGCGGCAATCGATGACGTGCTCGCGCAACGTCCGGCCGTCCTTCAAAGTGACTTCAACAAGTCCCTGGAAGCGATGGCCGGCGCGCTCCATGTCATTATCGCCGATCAGCTGTACCTTTTCCTTTAAGGCTAACACGCGCGGATTCTGAAAGCGCTCGTAATCGTGCGCCGTTTCAAAAGTGAGCTTGCCTTCGAGCAAAATCGCCGCAACCATGTATTGCACGTTTACGTCAGGCATATGCCGATTGTTCACCGTGCGCGCGCCGCTCTCGGGAATGCGTACGGTCACTTTTTCGATCTCCTCGGACTGAATGGACTCCTTGGATAGCAGCGCCAGCGTCGCGTCGACGGTCTCCATCATCGGCGATCCCACGGGATATTTCTTGATCAAGCAACTGGTGATCGTGAACCTTTCTCCGACCTCGCTAAGTATCTTCGCTGGATCGCACGGCGCGTACGTCTTTATAATCCCTTGATCGCCTTCGAGCACGTCGCGATTGCCCGTGAAACCGGATTGGATCAAGAGCGTCGCCGTTACGCCGTTGCGCGCCGGCATGCCAGCGTAGTCGAACGCTTTTTCGATATGATCGTCGTCGCCCACCCACGCTCTCGACCCCGAAGCCTGTTGCGCAGCGTACGAAATAAGATAGCGCATCTGCAGATCGTCCAATTCCGCCAGTATGCCGGCAGCCGCGGCGCAACCAAACGTCGCGCCGAAGCTGGTCGATCGGGGCTCGAAAGCTTGGTGAAAACGAAAGCCGATGTCGTAGCCAAGAATCACGGCGCGAAGCAGTTCGTCGCCGCCGCGATCGTGCGACTCCGCCATGGCCATCGCCGCCGGCACGATCGCACAGCCCGGATGGAGCTGGCTGTTCGAATCGTCGGTCTCATCGGCGTGACCGGACATGCCGTTGGCGAATGCGGCGAGAATCGGCGTGGTTTTTAGTTTTGTTCCGAGCACGCTGCATTCTTCCTTGCCTCCTTGCGCGTGCGCGTGTTGCAGGCCCAATTTGCCGGGCTTCAACGTCGAACCCGAAACTACAGCCGCTAGCGAATCGAGCAAGTGACTTTTGCCCTTTTGAATTACTTCCACCGGCAATTTGGCCGACCGAGCGGCCATCATGTATTCAACAAGACCGTCGATGATCTTCGCCATCTATCCTCCTGGGAATATTACAGTTGTCGATTCAATGACTATCTAGTTCTGCGCGAGACTTGCTGTCAAGATCAATTGACAGCGCGTGCTTTGCCGCGTTATATGCCTTGCAGTTAAATTCCCTTTTTTTTGCTCGGCATGTTAACTCCGGCGCTCGCTTTCGTTTGGAGGAGGTTCTCGTGAATAAGAAACCTAGCCCATCGAGTAGAAGGGAGTTTCTTAAAAGATCCGCGACGGCAGGCGCCCTATTTACCCTCGCTCCTATTACCGTTGTACGCTCAGCCTACGCGCAGTCGTCATCCCGGACCCGCGTCACCATCGCTCACGGCGTCGGCGTCTACTCTCTGAATCCTTACGCGGTCAACACCTCGCCGCTCCAGGCGGTCTGGGGTTCGATCATGGAACCGTTGATCGACGCCGACTACGAAAAACGCGGCTATCGCGGCGTGCTGGCGGAGTCCTGGGAGATGAAGGGCACGAAGCTGCAATTCAAGCTGCGCAAGAATATTCGGTTTCATGACGGCGCGCAGTTTACGAGCAGAGACGTAGTTGCTTCGTTCAAGCGCATCTTGACCGACAAACAGAGTCTTCAGGCGCCTAATCTGCAAAACGTCGGAGAAATGGATGCGCCCGACGATCACACCGTCATCCTGACGCTTAAAAAATCCGATGCTAATGCCCTGGAAGACATCAACAGCCGGGTAATCATGAAACAATCGGTGGCAGAAAAAATGGGCGAGGCGGACAACCGGCCGATCGGAACGGGTCCGTTCAAATTTACCAGTTGGGAGCGCAGCGGCCAGTTCGTCCTACGGCGCAATGACAACTACTGGGGCCAAGCGCCAAAAATCGATGAAGTCATTTACAAGTCCATTCAAGAAGACGCCGCGCGCATCGCGGCGCTGGAGTCGGGCCAAGCCGATGTAATCAGCAATATTCCGCCGCACGAAGTCGCCCGGCTGAAAACCAATCCGCGTGTCCGCGTCCAGCAGGTGCAGGGCCTTCGGCCGATTTTTCTGGTGCTGAGCCCCGCCTATAAGCCGCTCGACAACCCGAAAGTCCGACGCGCGATCACGCACGCGATCGATCGAGATCGCATTATTAAACATATTCTTGAAGGCTACGCTTATCCGCTGAGCGGACTATTGAGTCCGCAGGTTTTTGGCTATGAGCCGAGCGCAAAAGCTTTTCCATATGATCCGGAGAAAGCGAAACAGCTGCTGACCGAAGGGGGATTCCCGAACGGATTTGAGATCGATTACTACAGTCCGACGGGACGCTATCCAAAGGATCGCGAGGTCGCGCAGGTGATCGTCGAGCAGCTTTCCAAGGTCGGCATCAAGGCGAATCTCAAAACGCCCGAGTGGAGCATCTTCAACACCGACTACAAGAACGGCAAATATCCCATTTACCTGACCGGCCGAGGCAGCCTCACCGATGCCGACACGCTGTTCCAGCAGTATTTTAGAACCGGCATGACCCGGCGAACCTTGGGCTACAGCAATCTGAAGCTCGACGAGATCCTGGAAGCGCAGCAACTCACCTTCGACGTCAAAAAGCGCGAAAAACTACTTTGGGACGCGCACAAAATAATTTTGGAGGACGCTCCGGCCGTGCCGCTGTGGAATGCGATGGACATCTACGCCTATCGAGCCGATCTTGTGTGGACCGCGCCACCGGATGAAAAGGTGCAGCTAAAAACCGCCTATTTGAAAGCGAAATAAACGAAGACCTTCGCCGAACGTTTATTGAAGCGCCCCATCGTGTCCCGTGATTCTATTAGGCGATGGACGCTTTATCCCGCAAAGATTGGACGCGGTCTATTTCCTCCAGCAGTCTCGTCGGCGCCGGTCGATCGCCCGGTTCCTGGCTGCGATGCGCGAACAAAATATTCCCTTCGCGAGCGAGTAAAAAATCGCCGCCGGACTGATGGATGTCTTCGCCACCGTAAGGCTCTCGCTTCGCACCCCGTCGCCATAGCTTGAAATACAGCGCTAAGGTTGCTGGTGAAAAAACCCGAAACCACGACAGCCGTTTCAAGTTAAACGCCTCATAAGCATTGCGCTCAGGGTCCGCGAGAAGCTTAAACGGCCATCGGTGCTGTTCTTGATAGTAGGCGAGCTTCGCCGGCTCGGCGAAAGAAACCGCGATGACGGTAACGGCGCGGCGATCGAATTCGGGCTTGAATGTGCTCACCTCGCCGAGATGAGCTTGGCACGGCAGTCAAGCGAGGTGGCGTAGAAAAATTAGCAGAACGTACTTTTCAAAACATTCGCTTAGCTTGACTCGCTTACCGCGCAAATCCACTAGGCGCAACTCATCGACGGCGAGCTTTTCCATTGGAGCCAAAGAAGTGCGATTTAAGAGAGCGAAATTGACAATAAAAAAGGGGGCGCTCCGACCTAGCGCCCCCTTTTTGGATTAACGGTAGACTATTGCAAAACCTACCAGCGATTACGCCCGCCGCCACCTCCACCGCCGCCACGGCGTTCACCGCCCCGATCACCGAAACCGCCGGACCGCCTTTCTTGCGGCCGCGCTTCGTTCACCGTGAGATTACGCCCGTCCAGATCCGTGCCGTTCAGTGCCTGGATCGCTTTCTGCGCCTCATCGGCGTTCGTCATTTCGACGAAGCCGAAGCCGCGGGAACGGCCGGTAAACTTGTCGGTAATCACCCGGGCCGACTCAACAGTCCCGTGCGCCGAGAAGATTTCCTGAAGTTGCGCATCGGTGGTCGCATACGGCAATCCACCCACGTAAATTTTACTGCTCATGTTCTCTCCTTCATGAGAATGGTTATGGTCTTTTCCCTGAGAAGCTGATCACCGCTGGAAGCAGAACATGGAAAAAGCGAGTCACGCTCTGGTCGGATTGTCCGCGTGGCAACGTATCGCAAGGTAAGACGCCCTAGACCTTCAATTCTATTCTTTATCACTATCAGAAGGCCCCATACTGATGAGTAAAAAAAGCTTACCGCACTTCCCCAGCCCCGCGCAACCCCCTTTTTAATTAGCGCGCGACGGCCGAAAGCAGTTGCGCCCGCGGTAGGTTTTGTATAAAGAGGGCTAATCCAATTCTGGAAACATCTGAAGGAGGAAGGAAAATGTATCAAACTAACCAATACGAAGGCATGATCGCCGAAACCATGGCCATGCAAGGACACAAAGGCGATACGATCAACGCCTATGTCGCCCGGCCGTTAGGCTCAGGTCCCTTTCCGGGGATGGTCGTTATTCACCACGCGCCCGGCTGGGATGAATGGTACCGTGAATGCACCCGTAGATTCGCCCATCATGGCTATGTCGCGATTTCGCCCAATCTCTATTTCCGCGACGGCCACGGCACCCCGGAAGATGTCGGCGCCAAAGTGCGCGCCGGCGGCGGTATCCCCGATGAACAGGTCCTCGGCGACCTGGACGGCGCCAACAAACTGCTCCGCTCCCTCCCCTATGTGAGCGGTAAAGTCGGCGTGTTCGGCACCTGTTCCGGCGGCCGCCACGGTTTTCTTGCGGCGTGCAAGAATAAGAACTATGACGCGTTAGTCGAGTGCTGGGGCGGTCGCGTGGTCCAGTCCAAAGAAGAGGTCACCCCCAAGCAGCCGGTGGCACCCATCGACTATACGAAAGATCTTCCTTGCCCGATGATCGGCATATTCGGCAACGACGACAAGTCGCCGTCGCCGGAACAAGTCAACCTGCACGAAGCAGAGCTCAAGAAGCAAGGCAAGAACTACGAATTCCACCGCTACGACGGCGCGGGTCACGGTTTCTTCTATTACGATCGTCCGGCGTATCGCCAGGAGCAAGCGGTCGACGGCTGGAAAAAGTTGCTCGCCTTTTTAGAGAAAACTCTGAAGTAAAAGACTCGAAGGAGCTCAACCATGTGCACGATGATTGCTCACCAGGCAAAGATCCAAGGTCGGGGCAAGAATGGTCAGGACTGGTTCGAGTTGCACGAAGCGAACGTGTCCTACGATCATCCCTACGACATGCCCCTTGAACACGCGCTCAACATCGACTTCGTTAATGAAGCCGCCGGCCCGGGAGCGCGGGTGGCCGTCGAATTGAGCGTCGAAGCCGCGCGTAAACTCATCCAAACCATCGAAGCGGTGCTCGCGCAGGCCGACGAGCGCGGCGTGCTCGAAGATAAACACCAAGCCGCTTCCCGTTAACTCGTCAACAGCGTGAGGCGGATTTCTCCGAGGAGATTTCCGTCTCACGCCCATCCCCATCGCATTTTCGCTTTGCACACGCTATAACTGAGCGTGAGAATTTGCTCCGTCCGCTTTCATCTCGTTGGCTAACTCCGTTGAAATAAATTCCGGCCCGCATCAGCACCAGCCCATTCGTCCCTGGTCGTCGCTGCTGATTCGCGATTATCGACTGCTGTGGCTCGCCAGCGTGCTCAGTTCCCTGGCCGGGCAGATCCGCAATGTCTCCACGCTCTATCAGGTCTACGACATTTCCGGTTCAGCCTTTAAGCTAGGCCTCACGGGTTTTCTGGAAACCTTGCCATTTATTATTTTCGGCCTTTTCGCCGGCGCGGTAGCCGACGCGTTTGATCGGAAAAAGCTGCTCGTGGCGACGATCACGCTGCAGATTGTTCCGAATTTGGCGTTGGGCATTCTCACACTGGCGGGGATCACGCAAGTTTGGCACATCTACGCCCTCGGACTTCTCGGCGCATTTGTCGAAGTCTTCAACTGGCCGGCGCGCGCCGCGCTAATTCCGCGTTTGGTGCCGCAGAATTTGCTGATGAACGCCATGGTCGTCAACACCATGATACTGCAGACGAGCTTCCTCGTCGGTCCCGCCATCGGCGGATTCTTGATCGACCGCGGCGGTTTGGCCACGGCTTATTTCGCCAGCACGCTGCTGTTCGTGCCCGCAGCCATCGCCATCGTATCCGTGCGCACGTCGGGAAAAATCGAAGGCGAGCGCCGCCGCGTCAATCTAAAGAGCATCGTCGAGGGCATCGAGTTCATCTGGATCCAGCGAATAATTCTGTCTCTTTTCCTGCTCGACTTCGCCGTCGTTCTCGTCGGTTTTTACCGGCCCATTCTGCCGATCTTTGCCGCGGACGTATTTAAGACGGGCGCATCCGGGCTCGGTCTGCTTTACGCGGCGCCGTCCGCGGGCTCTCTACTCGGCACGACCGCGCTGCTTATGGCCGGCGACGTCAACCGCAAGGGCGTGCTTGTTATCATTGCGGCGCTTTTCTTTGCCGGCGGTCTCGCATTCTTAGGCATCTCACAATGGTTTGGGATGGCGGTCGTGGCGGTTCTGATTCTGGGATTCGCCGATTCTATCAGCGTCGCCATCAGGCGCACCGTAGTTCAGCTTCTAGCGCCGGACGGCATGCTCGGTAGAGCGGCGAGCTTGATCACCGTCTTTGCGCAGACGACCAATGGCTTGGGCGCGTTGCTGGCGGGGATAGCCGCGCAGTACATGGGCGCACCGAACGCGCTGCTGCTCGGCAGCGCTCTGTGCTTCATCATGATCTTGGGAATCTGTGTGGCGATCCCGCAACTCTGGCGCTACAGATCGTGACGCTATCCGCCGTGATTCGCCAGGGTCGAAAACGCGTCACTGCTATTTGCCGTATCTGCTCGCGAGCTGGGTAAAGAACCCCTCGCGTTCCAACTCGGTGAGAATGCTCTTGTCGATGAAGTCCGCTGCGCGTTTGCCACGGAACTCCGCCACGGTTGCCGTGAGATTTTCCATCTCCGCTTGAATGACTTCTTCCATCGGATAAGGTTTAAGCGGCAGCGCGTCGACCACATAGTTTTTATACAGAGTCTCGAGCCGGCGTGGATCCTGCTCGCGCATGTGCTTGCGAAAACTCGCCAGCGCGACATTTTTGTTGGCTTTGCCAAGCCAGATGGCTTCGCAGTACGCCATCATGAATCCGCGTGCCCGATACCGCTGATTCTTAAGAAAATCGCGTTTGGCCGACAGATCACTCGCGCTCGTGTAGATGCCCAAATCTTGGAGATCTGAAAGAACCGAGAGCTTCAGATTTTTTTGTTCCGCTTCAAACAAATTGTCCGGACTCACCAGCGTCGCATCAATCTTGCCTTGCAGCATGACCATGATCCGTTTGTTCGACTCGGCGAGACCGGTGGCGAGGATTTGAACGTCCTTGCCAGGCGTGAAACCGAGTTTCACGAGCGCTCGCCGTGTGGCAAATTCGATCGTAGTTCCCGGGCGGCTGACGCCGACAGTTTTGCCTCGCAATTCTTGAACAGATGTGATCGATGGATGCGCGGCAAGCTTCCACGCGGACGGGCCGAACGTGCCGATGATCGCAAGCGGCAAACCTCTGGCCGCCGAAACCATGGTCGTCGAACCGGGCGCGCCGAGGATTTCGACGTCACCGCTAGTCAGCGCGCCTATGGCAGCCGTACCCGCAGCGATGACGACCAGATTGACATTGAGCCCGTACCTCTCGAACAGCCCGGCGTCCTGCGCGATCCACAACGGTATTCGGCTGCCGGTAATCGACGCGTAAGAAGCGTTGAGCGTTTCCAGCTTCTGCGCAGCCGCCGGACGGCAAAGGAAAAGAATCGCGAAGATTGCCGCGATCGTGAGACAATTACTTTTCATCCAGCACAAAGTAGCGGTAAACAATATCGCTCCGCGTCTCCTGATTTTCCCAGCGGAAGCGCGCTGCCGCCAGCGCTTTTTCCTGAAGTTCCACGGTCGTGCAATACTTCTTCAGAATCCCTTCGTTGATATCGCCGTGCTCGTCGTTGGCGTCGCTGTGCACGTGATAAAAAATGAGCGCGTCCTGGGTCAACCCGTAGTGTCGCATCAGCGCTTCGCCTTCGCCGAGCAAACCGTCTTCATTGTGCTCTTGTTTCGGCGTATAGCGTTTCCACATTCGCCCTTCAGTGGCATAGGTGGCAGCTACGCCTTCGAGCCAGCTTTGCTGCTTGGCGAAATTAAAAACGGCGTCTACGGTGTAACGATAGACCGGCAAAACATCCGCGAACCTCTGCATCAACTCGCGCTGGATGCCGAGCGCATCGGAAATTTTAAGCCACATGTCATAGTGAGGACCGAGCTGGCCTCCCGCAACGTCCTGCCCTTCTTCGTCAATATATTTTCGCAGCAGCATGCGGCGCGCGTCGGAGATCGGGCAGTTGGCGATCACCTGAGCATCTTTGCGGTTGATGTTAGCGAGAAAGTAGTATCGGTTCTTTACGTACTCGATCAGCGCGTGTCGCGAAACCTTGCCTTCGCTCAGCGCGACGCGCCAAGGGTGGGGCTGTTTGATGCGCCCTTCGCGTACGTAGCGACGACGCTCTTGCCAAATCGCTGCGATGAATTCTTCCGCCGGCAGAACCGAGTTCATTTGATTCATCCAATACTCCAGTACTCCATCACTCCAATACCCCAATCATCAATACAGACTCTTGAAAAAGCCGCTGTCCTCAAATCGTTTGCAAAAGCTGAGATCTAACTGCTCCTCGGCTTTCAACTGCGAAGCTTTCGCGTTGATCCCATGTTGCGCCATCAGCTTAATCACCGCGTTCATGCCCTCGATCGCCGGACAAGGTTTTCTCGGCAGCGCTTCGACCAAACCCTGATAAGCCTTTTCCATCTGCTCAGGCTTGCTCAAACGCAAATTGCGGCCGAGACTTTTTAGCACGATTTCCTTATTGGCCGGCCGGTGGATGAAAGCCACGCCCTCGACCGTCGCCTTGACGATATTCTCGATGAGATTAAAATTGCTCTTGATCAGAGCGCGCGACACCACCAGCCCCGAGGATTGAAACTGAACGTTTTCTTTTCCTAGATCAACCAACACGCGATAGCCTTCGCCGAGCACCTGCTGGCCGATTTCCGGAGACAGGCTGGTCGCATCGACACTGCCGGAACGCAGAGCAGCCATGCGCTCAGGAACGCCGCCAATACCGAGCAGCACAATGTTGTCGCGGCGCGGCACCAGTCCAAGATGATCCAGGGCAACATAGGTCGCTAACGACGCGGAACCGGCCGGCGTGCCGATCCCAACTTTCTTGCCTTTGAGATCTTCGCCGCTTTTGATCGTCGGCTTGGCGAGAAACAGATAATCGAGCCGGTTTTCCAACCCGAGAATCATGGAGAAATCCCCGCCTCCGGTATTGGCGTTGACCACATGCGTTCCACCAACCAAACCGACGGGAACCTGACCGGCCAACATCGCCTGCATCGCGCGTCCAGCAATGATGAACACCAAGTCGGCGTCGATGCCGTACTTACGAAAAATCCCTTGCTCCTTGGCGATCCACAACGGCTCGACGTTGTTGCTGATCGCGCCGTGTGCGATCAAAACTTTGGCGGGTTCGGCGCCGTGCGATAAAACGACGAGTCCTGTCGATAAATAGATCGCTGAAGCAATGCCGACAATGATACTTTTCATGTCTCACCGCAAAAATGGATCATGTTTTCTTCCTTAAATCTTCGCGTTTCGAAGGGGAGCCGTCGCGTGAGGTAGCGTCGCCCGATGCAGAAGGGGTCGTTGGAGCCGCCATTGTCACCGGCGAGCGCGTTAACGAAATCGTCGGTTAACGCAGCGCAAGAAAATTTCTTACCGTTTCAGTAAATACGCTACCGGGCGTTCCAGCAGCCAAGAAATACTTCTTCCAACCTTTTTTCTCTAGGACTTCCATCCATGCACTGTGACATCGACCAGTTGGCCTGCGGGATCGTGGACGCCCATTTCGGCGAAGCGTCCGTCGCGCGGTTTTTTGTCGGCTTCGCCTTTAGCGCCGGCGGCTTGTGCGGTCTTAACCGTATCTTCCATGTTCTCTACTTGAAAGCCGAAATGGTCGATCCCTTCGCGCCCGCCGCGCGCCGGCAACACCGCCATATTGATGTAGCCGTCGGTGAGATAGATCGCGCGATGGCCGTCATCGCGCACTGGTCCGCGCCACGCCTCGGTCATGCCGAACGTCGTCTTGTAAAACTCGGCGGTCTTTTCCTGGTCTTCGACCTTGATCGCGATATGTCTGATCTTTGCCATGATTCGTTCCTCCCTTTATTGTTTATAAAGTTTTTCTATGAACCCGCTCTTTTTTATCTCGTCGAGAAGAGTGTTGTTTACATAACCCGCAGGCAGTTGCTGGTTGGCCGCGCCCATCATTTCCATCTCAGCGCGCAACGCGTCTTCGTCGGGGTATGGCACCTGCCTAAGAATCGCGCGTAACTCATCGCACCACAGAGTAATATCTTGTTCGCTCACGCCCCGCATATATTTTTGCAGGATACGCGCCGTGCCCGCTTTGTTGGTCTGAAAGAAGTGAACGGTTTCGAGATAGGCCTGCATAAAGCGCACGACGGCGCCGCGGTCGGCCTTGATCTTACGGTCGGTGGTCGTGATCGGCGCATCGACACCGCGAAATCCCATCTCGCGCGCGCTGGCGCCTTTCAACGGTTTTGCTCTGCCGCGAAAAACTAGAAGCATGCCCGAATCGCCGAGCACACCGACCTCGATCCGCCCAGACTCCAGTCCCTGGGCCACGCCGGGCGTACCGCCCATTTGAAGAATCGTCACATCGGATTCTTTGATGCCGCTCTTGCGCAACGCGCCGCGTAAGAAAGTATCACCGCCGGAGCCGTATTGAGTTACGCCAATCAGTTTGCCTTTGAGATCCTTAAAGCTGTTTAAGGTGGAATCAGGTCGAACAAAGACGCGCTGCGCTGAAGAATTAGTGAGAGTCGAAAGAACGACCACGTCGGCGCCCTGGGCGCGCGCTCGGAGCGACGCCGGAGCGCCTGCAGCGACGTAATCCAGGTCGCCGGCGAGCAGCGCTTGGATCGTCCGCGGCGTCCCGGGGATCAACAGCACCTCGGCCGTGAAGCCGTATTTCGCCAGCATCCCCGAATCCTTCGCCAACAACATCATGCTCTGCGCCGGATTGACGGCGACGTGGGCAAGCATCAGTTTTTGCGCCTTTACCGGAACGGCGTAAAGCACCGCCACAACGAGCAGAACGAGCAAGTAAAAATTATTGGCGGGCGCCACGCTACTCCATTTACTTCCCAGACCGTTCGCTGTCAACCAGACTCGGCGCTGCGCCGTTCCAGCTTGACCCACGCCTCGGACTATCGTACGAAGAGTCCAGCCCGATAATATTTCAACCGCGAAGGAGGAAAATCTTATGTCTCTACACTGCAAAAGCACCGACGTTCCGGAATACAACCGAACTCAGACCGGGGAAGCCGGGACCGGCCAAATGGTTGTCCGCAAAGGCTACGGCAACGAGTGCAGTTTGATGATCGCCACTCGCAGGCCCGGCTATCATACCAAGCCGCACCAGCACGAGTCCGAACAAATCAATTATGTTCTCGACGGCGAAATCTGGTTTTTCGTCAAAGACAAAGGCTATCTCTGCAAGAAAGGCGATTTCCATCGCATCCCCGCCAACACGGTACATTGGGCGTTTAACCGGTCGGACAAAGACGCCACTGTCGCCGAAGCCCACGCTCCGGGACTGATCGGCGGGCGCGCCGGAGACAGCGCCGCGGCGCTGTTCGATGAAAGCGAGAAACCGGAGATACGCGGCCCCGGAACGAACCGGTTTGTTCCCTACGACCAGGACAAGGCCGAAGCCGCATACTTCAACAAGTAACTCATGGGGCGAAAGTTCTCAGTCTCACTCTCGTTGACGTGGGTCCTGTGCGGCCTATCTGCTTTGTATTGTCCTTCCATCCCCGCCCAGGAGCTTCGGCGTATTCACTACGGCACGACTACTTCCACGGCGCATCTGCCGATCTGGGTTGCCAAAGACGCCGGGCTTTTCGCCAAGAATAGTTTGAACGTCGAGCCGGTGCATATCCGCGGCGGAGCGCTGATCACCATGGGAATCATGAGCGGGCAGCTGCAATTTTCCGGCGCGGGGGCGGAATCCGCCGTAGCCGCGCGCGTGGAAGGCGGCGACATCGTCCTTCTCGCTTGTCCCGTCGATTCGGATCCTGTGTATTTGATCGCACGGCCGGAAATAAAATCGCCCGCTGAGCTAAAAGGCAAAGCGACTGCGGTGACTCGTTTGGGTTCAACGACGCATTTTTATTTGCGCGCGGCGTTGCGCCAGGTCGGTCTCGATCCGGAAAAGGATGTGACGATTCTCCAGCTCGGCACCGGCACCGAAGCGGTTTCGGCCATGGAAAGCGGGCGCATTTCCATGGCCGCGCTGACCAATCGCTATGCCATCCCGCTCCTACAACGAGGTTGGCCGATGTTCGTCGACTTGAGCACTACCGATCTGATATATCCTTCGTCTTGCGTTGCCAGCAGCCGCGCCTTTGTGAAAACCGAGCCCAAGGTGGTCGACGATTTTCTGCGCGCCTACGTCGCGGCAATCCAATTGATCAAGAAAGATCAGAATTTTGCCGAGAAAACGTTTGCCAAATGGCTGAGAGAAAAGGATCCGTATTTGATCAAGAAAACCGTCGAGTCTTATGCCAAGCTGTTTAAGTCACCGCCTTATGTGCCGGACAAGGGCATCGAAACGGTGATGAAAGATCTGGCCAATCGACGGCCCATGTCGAAAGAATTCATCGGCCGCCCGGAACTTTTCCGCGACAACGGTCCATTGGAGAAAGCGCTATCGAAATCATGAACATCGCTCGAAGCTTTTTTATTGCCGTCGCGCTACTGCTCGGTTACGTGTCAGCGCAAGCGCAGGAATTACGGCGTATCCTCTACGGTGTTTCGACCTCCATCGCGCATCTTCCGGTATGGGTCGGCAAGGACACAGGGCTTTTCGCCAAGAACGGTTTGAATATCGAGCCGGTGCAGATTCGCGGCGGCGCGGTCAGCACCATGGCGATCATGAGCGGCCAAGCGGTGCTTTCCGGCGTCGGCGCAGGATCGGTGGTTGCCGCGCGAGTCGAGGGGGGCGACATCGTCTTGCTCGCGTGCCCCACCGATCTGGAGCCGGTGTATCTCATCGCGCGTCCCGAAATTAAGTCTGCAGCCGATCTCAAGGGAAAAGCAGCCGGAGTCACTCGCCTCAACTCGTCCATCCATTTCTACCTCCGTTCGGCGTTGAGAATGGTCGGCGTGGATTCCGACAAAGAAATGACGCTCCTTCAGTTGGGCGGCAGCGCGGAGATCACCAGCGCGCTGGAGGCCGGAAGAATCTCGGCTGTCGCGTTGACCATAAAAGATGTCCTGCCGTTCATGCAGCGCGGCTGGCCGGTGCTCGTCGATTTGACCAAATCCGACCTGGTCTATCCTTCATCCTGCGTGACCAGCACCCGCGCATTCGTCAAAGCCGAACCTAAAACCGTCAATGCCTTCCTGAACGCCTATGTGAGCGCCATCCAGCTGATCAAGAAAGATCAAAAACTGGCGGAGCGCACGTTGATCAAATGGTTAAAGGAAAAAGAATCGGCAAATTTGAGCAAGTCCGTGGAAGCTTTTGTCCGTCTCTTTAAGCCCGTGCCTTACGCACCAGACAAGGGCATCGAGAACATCCTTAAAGATTTGGCGCTGCAGCGCCCGGTACCGAAGGAATTTCTCGCCCACCCGGAGCTGTTTCGCGACAACGGTCCATTGGAGAGAGCACTGCCGAAGTCATGAAATCGGCGTTCTTATTGTTTGTCATCATCGTCTTTGCGCAGCTGGTCCATGCAAATTTTGCTCGCACCGAAGAGTTGCGCCGCATTCTCTACGGCACCACCGCGTCACCGTCGCATCTGCCCATCTGGGTCGCCAAAGATGCCGGCTTCTTCGAGAAAGCCGGGCTAAACGTCGAGCCGGTGCAAGTTCGCGGCGGCTCTTTAATCACGCTGGCGATCATCACCGGTGATTTGCCGTTCTCCGGCGCCGGCGCCGAATCCGTCGTCGCTGCCCGGGCGGCAGGCGGTGATGTGGTTTTGTTGGCATGCCCGGTCGACGCCGACCCGGTCTATTTGATTACGCGGCCGGAAATAAAATCAGCGCAGGATTTAAAAGGCCAGGCCAGCGCCGTTACGCGCTACGGCTCGACAACGCACTTTTATTTGCGCGCCGCACTCAAGCACGTCGGCTTAAACCCGGAAAAAGATATGACGATTCTCCAGCTCGGAGCAGGACCGGAGATGGTCGTGGCGCTCGACCGCGGCGCCATCGCTGCCGCCGCGCTCACGACGCGCTACGCCATTCCATTCTTACAGCGCGGCTGGCCAGTGCTCGTCGATCTGAGCACCACCGATCTCGTCTACCCGTCATCGTGCGTCACCAGCAGCCGAGCGTTTATCAAAGCCGAGCCAAAAACTACGCACGAATTCTTGCGCGCTTACGTGGCGGGAATTCACTTAATCAAAAAAGATCTTCGCTTCGCCGAAAAATCATTCACCAAAT